>Ga0268359_10114_pt1 | contig 18704 bp, 19 predicted proteins | sample BioMet11_FD_194416 | JGI IMG/M metagenome (GOLD analysis project Ga0268359, IMG submission 194416) | Sewage microbial communities from Oakland, California, United States - Biofuel 11 (PacBio Assembly) | ecosystem: Engineered > Wastewater > Sewage > Unclassified | place: USA: California | collected...
CCCACACTCGTTTCAGAGGATTCCGTAGCGCATGCGCCCCTCCCGAGCGTCGCGTAGTCGTTCGTGATGAGGTGGTTGATGCTTGCAAGGGCCGTGGAGCCGGAGAACATGACCTCGCCCATGTGCGAGACGTCGAAGAGCCCCGCCTGCGTGCGCACGGCCTCGTGCTCCGCGAGAATGCCGGTGGGATATTGCACGGGCAGCAGGTAGTCCGCGAATGGGACGATCTTGCCACCTTCGGATACGTGCACCTCGTACAGCGGGGTTTTCTTCTCCATACGTGACCTCTCTCGCGCACAAAAAAGGACAGGTAGCACGTGGTGTGAACTTCATGCACCTGTGCCCTTGTCCTTAACCTGAAAGATTCTCCGCGTTAGCGGATTGCTTCTTCGGTGGCGTGTTGCGCCTTTCCAAGGTCTCGTCGAGAATCGGTCCTTTTGCCTGAGAGTTCCTGCTTCCCCTTCGGCTCCGCGGACACGCCGCGGCCTCTCCCGATCCCGTCATCCGAGGTATTCGATTTTCTTGGGCCTCAGTATAGCCATGCGAGCAACGTGTGTCTCCGGCGCGTCCGCAAAAGGTGTCCGGTTTCTCTCGATGGGCTTCCCTAGTTCACGCCATACCGTGCGTAGTAGCGGTCGAGCGCCAGCTTGGTCGTGTCGTCGATGACTATGCGGCCATCGACCTCGTGGTTGTGCAGCGCATCTGTGACCTCGGCCATGTCGACGATGGCGGAGGTGGGAAAGCCATAGCGGTCTGAGATCTCGTCGATGGCCGCCTTCTTGCCACCCTTGCCGACCTCCATGCGGTTAAGTGAGACCATGAGGCCAACGACCTCTACGTTCGCGGCGGCCTTGAGCTTGGGGAAGGTCTCCTCGATGGATTTGCCCGAGGTGGTCACGTCCTCGACCATGACGACGCGGTCGCCGTCGGCCAGGGTCGCGCCGAGCAGGTTGCCCTTGTCGGCACCGTGGTCCTTGGCCTCCTTGGGTCGGAGCAGTAGCGCGCCTCCTTGCCGTAGAGCTCGTCGAGACCGATGCAGGTGATGACGGCCAGGGGAATGCCCTTGTAGGCGGGCCCGAAGACCACGTCGAAGTCGAGACCAAAGCTGTCGTGGATCGCACGGGCATAAAAGAGGCCCAGGCGATGTAGCTGATCCCCGGTGACGTAGGCCCCCGCGTTCATGAAGAACGGGGACCTGCGACCGCTCTTGAGCGTGAAGTCGCCAAACTTGAGAACATCGCTCTGGGACCATGAACTCGATGAAATCGTGCTTGTAGTCTTTCATTGCTGACCTCTCGTCTCGTGTGCTCAGATACAGGATTCTATCCGAGAACGGACCTTTGGGCCACGTCCTCGAGAACGGAGACGAGTCGTTCCAAGCCGTCACGGTCGGCAGAGGAGAAGCGACCGAGAACAGGGGAGTCCACATCGAGCACCGCGACCACATGACCGTCGAGGTGGGAGGGGACCACGATCTCGGCCACGCTCATGGAATCGCAGGCGATGTGGCCGGGGAACGCATGGACGTCGGGCACGACGATCGTCTCGCCAGTGGCGGCAGCCCTTCCGCAGACGCCGCGTCCGAAGGGGATCCGCGCACATGCGAGACGTCCCTGAAAGGGGCCGACCACGAGTTCGGACGATCCGTCGGTGGCATCGCGGGCAAGGTAGAAGCCTGCCCAGTTGAGATCGGGGAGTGCGTCCATGACAAGCGCGGTCGTGTTGGCCAGAAGGGCAATCCAGCCCGCGTCCTCCTCCGCGAGCGAACGGACCTGCTCGGCCAGAAGTGCGTAGTCGGTCATGCGAGGGAGCTCCAGTCGACGAGGTGCGGAATGCTTCCATTGTCGCGCATTGGAGAGCCAAGATCTTGGATATGCGGGGCAGCTTGTTTTGAGACACTTTTTCAAGCGAAGTGGCATATCCAAAGTCGAGCAGGTCTTTGGATATGTGGTTCATATCGTATGATGGCGATGACGCGTGCCTCGTCCTCATGTCAGGGCCTCCGATTTGCGGTACTGTTGAGCGGTTGACGAAGGGCGGCGGGACCGTCCGCACGCATCCGTTCGAGAGGGGTCCGCATGGACCGTAACACCATTGCTTCTCTCTACGCCGACGAGCCCAGCGACACGAGCGTCACCGTGGCGGGTTGGGTCCGTTCGGTGCGCGACATGAAGAACTTCGGTTTCGTCACGCTCAATGATGGCAGCTGCTTCAAGGACCTGCAGGTGGTCATGGGCCGCGACAGCCTGCCGAACTATGACGAGATCGCCGCGGGTGGGGCGTAGGTTCCGCCCTCGTGTGCGTGGGTACGCTCGAGTTCACGCCCGACCGCCCGCAGCCCTTCGAACTCAAGGCCGACACGATCGTGGTGGAGGGTGCCTGCGCTCCCGACTACCCCATGCAGAAGAAGCATGCCACGCGCGAGTTCCTTCGTACCCAGCAGCACCTGCGCAGTCGTACCAACCTCTTTCGCGCGGTGTTCCGCGTGCGCAGCGTGGCGGCCTTCGCCATCCATCGCTTCTTTCAGGAGCGCGGGTTCGTGTACGTCAACACGCCGATCATCACCACGTCGGATGCGGAGGGCGCGGGTGAGATGTTCCGTGTGACCACGCTCGACATGGCCAACGTGCCCAAGAATCCCGACGGCAGCGTCGACTACTCCCAGGACTTCTTCGGCCATGCCGCCAACCTGACCGTGTCCGGTCAGCTTCAGGCGGAGAAACTTCGCGTTGAGCTTTGGTGACGTCTATACCTTTGGTCCGACGTTTCGTGCCGAGGACTCCAACACGCGTCGCCACGCGGCGGAGTTCTGGATGGTAGAGCCCGAGATGGCCTTCTGCGACCTGCACGATGACATGGACGTCGCCGAGGCCATGCTCAAATACGTGATCCGCTACGTCATGGAGGCCTGTCCCGACGAGCTCGCCATGCTCAACAAGTTCGTGGACAAGGGCCTTCTCGAAAGGCTCGATCATGTGGCGTCCTCTGACTTCGCCCGCGTGAGCTATACCGATGCGGTGGGGATTCTCGAGGAGGCGCAGGCTGCGGGCCGCACGTTCGGAGTATCCCGTAAGCTGGGGCCGTGGACCTCCCAGACCGAGCACGAGCGCTTCCTCACCGAGGAGCACTTCAGGAAGCCGACGTTCGTGACCGACTATCCCGTGCAGATCAAGGCCTTCTACATGCGTCTCAACGATGACGGTAAGACCGTGGCCGCGGCAGACTGCCTGGTCCCGGGTATCGGTGAGATCATCGGAGGCTCCCAGCGCGAGGACCGCCTCGACGTGCTCGAGCGTCGCATCAGCGAGACGGGGATGGACCCAGAGCAGTACAGGTACTATCTCGACCTGCGCAGATACGGCGGATGCCATCACGCGGGCTTTGGGCTGGGCTTCGAGCGCCTGGTCATGTACCTCACGGGCGTAGACAACATACGCGACGTCCTGCCGCATCCCCGCACCGTGGGCAGCGCTGACTTCTGATGGCCTCTCTGGGCTAGGCTACAGGAGCGCTACTCGTACTTGACCACTACGTCGAGCAGGTCGTTGTCCTGAGAAAACGCGGACGATGACGGCGCACAGCCGGTCAAACCAGGCGTCCTGCTCATGGTCGGTCACGCGGCGGCGGTCTATGACGATGCGCGTGGGTTCGTCGACGTCTCCGAGGCAGTCGCCGAGTGCCGCGAGGTTGCCGCCATAGTAGGCGGGAAAGTCGAGGCAGCTTGCAAGCAGGCCATGAACCTGGTCGGGGCCCTCGCAGTGCCTCTGGATGACGGTGATCTCGCGCATGTGGTCCGCCCCCTGATGGTGCTAGTAGAGTTGCTCGAATGTCTGGTAGTGGTCACCGGAGTAGTAGATGAGACCGTCGTTGGAAAAGACGATGCGCTCTGGTCCGCGAATGCCTCCCGCATAGTCGATGTCGCATTCCTTCCAGGTGCGTCCGTCCGCCTCGGGAAGCAGGCCATCGTCGTTGTAGAAGACGCTGCCGCCGATGCTCATGCCGGGACAGACGTCACCGAGGTTGCCCTTGGAGGCGACCCATCCCGCCCTGCGCGCCTTGGTCTTGGAGATGTAATTCGAGGGCAGATGCCCATAGGTGTGGATGTAGAGCGCCACCTCGGCCTTGCTCGTGTATCTGCCGTCTTCGGTCACGTTGACGGAGACATCCGGCTGCGACGAAGGGGCCTCTGGGCTGCTGCTCGTTTGGTTGCCTGCCATCGAGCAACCCATGATGCCAAAGCCGACCGCGGCGACGAGGGCGAGCGAGAGGGCCGAGCGGAGTATGTTTCGCAGCTTTTCGTTCATGGCCACATACTAGCGCAAGCCACCATTGGGCAGAAGATGTGCGTTCGGTCCCTGCCCATGGTTTTTCTCGTCCTTGGCGGCAGGAGAGGGCATGCCCGCTTCGCCGTCCAATGAACGTAACCACTCGAGTCTGGTACGGTGAATCGTTGTCCGGTACTGGTATCCTTGAGTTTCCATGCGAGCAAGTGCTCGCAGGCCTACGGTTCTTTCGGAGGATGCTATGGTCAAGACATTGGTGCTCGTGAGGCATGGTGACGCCGAACCCGCCGTCGACGGTGTTGACGGCGCGCTCCGCAATCTCACCCATGCCGGAATCCTTGCCCTCGAAGCTGCGTATCCTGTCACGTTCGCGCGGCTTGATGCTACGGATTCGGCGGTGTGGAGCAGCCCGGCCGTTCGTGCGCTTCAGACGGCGGAGATTGCCGCGCGCGCCATGGGCGTCTCTGACATAGAGATCCACCAATCTCTGTACGATCAGGACATCGACGCGTTCCTCTCCGAGCTCAACGCATCGAAGGTGCAGACCATCGTTGTCGTGGGGCACGTACCTTTCATGGACCATCTGGTCGAGCGCCTGCTCGGCCAGCCGCATCCGCTGGAAAAGGGTGGTGTCATCGCGCTTGGCATGCCTGACGATCCCGCGCAGTCTCCCTCCCTCCTATGGTTCGCGGACGCTCCCGATACGTTCCGATGGGAGGCGCTCGGCACGGTCGATGCCGCCGTCGCGCATGTGGCCCAGAAGCTCGATGACGCGATGAGCGCCTTCCTCGTCAGTTCCGATGAGGCGAACCTCCTCGAGCTGCGCCAGGCCGTTCGTCGCATGCGGTCGATCTACGCCTTCCTCGGACCTTGGCAGTCGTCCAAGCAGAACGAGTGCACCGAGAAGGCTCTCAAGGGCATGCAATCGGCCACCAACCGCCTTCGCACCATCGACATCTTCTCCGATACCGTGGACGATCTCGTGGAGGCGGGCGAGCTGGGCAATAACAGCCTGCTGCCTATGGCCTGCGCCAAGGAGCGCCAGCTCGAGCTCGAGTCCGTGCTCGCACTCTACAAGAAGAAGAGGACGAGGAATCTCCTCAAGAAGGCCCGCAAGATGTATCCCAGCTTCAAGTGGCGCAAGTCCGTGCGCGCTGCGGGTCTTTCCGAGGCCGACTTCCAGCGGCGCTTCGACGAGGAGATGGATGCGCTCGACGGGAGCCTCTTCGGTCTTGACCTCACGGACGCACATGTCGTGAGCTGCGCCCGACGAAATGCCAAGGAGGTCCACTACGTGGCGAGTCGTCTCGGCATGGTTCTGGGGCCAGAGCGCGCGCAGATGAGCTCCTACATGGACGAGATTCAGAACGAGCTGGGTTCGCTCAGCATCGCATCAGAAAACCAGAGGCTCGCGCATGAGTTCTCCAAGAGCCCGCGATTCCGTGGCGTCCGTGCTGACCTGGGTGTGGTTGCCCGCGATCAGGCGGAGGTCGTTTCCGCCACGCTGTCGGGCCTACGCCACCGCGAGGCGCGCGCTTCCAAGGGCAAGGCGGGCAAGAAGGACATGGATTCCAAGAACTAGGAGAACTGCATGGAGTATCGCATCGAGCATGACTCGATGGGGGAGATGCGTGTGCCCGGAGACGCCCTTTGGGGTGCGCAGACCGAGCGTAGCCACGAGAACTTCCCCATCGGGACGGAGCGCATGCCGCGCGAGATCATCCGCGCCTTCGCCGTGCTCAAGAAGGCTGCGGCATGCGCGAACGTTCGACTCGGACGCATGCCCGAAGAGGACGCCGCGCTCATACGCCAGGTCGCCGATGAGATCTCTGCAGGCAAGCTGGACGAGAACTTCCCCCTCGTGGTCTGGCAGACAGGGTCGGGCACGCAGACCAACATGAACGTGAACGAGGTCATTGCCAACCGAGGAAATGCCATCGCAGGCGAGAGACGCCTTCACCCCAACGACTCGGTGAACATGAGCCAGTCGTCCAACGACACGTTCCCCACCGCCATGCACATCGCTGCCGTCAATGCCGTGACCCGCGACCTCCTGCCCGCGATCGATCGGCTTTGCGCTACGTTCTGTCGTCTCGAGGACGAGAACGTCGGCGTGGTCAAGAGCGGACGCACGCACCTGCAGGATGCCGTGCCCATCGCCTTCCCACAGGAGATCTCTGGCTGGCGTGGGCTTCTCGAGGGCTCGCGCGAGCAGCTCGTGGCAAGCCTTGCGGGCCTGTACAGGCTCGCGCTCGGTGGCACCGCGGTGGGGACGGGGCTCAACGCGCCGGCCGGCTTTGCTGACATGGTTGCCGGTGAGGTGGCGACGCTCACGGGAGAACCGTTCGTGAGCGACTCCAACAAGTTTCGTGCGCTCACGGGCAAGGATGCCATGGTCTTCAGCCACGGCGCCGTGAAGGGCCTTGCCGCCAACATGATGAAGATCGCCAATGACGTGCGCTGGCTCGCGAGCGGCCCGCGACTGGGACTGGGCGAGATAACCATCCCTGCCAATGAGCCGGGCAGCTCGATCATGCCGGGCAAGGTCAATCCCACGCAGTGCGAGGCCGTTACCATGGTGGCCGTGCAGGTGATGGGCAACGATGCCGCGATTGGCTTCGCGGCGAGTCAGGGCAACTTCGAGCTGAATGTCTTCATGCCGGTCATCGCCTACAATTACCTGCAGTCCGTTCGGTTGCTCGCCGACGTCATTCGTTCCTTCGACGAGCGCTGTGCGAGCGGAATCACGGCCAATCGCGAGAGGATGGACCACAACCTGCATGACTCGCTCATGCTCGTCACGTGCCTCAACCCTTCGATCGGCTACGAGAACGCGGCCAAGGTCGCGCGTAAGGCCTTTGACGAAGGGAACGAGCCTGCGTGACGCGTGCGTGTCACTGGGCTTCCTTACCGCCGAGGGGTTCGACGAAGTATTCAAGCCAGAAGAGATGGTATAGCGTGGCGGAGGGTCGTCCCCTGCGCCGCTCGCTTCGAGGGACAGGGGAGAGCAACATGGAGCAGAGCATCGAGACGCGTTGCGTGCAGGCAGGGATACAGGCCAGGGGACGGCGAGCCGCGCCAGGTGCCGATCATCCAGTCGACCACCTTCAGATATGAGACCTCCGAGCACATGGGGCAGCTCTTTGACCTCGAGGCCTCGGGATACTTCTACACGCGCCTGCAGAATCCCACCAACGACGCCGTGGCGGCAAAGATCGCCTCGCTCGAGGGTGGGACCGCGGGAATGCTCACGAGCTCCGGCCAGGCGGCCAACTTCTTCTCGGTATTCAACATCTGCGAGACGGGCGGGCATGTGGTGGCGTCGTCGACGATCTACGGCGGCACGTTCAACCTGCTCGCTCACACGCTTCTCAAGATGGGCATCGAGACCACGTTCGTCTCGCCCGACTGCACGCCCGACGAGCTCGATGCGGCCTTCCGCCCCAACACCAGGTGCGTCTTCGGCGAGACCATCGCAAACCCCGCGCTCACGGTCTTTGACATCGAGAGGTTCGCTGCGGCCGCGCATGCGCACGGTGTGCCCCTCATCGTCGACAACACCTTCCCCACGCCCGTGAACTGCCGCCCCATCGAGTGGGGCGCCGACATCGTGACGCACTCCACGACCAAGTACATGGACGGCCACGGTGTTGCCGTGGGTGGCGCGATCGTCGACTCCGGCAACTTCGACTGGATGGCGCACGCCGAGAAGTTCCCTGGCCTCACCACGCCCGACGAGTCATATCACGGCATCGTCTACGCGGAGAGGTTCGGCCAGGGTGGTGCGTTACATCACCAAGGCGACGTCACAGCTCATGCGCGACTTCGGCAGCGTCCAGAGCCCCCAGAACGCCTTCTACCTCAACCTGGGTCTCGAGAGCCTGCATGTCCGCATGCCGCAGCACTGCAAGAACGGCATGGCTGCCGCCGAGTTCCTGAGCACGAGCCCAGAGGTCGCGAGCGTGCGGTACCCGAGCCTGCCTGGCGATGACTCCTACGAGCTGGCACGGAAGTACCTGCCTAAGGGGAGCTGCGGTGTGGTGAGCTTCGAGCTCGCGGGTGGACGAGCGGCTGCGGAGAAGTTCATGGCGGCACTCAGGATCGCAGCCATCGAGACGCACGTCGCCGACGCACGTACGTGCTGCCTGCACCCTGCGTCCTCGACGCATCGCCAGATGACCGATGACGAGCTGGTCGCGGCAGGCATCAGTCCGAGCATGGTGAGGCTCTCGTGTGGTCTCGAGGGTACGGAAGACCTCATCGCCGATCTCGAGCAGGCCCTCGATGCGTCGCGGCGGTAGGTGTGTCCGCCTGCCATGTCCATGGCAGGTGCCGGTCGCTTCGGAGCGCCGGAGGCTTCTCGTGAAATCGCATTCATGATCGCGATTCGGAAACATGATGATACGGGTCCTCTGTCAGAATCACAGGCGCGTCGATGAGACAGCACCCTCCCGTCAGAACCACCACGTCCGCCGAACAATAGGACGTACCAGCTAGAGCAAACCATCTTTCGATTTACCATTGCGTCTGGTTTTTATCGGATTGACGGGGGTTCTCCGTCGATTGGAGAGAGCAAAGAGGAGAGGACATATGGCTAGGCTTCACGTTATGGAGCGTAGCGAGGCCCAGGCCGTCATGGACGGTCTGCACGAGGCGCTGGGCAAGCGTCTCGCGGTGAGCTCGCTCGCCCCGTGCCCGGTGGAGTTCACGGCTGCCTACGTCGCCATGTGTGCGACGCAGAGCTGCGGCAAGTGCACTCCCTGTCGCGTGGGTCTCAGGACCCTGCAGGACCTGCTCGACGACGTGCTCGAGAATCGCGCCGACGAGCATACGCTCGACCTCATCGAGAGGACCGCGCGCACGATCTACCTCTCGGCGGACTGCGCGATTGGCTATGAGGCGGGCGAAATGGCGCTCACGGCCATTCGTGGCTTCCGCGATGACTTCGAGCACCATATCAAGATGCATGCCTGCGGCTTCACGCAGAGCCAGCTCGTGCCATGCGTCTCGGGATGCCCTGCCGGCGTGGACATTCCCGGATACATCAGTCTCGTGGAGGAGGGCCGCTACACCGACGCGGTCCGTCTCATCCGCAAGGACAACCCGCTGCCCGCCGTCTGCGGCCTGATCTGCGAGCATCCCTGCGAGATGCACTGCCGTCGCGGCATGGTTGACGACCCGATGAACATCCGTGGTCTCAAGCGCTATGCCGTCGAGCACATGGAGTCCGACTACACGCCGAGGAAGGCCAAGGCCACGGGCAAGAGGGTGGCCTGTCATCGGCGGCGGTCCTGCCGGCCTCTCCGCATGCGTACTACCTCGCGCTCATGGGTCATACGCCCACGATCTTCGAGCAGCGCAAGCAGCTGGGTGGCATGCTCCGCTATGGCATCCCGAGCTATCGTCTTCCTCGCGAGGATCTCTGACCGCGAGATTCAGTGGCTGCTTCGACTGCGGCTATCGAGGTCAATACGGAGACGCGCATCGATGCGGACTTTCGGAAGGCTTCGCGAGGACTACGACGCCGTCTACATGGCCATCGGGGCCCACAGCGACCACAAGCTCGGGCTTCCGGGCGAGGATAACCCAGGTGTCATGTCTGCCGTCGACATGCTGCGTTCGATTGGTGACGATGAGTATCCCGACTTCACCGGCAAGCGTGTCTGCGTCATCGGTGGCGGCAACGTCGCGATGGATGTCGCCCGCTCTGCCGTGCGTTGCCACGCGAAGAGCGTGACGATCATCTATCGCCGCCGCATCGAAGACATGACCGCACAGGACGAGGAAATCGTCGGAGCCCAGGCAGAGGGCTGCGAGATCCTACAGCTTTGTGCCCCGGTCAGCATCGATGTCTGCGATGACGGGTCCGTCGGAGGGGTTCGCGTCCAGAGGCAGATCATCGGCGGGCTCAAGAAGGGACGTCCTGCGCCACGGAACGCCGAGGCGGAGGAGACCCTCGTCCCAGGCGAGGTCGTCATCGTCGCCATTGGCCAGGCAATCGATTCTGCCCCCTTCGATGAGCAGGGCGTTCCCACCAAGTGGGGACGTATCGTCACCGATACCGACGGAGCGATCCCCGGCTTCGATGGCGTCTTCTCCGGTGGCGATTGCCAGACCGGCCCCTCGACGGTCATTCGCGCCATCAACGCCGGCAAGGTCGCAGCGGCGAACATCGACCGCTACCTTGGCTATGACCACAAGATAACCCTTGATGTCGAGCTTCCGCCCGTCCAGTTCAGGGGCAAGGTCTCGTGCGCGCGTTGCGAGATGACGGTCCGCCGTTCTGACGAGCGTACCAAGGACTTCAAGAACATAGAGATCGGTCTCAGCGACCAGGAAGCCCATCAGGAGGCCTCCAGGTGCCTGCGCTGCGACCACTTCGGATTCGGCGCTTTCCGTGGAGGGAGGATCGAGCAGTGGTAACCGTAACCATCGACGGGCGCCAGGTGAGCGTGCCCGAGCACACGTCCATTCTCGACGCCGCCCGAAAGGCGAACATCAACATCCCCACCCTGTGCTATCTCAAGGACCTCAACGAGATCGGCGCATGCCGGGCCTGCGTCGTTGAGGTGGAGGGGATCGATCAGCTGGTGGCCGCATGCAACAACACCGTGCTCGATGGCATGGTCGTGCGTACCAACAGCCCCAAGGTTCGTGCGGCTCGCAAGATCAACGTGGAGTTCCTGCTCTCGCGGCACGACTCCGAGTGCACGAGCTGCGTTCGTTCTGGCAACTGCACCCTGCAGACCGTCGCCAACGACCTTGGCATCTCGGACCTGCCCTACGAGAAGCATCTGCCCCATCAGCCGTGGAACCAGGACTATCCGCTCATCCGCAACAACGACAAGTGCATCAACTGCTTGCGTTGCATCCAGGTGTGCGAGAAGGTCCAGGCCACGGGCGTGTGGGACCTCACCAACCGCTCGAGCCACACGAGCGTCGGCGTCAAGGGCGGCATACCCATCGAGCAGTCCGACTGCGCCCTCTGCGGCCAGTGCGTCACGCACTGCCCCACTGGTGCGCTTCGCGAGCGCGATGACACCGAGCGTGTCTTTGACGCTCTCGCCGACCCCGACAAGATTGTCGTGGTGCAGGTGGCTCCCGCCGTACGTGCGGCCTGGGGTGAGCCCTTCGGCCTGACACGCGAGAAGGCCACGGTCAATCGCCTCGTGGCGGCGCTGCGGGTGCTCGGCTTCGACTACGTCTTTGATACGGACTTCACGGCCGACCTCACCATCATGGAGGAGGGAAGCGAGCTCCTGGAGCGTCTCAAGGAGCCCGGTGGCAAGAAGTTCCCGATGTTCACGTCGTGCTGTCCAGGATGGGTGCGCTACTGCAAGGCGCACCATTCGGGTTTCGTGGACCAACTCTCCACGTCCAAGAGTCCTGGTCAGATGTTCGGCGCGATCGCCAAGAGCTACTACGCGGAGCTGCTCGGCGTCGACCCGCATCGCATCTACTGCGTGGAGATAATGCCGTGCCTCGCCAAGAAGTCCGAGGTAGGCATCTCGGTCATGAACAGCGCCTGCGGCGACCCTGACGTGGACGTATCCCTCACCACGCGTGAGGTCGACCGTATGATTCGTGCGGCCCATGTCGACGTGAACGCGCTCGAGGACGAGCCTTTCGACCAGCCCTTGGGTACCGCCACGGGCGCTGGTGTGATCTTCGGCGCCACGGGAGGCGTTATGGAGGCGGCACTCAGGAGTGCCTACTTCCTGGTCACGGGGACCAATTGCGACGCGGATGCGTTCAAGGCGGTGCGCGGTCTCAACGGCTGGAAGGAAGCCACCTTCGACCTCGCAGGCACGCCGCTGCACGTCGCCGTGGCATCTGGGCTTGGCAATGCCAATCGTCTGCTCACGGCGCTCGAGGCCGGGGAGGTCGCATACGACTTCGTCGAGGTCATGGCCTGTCCTGGTGGCTGTGCGGGCGGTGGTGGCCAGCCGATTCATGATGGCGAGGAGCTTGCAGGCGTGCGCGGGGACGTGCTCTGGGGACTTGATCGCGTCGCTGCGCTGCGCCGCAGCCACGAGAACCCGGCCATCCAGGCATGCTATCGCGACTATCTGGGCGAGCCGCTCTCCGACCGTGCCGAGCACCTGCTCCATACCAACCACCATGCATGGGCGATGCCTGGCGAGGAGTAGGGAAGAGACATCCAAACGCAGAGGACCCCGGTTGCGATGCTGCTGCCGGGGTCCTCTGCATGAGCTGACGGAGCCTGCCCCCGTCGTTTTGTGCTACTCCTCGACCTCGAGAAGCTCGATGTTGAAGTTGAGTGCCTGACCAGCGAGTTCGTGGTTGAGGTCAAACGTGACCGTTTCGTCGTCCTTGTCAGTGATGACGGCGGGGAAGGGACGACCAGAGGGGTCGGCGAGCACGACCTTGTCGCCGACGCTGAAGTTCTCGATGCCGTTCATGGCACCGATGGGCATGGTCTGGACCATGTCGGGATTCTTCTCGCCATAGGCGTCCTTGGCCTCGATATGGACGTCGCGCACCTCGCCGAGCTCCATGGTGGCGACTGCGGTATCAAAGCCTGGAATCATCTGACCTGCCATGCAGGTAAATCCCAACGGCTCGTTGCGGTCACGGGAGGAGTCGAACTGGGTGCCGTCATCGAGTGTGCCCACGTAGTGAACCTTGACCTTCTTGCCTGCGTTGCTGCTCATGCGAGCTCCTGTCTGGCCGTTTTCTCGGACTGGACTATCCTACTCTGCTGAGTGGCATACTAGTAGGACCACGCGGCACATCAGGGGAAGTCATGGAAAACGGTCATTTCATAGGGGTCTTCGATTCGGGAGTGGGCGGCATCTCGGTGCTGCGGCATCTCGTGGCCGAGCTGCCCCATGAGCACTTCCGCTATTTCGGGGACTCTGCGAACGCACCGTATGGTGACAAGTCCCGTACGCAGATACGCGCCCTCTCCGAACACATCGTGAGCGACTTTCTCGACCAGGGCGCAGAGGCAATCGTCATCGCCTGTAACACGGCCACGTCTGCTTCGGCATCCTACCTGCGCGAGAAGTATGGGCAGGTGCCCATCGTGGGCGTGGAGCCCGCCCTCAAGCCCGCCGCCCTCCTCCCTCGCCACGACCGCATCCTGGTGATGGCCACCACGGCGACGCTACGTCTGGAGAAGTTCCTGCGGCTTGAGTCGGAGTGGGAGACCGACTCCGAAGTCATCACCATACCCTGCGCGGGACTCGTCGAGCTTATCGAGAAGGGCGATCTCGAGGCGCCGGAGCTCCATGCCCTTCTGGAGGACCTTGTGGGCCAGTATCGAGGCAAGGTGGACTCGGTGGTGCTCGGCTGTACGCACTATCCCTTTATCCGCAGGCAGATCACCGAGGTCGTGGGAGATGTCCCGCTGCTCGACGGAGGCAGCGGAACCGCCCACCAGCTGCATCGCCTGCTTGCGGAGCGGGGTATCCTCGCCACCGAGGATGCGAGCGGTACCGTTGAGTTCTCCTCGAGCCTTTCCGCTCCCGGGGAGCTTGCCCTCTATGAGCGGTTCTTCTCTCTCTAGTCTCGACGAAACCCCAGGCGGCAGCAGGGTGCGGTCTATTCTGCGGCCTCCTCGTCGGCGGTGCGGATGGCCACGCGACGAATCTTGCCGTTGACGGTCTTGGGCAGCTCGTCGACGTAGTCGATGATGCGCGGATACTTATAGGGCGCCGTCTTCTTCTTGACGTAGGTCTGAAGCTCCTTGGTGAGCTCGGGGGTGGCCTCAAAGCCAGTGGACAGTACGATCGTGGCCTTTACGGCGTGCCCGCGAATGGGGTCGGGCACGCCGGTGACGGCGCACTCGCGAACGGCCGGATGGGCGAGCAGGACGGACTCGATCTCGGTGGGCCCTATGCGATAGCCGGACGACTTGATCACGTCATCATTGCGGCCGACGTACCAGACGTACTCGTCCTCGTCCTTCCACGCGGTGTCACCCGTGTGGTACCAGCCGTCATGGATGGCCTCGTGGGTCTTCTCGGGATTGCGGTAGTACTCCATCAGGATGCCGTCAGGTGGATTGTCTCGGTCATAGCGGATGCAGATCTCGCCCGTCTCGCCGTAGTCGCACTCGCTGCCGTCATCATGGAGGATCGCCATCTGGTACAGCGGCACGAACTTGCCCATCGAGCCCGGTCGTGGCGTTGAGTTATTGAGGTTGGCGATGGTGAGCGGCGTCTCGGTCTGGCCAAAGCCCTCGTAGATGGTAAGCCCCGTCTTCTGCTTCCAGAATTCGAAGAGGTCGGGGTTGAGCGCCTCGCCTGCGGTGGTGCAGTAGCGTAGCGGCGAGAGGTCGTGAGCGTCGATGTCGGCCTGCTTCATGAGACGATACATCGTGGGCGGACAGCAGAGCGTCGTGACGTTCCATCGAGCGATGAGATCGAGGATCTCGTCGGCGTGGAAGCGATCGAAGTCGTAGGTGAGAACGCAGGTCTCCATGGTCCACTGGCCATAGAACTTGCCCCACACGGCCTTGCCCCAGCCCGTGTCGGCGATGGTGAAGTGCGTGCCACCGTCGGCCACGGTATTGTGCCAGAGCTTTGCGGTGACGGTGTGCGCGAGGGCATAGGTGCCGTTGTGAAGAACCATCTTGGGTTCGCCCGAGGTGCCCGACGAGAAGTACATGATCATCGGCTCGTGGATCTTCGTGGGGACGCGGCTCCAGAACTCACGTGCGCCGCGGACGCCGGAGTTGAAGTCGATCCAGCCCTCGCGCTTGCAGCTGAGCTCGCACACATGCTCGTCACCGGAGAGCCAGGCATCGCGTGTGCTGGTGCCCGTCATGCCCTCCTCGGAGAGGCCCGATCCGCCACCGTTGACGATGATCCTCTTCGTAAGCTCGGGACAGTTGGGCGCCACCCTGTCGCAGACGTCTGCGACGGTGCCGGTGTTGGTGCAGACGATCGTCGAAATGGATGCGGCCGTGAGACGATACTCGAGGTCATGCTCGCGGAGCATGAACGTTGCGGGGACGAGAACCGCCCCGATCTTGTGAAGCGCCAGCGCGGTGAACCAGAACTGATAGTGGCGGCGCAGGATCACAAGGACCATGTCACCCTTGCGAACGCCCTGGTCGGCGAGGAAGTTGGCCGTCTTGTCAGACCAGTGCTTCATGTCGCCGAAGGTGAACACGTGCTCCTCGCCCTCGGGGTTGCTCCACTTCATGGCGAGACGGTCCGGTTCGGTCTCGGCGATGTTGTCGACGACGTCATAGGCCCAGTTGAAATCCTCGGAATAGTGCAAGGATATGTGGCAGACCTCGCCGTTTTGGTCGCGGGACTCAGACAGGTAGCTCTCGCTCAGATATCGCATGATTGTTGTCCTTTTCGGGGGAGGGAGATAGCCAGGCAGATACGCAAAAGCGCCATGCCGCTAGCGGCATGGCAATGGGGGCTTGGTTGAGGCATCGTCCGCACCGCAGACGATGCCTAGATAATCTCTCCGTCCTCAGGAAGAACGACTGCCAGCAGGTGGGCGTCCTCACCACCGACGGCGATGATGCCATGGCCACGTCCGGAGTCATAGAGCAGGGTGTCACCAGGGCCGACGTTCTCGATGTGATCCTCGAAGGCAAAGCGGAGATGACCGTCGAGGATGTAATCGAGTTCCTGACCGCGATGAAAGCTCAGGTGGATGGGTGCGTTCTGGCTCTCGGGCTGGTAGGGAACCGTGACGTAGAACGGTTCGCAGAGTCGCCCCTTGAAGTAGGGAGCCTTGTGGAGGTACTCGAAGTCGGAATGACGGTTGATGGCAAGGCCCTCGGTGGGGTGGGTGATGGAATACCACTTGATGTGGGGGCTGTCGCCCGTCAGAAGCTCGGTGATGTCCACATCGAGCTTGTGCGCGCACTTGTAGAGGAAGGTGAAGGTGAGGTCCATCTCGCCGGACTCACGAGCGGCGTACTCCTTTGCGGAGCGCCCCGTCGCCTGCGCCATGTCCTCGATCGTGAGGTCGTTGTCCTCGCGCAGGGACCTAATTCGGTTGGCAATCTCCTGACGACGCTCTGTCTCTGATTCCCTATCCATGCGCGCGGTCACCTTCCTTCGGCACTTGATGCCGTATATGGTCTCCTGCAGTACTGATGAGTGGAATCATAGTACCGCAGGAGAGTTGTCCATCGGGGAAGGAGAGGGATTTCTCGTTTGGTCACATTTGCAACCTCGATGAAAACGCGGGACCATCCGGAAGACGGCCCCGCGACCGCAAGCCCCCGTAGACACCCGACCGAGGAGTCCTACAGGTCGATACCCATCTGCAGCGCGCGCCTGTTTGGCTCGAGGAGGTCGCGATGCTTGGCGGGCACGCACTTCTCGAGGGCGGCATCGAGAACGGCGCGATCGCAGAAGCGGGTTTCCTTCCAGAGCTTGCCGAGGCAGATGATGTTGGAGAGACCCTTGAGACCACCATCCTCGGCCATGTGGGTGGCAGGGATCTCAAAGCGCGCGACACCTTCTGTGGTGACGACATCCGTCGCGTTCATGGCGAGCGTGGTGTCGACCACGACGGTTCCGCCGGCGACCACCGTGGTCGCGAACTTCTCGAGCGAGGGCTGGTTCATGGCGATGAGCGCCGTGGGCCTGGTGATGAAGGGCGTGCCGATGGCGTCATCGGAAAGCGATACGTTGCAGTTGGCGGTGCCGCCGCGCATCTCGGGACCATAGCTCGGCATCCACGAGACGTTGCGTCCGTCGATAAGGCCTGCATTGGCCATGACCTTGCCGGCGAAAAGAACCCCCTGCCCGCCGAATCCGGCAAGCACGCAGAGCATCTCTCGGGTCTTGATGGAGGTCTCGTCTGCCATGTCAGCTCTCCCTCCCCTGTTGGGCGATGGGGCAGTCGGCACTGCGAGCCAGTGCCGCCTCGGCGGCGTTGGCAAAGCCGTCGGCTACGACGTCCTTGTACACGCCGAGCGGATAGTAGGGGAGCATGTTCTCGCGAAGCCACTCGAAGGCACCCTGCGGAGTCATGCCCCAGTTGGTCGGGCAGGTTGCCACGACCTCCACGAAGGAGTAGCCCACGCCGTCCACCTGGTTCTGGAAGGCGCGCCTGATGGCCTTCTTGGCGCTGCGAATGTGAGCGGTGCTGTCGCAGGAGACACGTTCGATGTAGGCGGGGCCGTCGAGCGTGGAGAGAAGCTCGCACATGCGTATGGGGTAACCCACCTTGGAGACGTCGCGGCCGTACGGAGACGTCTGGGTGACCTGGTTGGGCAGTGACGTGGGGGCCATCTGGCCGCCGGTCATGCCATAGATGGCGTTGTTGATGAAGATCACCGTGATGTGCTCGCCGCGGGTGGCGGCATGCACGGTCTCGGCGGTGCCGATCGAGGCGAGGTCGCCATCACCCTGATAGGAGAAAACCACGGCCTCGGGATGGACGCGCTTGACGGCCGTGGCCACCGCGGGAGCACGGCCATGCGAAGCCTCGATCATGTCACAGTTGAAGAAGTCGTAGTTCATGACCGAGCAGCCCACGGGCGCGATGCCTACGGTGGTGCCCTCGATGCCCAGCTCGTCGATCGTCTCGGCGATGAGCCGGTGCACGATGCCGTGCGTGCAGCCGGGACAGTAGTTGAACACGACGTCGGCGAGGGAGTGCGGACGACAGCTGACGATGGTCTCGCCCTCATGCACGTCGATGCGGTCCTGCTGGTAGACGGGAAGGGTCTTTGTCTCTGCCATGCTACTCGCCATCCCTTCCGAGCTCTGCCGCGAGCCCCTCGATCTGCTCGAGGATCTCCTCGGGCGTGGGGAGCACGCCACCGGTGCGTCCGTAGAAGGAGACGGGCACACGACCGTCGGAGGCGAGTCGTACGTCCTGCACCATCTGGCCCATGTTGAGCTCGACGGAGAGAAACGCCCTGCAGCCGCCGGAGATGACGCGCTCGAAGGCGTTGGTCGGGAACGGCCAGAGACTGATCGGGCGTAGGAGGCCAGCCTTGATGCCTCTGTCCCGCGCGGCACGAACGGCCGTGCGGGCGATGCGTGAGGCAGCACCAAACGCCACGAGCACGATGTCGGCATCGTCGCACAGCATGAGCTCCTGACGCTGCTCCTTGGCGATGAGGACGTCATAGCGGGCAAAGCGCTCGCGGTTGGTGTCCTCGAGCTTCTGGGGTGTGAGGTAGAGCGAGTTGACGACGTTGTGCGTGCGCCTCATGTGCGTACCGGTGGTGGCCCAGGGCTTGGCGGGCAGGTCGGCGAGGTTGCGCGCGAGGGGTAGCGTGACGGGCTCCATCATCTGGCCGATCATGCCGTCGGCGAGGATCATCGCGGGTGTGCGGTACTCGTCGGCGAGATCGAAGGCCAGATAGACGAGGTCTGCCATCTCCTGGACGGTGCTGGGCGCGAGGACGGGCATGTAGAAGTCACCATGGCCCATCGCGCGCGTCGCCTGAGTCTGACTGGGAGG
>Ga0268359_11482_pt1 | contig 18562 bp, 20 predicted proteins | sample BioMet11_FD_194416 | JGI IMG/M metagenome (GOLD analysis project Ga0268359, IMG submission 194416) | Sewage microbial communities from Oakland, California, United States - Biofuel 11 (PacBio Assembly) | ecosystem: Engineered > Wastewater > Sewage > Unclassified | place: USA: California | collected...
AGCACAGAAGATTTTTTTCGTCGTTGTTCGTAACTGCAAGCACTACATCCATGTCTTCGATATTCTCTTCCCTTAGAAGGTTGACATCAGTGCCGTCCCCGTTTAAAATAAGGGCATTTTCCAGCATCTCTGCCACTTCTATGCAGCGGCTTTTATTGTACTCGATAATTTTAAGGTCGGCATTCTCGTCTTTGTCTATCAATTTAGCAAGATAAAATCCCACAATACCGCAGCCTATGAGGAGAATCCTATTTCTGTGAGGCTCCACGTTCCCGAAAATGCGACCAAGTTCTTCCAGAGCTCTGGGCTTGCCTACAACTACCATATGGTCGTTTGCGTTAATGATATCGTCCCCATGGGGAATAACGATTTCTTGCTTCCGAAAGATTGCACTTACAATGCAGCACTCATCAAGCTTGAGATCCTGAATCTGCTTTCCTACAAGCTTGCTGTCAGGACGGATGGCAAATTCCATCATCTGAACTTTTCCTCCAGCAAATACCTCCGCATCTATAGCTGAAGGACTCGAAAGGACCTCGGCAACCTCCGAGGCGAGCGCAAGTTCAGGACAGATCATTATATCGACACCAACCTGAGACCTTGAGGTTACAGGCACATCGATATAATCAGGGTTGCTAACCCTTGCAATTGTCTTTGTTTCTTTCCATCCGGAATGGGATCTTATGATCAGTTTTGCAGTCATGCAGGCAACGATGTTGACTTCATCAATTCCTGTGACAGCTACTAAAATGTCCGCGTCGTGAATGATACTGGCGAGAATATCAGCATTTGCACCATTTCCTTCAAGAACCTGGACATCGAGTTCATCGGCCTTTCGTGCAACGTCTTCATCTTTTTCGACAACAATTACGTCGTGTGTGGCGGAAAGAAACTTTGCAATATGATATCCAACCTCGCCTGCTCCTATCACTATTGCTTTCATAAGGTTCCCTCGAAAAAAAAGCTTGATTCTAGATAGTTTAACCTGCTTAAGTATTCTTTGGAAAAGGAAACTTAAACGGGCGTATTCTAAGGAGCATTCTTTCTATAGAGGAATAGCTTAAGGTTCAGAATGTTTAAGATATATTTTATTTTACTATGATAATACCTTTCATGGAAGGCTCAATAGAGCAGTAATAATTATAAGTCCCTGCCTTCGTGAATGTATGATCGTATGAATCCTGACTTGTTATATTACCGGATGAGAAACCAGTTCCTACGACCGTGTGATTAGTTGGATCGAGATTTGTCCATCTTACAGTATTACCGGAAGATATTGTGATTGAATTTGGATAAAATTGAGAATTCTCAATTTTAACGTAATATGTTTCGCCTTTACTCGTGCATCCTATTGCCAGAAATATGCTAAATAAAACCATCAAAAGAATAAGCTCAGTTCTCATTCTTTTCCCCCATCAAGATGGATTTAGTTCCAATCGAATAACTTTTAGAAGAATTCTCATCCCTCAGTTTAAGGGTAAATAGTTTTCAATCCCCTAAACAATCCCCAAAACAATAATATTGTCTTTAATATTTAAAAAGTAGCTTTAAATTGGCACACTGCCAATTGAATTAAAATTCAAGAAAATAACATACAACATAGTTTGCAGATGAAGCTGGCTTCCAACTGGCTTCCAATAATTTTTATTATAGGATTTACGCAGTTGAATTGAAAAATTAATCGTAGTTGAATTGAAAAATCAATAATATTAAGCCTTCAACTGCCTGACAGAGAGCTTAAACATTATTATTGTACTTGATTTTGAGCGTCAACTGAGTATCAACTGCGTAATTCCTATAGTTCAACTGAGTATCAACTACGTGATTCCGATAGTTCAACTGAGTATCAACTACGTGATTCCGATAGTTCAACTGAGTATCAACTGCGTAATTCCTATAGTAAGTCCCATCTTTTATCAAGACTGGGAAACAAAACCATACTTTTTCAGTATATCCTGTCCTTCATTCCCGGTTACGAAATCAATGAACTTCTGAGCTTCTTCTTTATGTTCTGAAGAAGAAATCACAGCTATCGGATACTTAACAGGAATACTAACAGGCACATTTGTAATGATTTTGATAGTTCCTGGTTCTGCAGTTTTTGCGTCACTTGTGTATACGAACCCGGCGTCAACTTCTCCTCTTTCCACGTATGTGAATACCTGTTTGACGTCTTCAGCAAATACCATCTTATTTTCGAGCTGACTCCACAAACCCGCTTCAGTCAATGCTGTACGTGTATAATTTCCAACAGGGACTGTATCAGGATTCCCAATGCCGATTTTTTTAACTTTAGGGTCAGCCAGATCTTTCACGCCAGTGATATTAAGAGCACTATTTTCAGGGACAATAAGCACAAGTGAATTTTGAGCAAAGTCTTTTCTTGAATTGTTTACGATAAGTGATTTACTGGCAAGTATATTCATTTGAGCCTCATCAGCTGAAGCAAAAACATCGACAGGAGCTCCTCCTTCAATCTGCTTACGCAGGTTTCCCGAACTTGCAAAATTAAGGTTTACATTCGTTCCAGGGTTTTCCTTCTCAAACTGGGATTTAATATTTGTAAAAGCTTCTGTAAGGCTGGCAGCCGCAGAAACAGTTATAACTTCAGGCCCTGCTGCACCTGGAGTTACTGAAATTGCTGGAGTCACCGTTGCATTTGGAGCTTCACCTTTCTGACCAGCACATCCTATTGCAAAAGATACACTTAACAATACTAATAGAATTATCAGTTCTTTTCTCATTATTTCACCCCCACATGATACAAGCTTGCGTGTAGATAGAGAACTTATGTGGATATAGAACTTATGTGGTTGAATTGAGAAATCAATAGCATTAAACCCCTACTGTCTAAAACACTAAACAGGTAACAACTCTGAATGTGCTTGCTTTTTTACATCAAGTGCTGATCCAGATTCTGGATGACACCCTGAAAAGCTAAAACAATTGCAAAAAAGAAAGCTATCGGAAGAAGTAAGAGCACCGTTGCGGTGTATTATCAGTGTAAACACTACTGTTAAAAGAATGATATTTAGACGTTTGTTTAAGTTTTTGCATTCCCCTATAGCAAGATATTATAGATCTCATCTAAACTTTTACAGTAGTTTTGATAGTTGTGAGTGTTCTCTTTTCTACCAGTATTGCTTTAATTCCTGCATTTATTGCCCCTTCGACATCTGCAATATAACTGTCACCAATCATTGTTACATCACTAACATTTTCAAGTTTGTCAAGCACTCTCCTGTACATCTGGATATTTGGCTTTTCATACCCTAACTGTGCTGACGAATATACTTGAACGAAATAATTACTTATTCCTAAATTTCTAACCAGACTGGATAATTCAGGTACATGGTTTGAGACTATTATATTTTCATAACCTTTATTTATCGCTCTTTTTAAACAGGGAATTGTATCATCATAAAGATGCCATTTTGTAGTATCTAAGTATTTTATTTTTATTTGACCTGCAATTTCGGATGATAATGTTTCATTAATCCCAAGTTGATTTATTATTTTAGAAAAGTGCAGTGTCATGTAATCCCACCATTGGATTCCTCCAAAAAAATCTTCGTGAGATATTTCCGGAGTGTGCCAGGGAAATCCTCTGGTAAGAAGTGGACGAATATCCTCAAGTCTAATGCTGCTGTATCCATGTTCCTGTAATAGGTCGTATATAGTTTGCCCCCACATTCCATCCCGATATGCCAGAGTATTGTCAAAGTCCCACAAAAGATATTTTTTCTGCATTGTAATTATTCCTGTTCTATCCTGAAATGGTTTCGCATATTCTATAAGAACTAAAATACGAACTTTTATTAAAGGTTCGTTTTTTTGGCTATAAGAGTGTAAACCCAGCTGTTATACATCATATCAGAATTTTCTTGATTCCTTCGATAAACTTTCATCAAATGCAAAAATTCTATGATAAACACATAGGCATTTTTCTCAGAGTCTGCAGACATCGAGAAAAATAAGTGTTTAGGCCGGGTGGTGAGAACGGTTACCTTTTCTAATTGTGAAGGTTTTAACTGATTTTGTAAAAAATCCAGATTTTATGCAACAGAACCCTTCATATAAATATCCGTGGTAGTGTGTCAATTTTGATGTAAAATCAAAAATCTTAATAGGTTAGTCGTTGGAGAATCCAACATCGAAAGAACTGAGTTATGATCAGTATACAAAGGTTTGACGATTAATTTACAGAAAATTCGATACACTGCCACATCCTAATTATCTATAGTCATTAGGTTAATTAATGCAACATTTCATTAGATAATGCTGTTTTTTTTGTTGCAGCAATTATGAGCGTTATTATATTCATCATCATTTTGTGAAAGCCATTCCTGAACGCTTGCCTCCAAACGCACAGCTTTAAAGCCATGAGCTCTTAATATCTCCACTGCTTCTACAGACAGTAAGCAGCAACGGCCACGGCAATAAGCAACAATTTCCTGATTTATAGGTAAAGTAGCTAAATGCTTTTCCAAATCTTCTAGAGGAATAGAGTTAGCTCCTGGAATGTGCATCATCTCATATTCTTCTTTCGGCCTTACATCAATTAAAGTCACATTGCCTTCTTTCATTCTGACAATGAGTTCACTCATTTTTATTTGTTCTATATTATCTCTGTTAGTGTAAATTTCCTCCCGAAGCTTTTGAAGTTCCGTAATACGCTTTTCGGCTAAAAGCTGTAAAGATAGGATGAAATTCACCACCGTTCGATCCGCCAATTTGTAATATGAGTAAACTCCACGCTTCTCATACTCTACCAACCTGGATTCAAGCAGAGTTTGCAGATGCTGGGATGTATTTGCGACACTCATATCCGTTTCACGGGCGATTGTTTCGACCGTTTTGGATCCCTGCATCAAAATGTCCAATATCTCCAGCCTTCGAGGACTTGAAATAGCCTTTCCGATTCTGGCGAGCTGCGCATAAACGCTATCTTTAAACACACGGGTTTCTTTTTCCATAAAAACTTCCTGATTCATCTCGTTTTTTTATCTGTTCTAAGTCGTAATTCATCGTTATGCTTAAATACAATTTTACCATATGATTTAAATATTCAATTGATCAATTGAATATTTAAATCATACAGGTTCTAAATGGGATGCTGCCATCAGATTCTAAATATCGTACGCTAAGACTTTACTATCTGAAATATAGACAAGTACGAAATTTAGGATTTTCTGGTTGCGCCCTAAATTAGATAGATTTACAATTGGATACGGAATTAATTAATCTAATAGGATGAGCTTATGACAGCAACATTTGACCCTTCTGTAACTGGTATATTTGTTTTTGGGCTACTAGCAGGTATCTGCCCATGTAATAGCGTGTTATGCTTAGGATTAATAGGTTACCTTACAAGCGGAAAAACGAACTTATCACTTTCGAACATACTTAAACTAGTATTCTCATTTTCAATAGGCACTGTGCTAGTACTATTGCCGCTTGGATTTATTGCTGGATACATTGGTAAATATATATTGTTTTTAAACAGTGCAATCGCTTGGACAATTGGTGGTATATTAATGATTGCAATGGGATTACAACTATTACATGTTTACAAACCACCAATACGAAGCATATACAATTTTTTAAAATTGCCTAACTCTTACACAATAATGGGAGCATTCTTACTTGGGCTTTCTTTTGGGGCAATTACAATAGGTAGAGGTGCTCCGATGCTAATAATTATATTAACTTATATAGGATTGTATCAAACGCCGCTTCAAGGGATACTTACTATGTTAATATACGCTGTTGGTCTAAGTATTCCTCTTATGGTGATCAGCTCTATTGGTGGTTCAATAGGTAAAAAAATTAAGGAAACCACCAGAATGAGTGGTGACCTCATGGATAGAGTAATAGGAGTATCAATTATAATAATCGGTCTTTATTTCCTATATCTAGCCACGCAATAAGTCAATTCTTTGTCAATTTGAGTAAACAGTTTAAAGTCGTTTTACAAATGTGACATATAAGATACGAGAAGAAATTTAGATCCTACCCACATTAAAAAATATATTATAGAATCTTCAGATAGGGTCTCAAAGTTAGGGACTTTTCTGGCTCTGGGTAGTTACAGGGACTAAGATAAATTTTCAGCATGCACTGAAACCAGTCAAATGGTCAGCCCTCGAAGAATGTACAGTATCTTTTTTTTCACAATTCTCAAAATTATTTCAGGATAAAACAGCATTTTAATACCCCCCTTTTGTTTTCCACAATTCTCTTTAGGAGTGCCAGAATTCCCTTGTAAAGAGTACAAGCACGGTATAAACCTCTAGCCTGCCTACCCACATATTACTGATAAGGATTATTTTGCCCAGTGGCGGGATTGATTCAAAATTTGCCATAGGCCCGACAATATTAAAACCCGGACCTATGTTTCCGAGAGTCGTTATCGAAGCTGTAGCCGAGCTTACCATATCGACTCCAAGTAGTGTTAGAAGCACTGTCCCTACAACAAAAACTCCTATATAAAGCACAACAAAAGAGAGAATTGACTGCAAAATGTCCTCCGGTACTGCTTTATTATTTAACCGAATAGGCCTGACGAGTCGAGGATGAACAAATTTGAAGAGTTCTCTCCTTGCATATTTAACATCAATAGAAAACGTACAACCTTCATGCCTCCGCCTGTAGAACCCGCGCAGCCTCCTATAAACATGACTGAAAGAACCAGAATTTTTGCAGAGTCTTTCCACATATTAAAATCAGTTGAAGCAAAGCCGGTGGCTGTCATAACAGAGGTTATCTGAAATATTGCATAACGAAAAGAATTGAATGGAGAGAATCCCATATCTTTGAATAGAACCAGTGCCAGTAAACCCGTGAAACCAAGGATTAAAAAAGAATAAGTCCTGAATTCTTCGTCTCGAAAGAGAACAAACTTATTGACATGAATAACCGATAATAAAGGGCAAAGTTCGCCCCTGCAATAAACATGAAAAATGTGAGAATAAATTCAATAACAGGACTGTGAAAAGCTTCTATTCCTGCATTGTAGGTAGAAAAATCCCCCGCAAGCCATACAGGCAAAGGTATGATTGAGAGCATCGTAAAGGGACATTCCCCCCAGCATCAGAGCCACAACTTCAAGAGCAGAGATAAGAACGTAGAGCGTCCACAGAATCCTTGCAGTTTCCCGGATTCTTGGCTTCAGTTTATCTTCAGTTGGACCGGGAGCCTCAGCCCTGAACAACTGACGGCCGGCAACTCCGAGCTTTGGTAGAACTGCTATGAAAAGTACAATAATTCCCATGCCTCCAAGCCAGGCAGTGAAAGACCGCCAGAAAAGAAGGCTTCTTGAATAGCTCTCTATATTTATAAGAATTGAAGAACCCGTTGAAGTAAAAACCCGACATTGCTTCAAAAACTGCATCAATAAAAGAGACTCTTTCAAAAAGAAAAGGAATAGCCCCAAAAATAGCTGCTGCAAGCCAGCTCAAAGCCACAATAGAAAGCGCCTCTTTTTGCTGCCAATCCTCACGGCCTTTAAATCGCATGAGAAGCAAGGCAGAAATAAGTGTTATGAAAAAGGAAACAATAAAGGGTACAAGAGGTTCCCGGTAGTAAAAGGCTACTAAAAGGGGAACAAGCATTGTAAATGCCAGAAGGAAAGAATTTTTCCTAATGCATTAAAGACTGCCCTGTTGTCTATAAGAAACCACCTTCCTTCCAAAGTTCATCTAAAAAATTTTTCTATTTCTAACATTGCAGAAGCCATGGAAAAGATGACCACTCTATCCTGATTTTGAATGACGAAGTCCCCTCTAGGGACTATAGTGTCTTTTCCTCGAACTACCATATTGATGAGAGCTCCCCTTGGGAATTTTACCTTGTTTAAAGGTTTTCCGACAATTTTCGAGCTCTTGGAAGCCGTATACTCTATGATTTCTGCCTTTTCGCCTTCAATAGTCGTCAGGGTTTGTATTCCTCTGCCCATTGTAAGCTTAAGTACCTCATTTACAGTCGCCTCCCTGGGGCTGACTGCCAGATCTATGCCGACCATTTCAAAAAGGGGCAGGTAGTCCGGGCGGTCAGCCCTGGCAATCACTTTCTTTGCACCCAGTTGCTTTCCAAGAAGAGCACACAGGAGATTTTTCTCATCGCTGTCCGTAACCGAGATAACAACATCCATATTCTCAATGCCTTCCTCCCTGAGTAGACTGATGTCAGTACCGTCCCCGTTTAAAATAAGGGCATTTTCCAGCATCTCTGCCACTTCTATGCAGCGGGCTTTTTACTGTGCTCGATAATTTTAAGGTCGGCATTCTCTTCTTTGTCTATCAGTTTGGCGAGATAAAATCCTACAATGCCACAGCCTATGAGAAGAATTCTATTTTTGTGGGGTATCTTGCTCCCTAAAGTACTGCCTAGCCCTTCCATAGCTTCAGGTTTACCCACAACTACCATATGGTCATTTGCGTTAATTAGGTCGTTTCCATGAGGAATAATTATTTCGTGCTTTCGAAAAATCGCACTAACAATGCAGCAGTCAGCAAGCTTGAGGTCCTGAATCTGCTTTCCTACGAGCTTGCTTTCGGGACTTATTGCATACTCAGTCATCCTGACTTTTCCATCGGCAAACATTTCGGCACTTATCGCAGATGGACTTGACAGGATCTCAGCAACTTCAGAGGCAAGTGAAAGTTCAGGACAGATCATTATATCGACTCCAGCCTGAGCCCTTGAGGTTACAGGCGAATCAATATAATCCGGGTTGCTGACTCTGGCAATAGTTTTAGTTTCCTTCCATCCGGGCTTTCCCCGGGTAATCAGCTTGGCGGTCATGCAGGCTACAATGTTAACCTCATCTATGCCGGTCACAGCTACAAGCAAATCAGTATCCTGAAGAATATTTGATAGGATCTCAGCATTTGCCCCGTTTCCTTCAATAACAAGAACATCAAGTTCGTCTGCCCGTTTTGATGCTTCGTCAGCATTTTCAATAATTATTACATCGTTTTTGGGAGAAAGAGCCTTTGCGATGTGATAACCTACTTCCCTGCGCCGATAATTATAACCTTCATAGCACACCTTCAGAAAAACTGTTTTTAACGAACCTTAAAATATGGAACCTGGCGTATAAAAAGCAACAGGCACGAGATAAGTAAGACAGGAAAAATTGAGCAAATAAATACAAAAGTTAAGAGCGTACAGATAAAACAAAACTGTGGAATGCGGCCCGATAAACTGTTTGTGATAAAATTAATCAGCGTATTGACCATCTCTAAAAGTTAAATGTTTTGCAAACAGAGTTTGTAAGATCCCAGGCTTTTTAAATACAACTGGAATATAACCGCGGTTGAAATTCTAAAATTAAACAGTTATATAAATGTTTTCAAATTATTGCAGCAAAAAACAAATACCAAAGTGAACGAGTCCTCAGGAAATAAGATAAAGTAAAGAAATAAGGTAGAAAATGGAAAGGTCCCAGAAAGGAAAGAAGGGGATGGATTTAACTCTAAGGCGTGAAGTCCCATTCCTCGACAGCTTCCGGTGAAAACTGATCTGAGGTACCATGAGGTCATCTATGAAGCAAGAAGCCCCGTCCTCGACAGAAAGGTTCACCTTTCTGGCAGGTAGGAGTACTTCACCCTTCAAAGGCATCCTTTACTTTCTCAAAAAAACCTTTACTTTTTCGGGATTTTTCTGTGGATTTCTCATCCCTTCCTTTTTCATCTCCATTGGGGTTTTTGCCGATGCTCAGGGCTTCAAACTGACGGAGTAGTTCTTTTTGTTCTTGAGTAAGTTTTGTCGGAGTCTTGATTACAACCCTGACAAGCTGATCGCCTTTTCTACTCCCGTGAAGGTGCTGAATTCCTTTATCTTTAAGCCTGAATACAGAGTGGGTCTGGGTTCCTGCAGGGATATTCATCTTGACTTTCCCGTGAAGGGTATCGACCATCACATCCGTACCGAGCGCAGCCTGGGCAAAAGAGATAGGAAGCTCGGAAATTACATCGTAATCGACTCTCTTAAAGTAGGGGTGTTCCATTACATGAAGCACGACATAGAGATCTCCGGACGGAGCCCCGGGCTCTCCCGAATCTCCTTCTCCACTGAGTCTAAGGCTCATGCCTGAATCGGCTCCAGCAGGTACGTTTACTGTTATCTTCCTCTTGTTTCGAACTCTGCCTGTACCGCCACAGGCCGGGCAGGGAGACTCAATTACCTGACCCCTGCCGTGACAGGTACTGCAGGTAGAGGTGCTTACAAACTGCATACCCAGTCCGGAGCGAGTCGTGTGTATTTGACCTGTACCGCCGCATGTGGGACAGCGCTTCGGGCTTGTTCCAGGTTTGGCTCCGGTTCCGGAACATTTAGAACATCTTTCCGTTCTAGGGATATCGATATCTTTATGGACTCCAAAGGCAGCCTCCTCAAAGGTAATGTAAAGGTCATACTGGAGATCGGACCCTCTCCTTGGCCCCATATGACCTCGTCTGCCTCCCCCGCCTCCAAAAAACATCTCGAATATATCCCCAAAGCCGCCGAAATCCGCACCCCGGAAGATATCTTCTGCGCTGTATTGCCCGTTTATTCCGGCATGTCCGAAACGGTCGTATTGAGCACGTTTCTCATCATCTGAAAGAACGGCATAAGCCTCAGAGATCTCCTTGAACTTTTCCTCAGCCCCAGGTTCTTTATTCCTGTCAGGATGATACTTTAGCGCAAGTTTTCGATAGGTTTTCTTTATATCCTCGGGTGAGGCATCTTTGGATAATCCGAGAATATCGTAATAATCACGTGTTGTGGCCATCAGGATTCCCTGTTATTTTAAAAAAGATAAAGCTCCGGAGCCTGAAGCAGGTTTCCGGTAAGGCCTGAAAATCTCCAGGCCTGTTTCATTACTTGGTTTTTATTTATTTACGCTTTTCGTCGTCAACTACCTCATAATCGGCATCAACGACGGTCTCATCAGGACCTTGCGCATCATGGCTTCCTTCTCCACCTTCAGCCTGCTGAGCCTGTTGAGCCTGCTCCTGGGCTTTCTGGTACATTGCAGTGGAGATTGGGTATACTGCTTCCTGAAGAGCTTCGGTTTTTGATTTAATGACTTCACTGTCCTTACCTTCAAGAGCTTTCTTAAGGTCATCGATTGCGGCAGTTGCCTTTGACTTCTGGTCTTCGGTTGCCACATCTCCGGCTTCCTTCAAAGTCTTTTCCGCAGCATTGATCAGGGCCTCGGCATTGTTCCTGTTCTCGACATCTTCTTTGCGCTTTTTGTCTTCTTCGGCATGCAATTCCGCGTCTTTGACCATGCGCTCGATTTCGTCATCTGAGAGCCCACCCGGTTTCTGAATGGAAATTGACTGCTCCTTACCGGTTCCGAGGTCTTTTGCACCTACATGAAGGATCCCATTTGCGTCGATATCAAAGGTAACTTCAATCTGTGGGATGCCTCTTGGAGCTGGTGGTATACCGTCAAGAGTAAAGCGGCCGAGAGTCTTGTTTTCGGAAGCAACTCCTCTTTCTCCCTGAAGGACATGAATCTCTACTGAAGGCTGGTTATCAGCAGCAGTTGAGAAGACCTGACTTTCTTGGTAGGAATTGTCGTGTTTCTCTGGATAAGTGGGGTTGCTATACCTCCAAGGGTTTCGATTCCTAGAGTCAGAGGAGTAACATCAAGCAGAAGGACGTCTTTGACTTCGCCCCCGAGCACACCGGCCTGGATAGCTGCCCCGATTGCAACGGCCTCATCAGGGTTGATGTTCTTGTAGGGTTCTTGCCTGTAAAGTTTTCCACAAGCTCGACTACTGCAGGCATCCTTGTGGCACCTCCGACGAGAATCACTTTATCAAGATCACTTGGAGTGAGCTTTGCATCGCTGAGAGCCTGGCGCATAGATACGAGGGTCTTTTCAAGGAGGTCCTCAGTCATCTTCTGGAACTGGGCTCTTGTCAGGTCTATATCAAGGTGCTTTGGTTCTCCATCCGTACCAACTGTTAGGAAGGGAAGGTTGATATTTGTACTTGCAACTCCGGACAGCTCGATCTTGGCTTTTTCCGCAGCATCGGTTAAGCGCTGGAGTACGGCCTTGTCTTTGGAGAGGTCAATTCCCTCGTTTTTCCTGAACTCAGCGAGTAAGTAGTTAACTATACGCTGGTCGAAGTCATCTCCTCCAAGGTGAGTGTCACCGCTTGTGGATTTCACCTCAAAGACTCCGCCTCCAAGTTCGAGAATAGATACATCAAAGGTTCCGCCTCCTAGGTCGTAGACAAGAATTGTTTGTTCTATATCTCCCTTATCGAGACCATAAGCCAGGGACGCGGAAGTTGGCTCATTGATAATTCTCAGGACATCAAGGCCTGCAATTGCCCCTGCGTCCTTTGTAGCCTGTCTCTGGGCGTCATTGAAATAAGCAGGAACCGTAATAACAGCCTGCTTGAGAGTCTCTCCAAGATAAGCTTCTGCATCGGTTTTGAGCTTCTGAAGAATCATTGCGGAAATTTCCTGCGGTTTATACTGCGTTCCCTGAAGAGTCACCTTGTAATTGGCATCTCCCATATGCCTTTTAATGGAATAAACAGTATTTTCAGGATTTGAAATGGCCTGCCTCTTTGCAACCTGACCTACAAGTTTCTCTCCTTTTTTGGAAAATCCGACCACTGACGGGGTTGTCCTGGCGCCTTCGGCATTTGGGATCACGACAGCTTCCCCGCCTTCCATTACTGCCATACATGAGTTCGTAGTACCAAGGTCAATACCCAGTATTTTTGCCATGTTTTATCCTCACTAGATTACCTGGTTAAATTATTCAATTAAAGTTTTCATTCAATCATAATGTTAAACAAAATATTTAGACAAATCATTAAGTTAAATTATTAATTAAGTTATCTGGTAAAGTTATAATAAAGCTGTTCAGTTTAATGTTCAGTTTAATGTTCAGTTTAATTAGAAAGTAAGTATGCCTGAATTCAGGAGTAAGATTTTTCTCCTTTATTTCTCGGCTTCATCAGGGTTTCTGGCCACTGAGACCATAGCAGGCCTGATAACTTTAGAGTTAAGAGCATATCCGGTTTTGTAAACCTTTACTATAGTATTGTCCGGGACTTCAGAGGTCTCGATATGTTGAATTGCCTCATGCCTGTGAGGGTCAAATTCACTGGCTTTTTCACTCTCAATCTTCTCAAGCCCGTATTTTTCGAGGATTGAGAAAAAACTGCCTTGAAAGCTGTTCTATTCCACCGACAATTGAGCTCATGTCCTCTGCGGTCTTTGCAGATTTAAGGGCGCGGTCGAAATTGTCTGTTACTTCAAGAAAGTCAAGAAGTACCTGCTCAAGCACAGCTTTCCGGTTTTCTTCCATCTGGCGGGCGGTCCGTTTTCTGAAGTTGTCAAAGTCTGCTGCAAGCCGGTAATACTTATCCATGAGAATCTGTTTCTCCTCCTGACACCTGACTTCAGGACTTTTCTCAGCTTCCGAACTGGCAGAAGCCTCTTCGGGGTTTTCCCGTGCTTCATTAATCTCTTCCGCCGAAGAGCCAGAATTTTGGGCTTCAGAATTTTCAGCCTCAGTCTGGGTATCTTCTTTAGAATCCTTATTCTTTTCTTTATTGAATATTTTCATTCGTCGAACCCCATCAAGTAAGTACAACGGTTTCGCTCGTCCTGATCTGTGATTGTTTGTAATTCTATAAATAGTTTTCGAACGATTAATGATACATATTACTCAAGAAAGAGAATAAAAAGAAAAATCAGTAAAAGTGGTTTTGAAGTTTATCGAAGAGTGTTTTGAGCATTACTACGCTTGCAATCATGGAAGCCGCGACTGCTGAAATTACCTGGTCCCACCCGATGGCTGAGATTCCTCCATCCAGTGCAAACTGTACGCCGCCTACAAGCGACACAAACACAAAGGAAAAGCCAAAGCCTGCAAGAGCTCCACCGACAAGGGAACTTAGGGTGTCCAGCCCATGTTTTTCGTAAAAAACCATGCCTGCAATAAACATTACCGCAAAGATCAAAAGTACAACTGCGGAGGGCAATGGACTTTCTTTTGTGGAAAAAACCTCAAAGAGCCCGAGCCCCATATCAACAAGGAATATACCCATGAAAACCGCAATGGCAAGGGTTTTGACAAACGGGTTTTCAAAGATCGACTGAGTATTTGGGTTTATGCTGTTAATAGTACCAGGCACCTTTATGTTTTTCAATGTTTAACTTTATGGTATAAACTGTATAATTTATATAAACTTTTACATACGCAATTTCATTTTTAGCAACCCTTTTGAAAAAAGGCTTGTGCCACAACCATTGAGCCGCAACCGTTGCGCCGCAACCGTTGCGCCGGTTGATCACGCCGTCATGACGTTTTAGATATAGCAATAGTTTTCGCTCAAGCCTTTTTTGAAAAGGCTTGTGCCACAACCGTTGTGCCGGTTGATCACGTCGTTTTTCGGGGTTTTCGCTCAAGCCTTTTTTGAAAAGGCCTGGAACAAAAAGTAATAAATAAGTTCCCGAGTTTTTCCTTTCCGATGAAAATCCTGATTGCAGAATTTGCTGTCGGCACGGACATTGAAAAGTCCCTTATCCCGGAGGGAGCTGCCATGCTAAAAACCCTTTCGGAAAGCTTTGTTCGTCTTGGGCACGAGGTATACTACCCTTCAGCAGGTACGAAAATCTGCGCAGGCACGTGCATTGAATCTACAGCTGAAAATTTCATGCAGGTAATTGAGAGAAAGGCAAAGGACTGTGATGCAGGGCTGATTATTGCACCTGATTCCATGCTTCCCGAGTTGAATAAAGTCCTTGAAGAAATACCGTAAACCTGGGATGTTCACCTCAGTCGGCAACCTGCTGTGCTGATAAGCTGATGTGCACGGAAATTCTGACGAAAGCCGGGATTAAAGCCCCTGAGAATCGCAAAAAAGGCTGAAGAAGGCAAAAAGTATGTTACAAAGCCCAGGTTCGGCTGCGGTGCAGAGACAACATACCTTGTCACAGAGTTTGAGAACAACGAAGAATTTATTGCAAGCAAGTATGTTGAAGGAAAAACTCTGAGCGTAAGCCTTATCGCAGGAAAAAAACCGCTTCCTCTTACTGTAAACTGCCAGTTTATAGAGTTTGGCAAAAAAGAAGTCGAAACCATAGAAAAGGAGAAAACAGGAGTTTCCGGCATAAAATACAACGGAAGCCTTACTCCTTATCAGACTCCAAGGCGAGATGAACTCTATGAAACCGCGATCTCCACAGTCAAATGCCTGGACTGTTTCGGATACGTGGGTGTAGACATCATACTTGCTGACCTTCCGTATGTAGTGGATGTAAACCCCAGGCCCACAGCCTCGCTTTTTGGAATTAGCCACGTTATGCGAGAGGAAATTGGAGACCTGCTTTTGAAAAATAAGTTTGGAGAACTTCCGGACTCTATACATATTGAGGGAGAATACCGCTTTTCAAAGGATGCGTTGGGCGAGCTTTTCGGAAGAGCTTGAAAGGTAGAAAACAGATTGAAAAGCCAGAAGCTTGAAAGATAGAGAACAGATTGAAAAAAACATGATAAAAGGCTCAAAAATGAATTCTAAAGTTATCGGGCTTGATATTGGAGGAGCAAACACTAAACTTGCCTCCTCGGACGGAACTATTGTAGAACTGCACTATTTGCCTCTCTGGAAGAATACACGGCTTCCGGAAGTTTTAAAGGAAATCGCACAGCGACTGCAGCCCGAAAAAGTTGCTATTGTTATGACCGGCGAACTTGCAGACTGCTTTGAGGACAAGGAACAGGGCATCCGCTTTATAAAGTCATGTGTCGATTCTGCCTTTGGACTCTCAAAAGTGTCTTATATAAACAGTATGGGAAAGCTCCAGAGCGAAACTGACGATATAAGGGAACTTGCTGCTGCCAACTGGGCAGCTTCAGCCAGGTTGATAGGAAAAGAGATAGGAGACTGTATTTTTGTAGATGTGGGAAGTACCACAAGCGATATTATCCCTGTCCTGTCAGGAGAACATAAAGCCGGGCTTACTGACTTTGAGCGGCTGGTCAGAAGTGAACTCGTGTATGCAGGCACCCTCCGGACAAACCTTGCCGCACTCCTTGAAAAAGTAAAACTTGAAAGGGGCTGGTGCAGGACAGCTTCCGAACTCTTTGCTACAACTGCAGACGCCTATCTCCTGCTTGGAAAAATTGGTCAAAGCATGTATACCTGCGAGACTGCTGATGGAGCAGGCAGGAGCAAAACCGATGCTATGCGCAGGCTTGCAAGGCTGGTATGTGCAGACCTTTCCGAAATCCGGGAAGAAGATATCTACGAAATTGCGGCCCAGGTAAAGGAAAAACAAATCTCTGTCCTGGCTGAGGCACTTTCCAAAGTTGCAGAACGGAACGGGCTTAAAAGAATCGCAGCTGCAGGCCTTGGGGAATTCCTGATAAAGGAAGCTGCAGAAAAGCTTGGTTTCGAATATATATCAGTATCTGAACGCTGGGGAGAAGAGATCTCAAAAGTCTTTCCGGCATATGCGGCTGCCAGGCTGCTTGCCTGCAAGCCTTTTGAAAAAGGCTTGAGCGAAAACTCCAGAAAACGACGTGACTGACGCGACTAACCGGCGCAATGGTTGATTTTGAGGAACTTATCCCCGAACCCTATCGGCGTGATCACAACCCTTTTCAAAAAAGGCTTGAGCGAAAACTATTGCTATATCTAAAACGTCATGACGGCGTGATCAACCGGCGCAACGGTTGCGGATCAACGGTTGCGGATCAACAGTTGCCTGAAAGGAAACCTATGAGAGTGGTAATTAAAATAGGGGGAAGCCTTATCAAAGAGGCTCCCGAGCTTGTGAACAGACTTGTAAAGGAATTTGGCTCAGGAAGCCCGAAAATTCCAGAGGAAGCGTGTGCATCCGAAGGACTTCCTTATTCCATTCTAATAGTACCCGGAGGAGGCGTTTTTGCTGATGCTGTAAGGAAAACTGATGAGAGCTTTTCCCTGAGTGCGGATGCAGCTCACTGGATGGCTATACTGGGTATGGAGCAGTATGCTTGCTATCTTAAGGATAAAAGCCGCGCACTGGATATAGATTCGATAGCCAGTCTGCCTCAGGGTGTATCTGTTCTTTTCCCGTACAGGCTCCTGAGAACGGAGGACCCTTTGCCTCATACCTGGGATGTGACCTCGGATACTATCGCGGCCTGGGTTGCAAAGCAGATTGGGGCAACCTTAATAAAGGCCACGGATGTGGACGGTATATTCAGAAATGGAAAATTAGTCAGGGAAATTTCTGCTGCCAGCTATAGAGGAAGTCGTGAAAGCTGTATTGATTTTGCCCTGCCGGAATTTCTTCTGAAAAACCGAATGGAGTGCCTGATTGTAAACGGGAAATCTTCGGATAGGGTAATTCAGGCCGTGTATGGGAAGTCTGTGCTCGGTACTGTGGTAAAGGGGAATATTTAAATCGTATATCGTATATGACTAGGGCAGAAGAAGCAAAGCGTGTCCAAAAGCATTAATTAACTTCAGTTCATTAAATCTGCTAATGTTAACAAAGGTGCCTAGAAAAGCAGAAGCTCAATGCTCAAGGAAGGCGCCTGATTCACCGGCAACTCGTTACAAAATTTACTATTTGAAGTAACTATTAAGGAGAAAAAAAATGTCAGCACAAAAAGTTGAATACTGTACTTCATGTGGAATTCGCCTCGTGGAAAAGGGTTATGTAAAGTTTCCCTGCCCGCAGTGCGGATCAGAAATCGGAAGATGTGGAAGCTGCAGGCAGCAGGGTAACGTATACACCTGCTCCAAGTGCGGATACAAGGCACCCTGATTCGGCAATAATCCCGAACCAGATTAATGCCGAAAATGTAAATGTAATCAAACTCGATCAAAAAGATCAGATAAAGTATAAGAGGAATCAGAATGGGTGACGTTGCAGCAAAAATTAAAATTATGCCAGAAAGCGTTGATACTGACCTTGGAGAGCTGAAAGAGAAGATAAAGGGCGTAATTCCAGCAGAGGCTGACCTTCACGGAGATATTGTTGAAGAGCCTATCGCTTTTGGCTTGAAGGCTCTGATTGTAACATTAATCGTTAATGATGAAGAAGGCGGAACTGAAGCGGCAGAAGAAGCCTTTGCAAAAGTTTCCGGCGTTGAGAACGTCCAGGTTATGGAAGCTTACCGTATTTAAGAGGAGAAGAGACCCGGACAATGTGTCCGGAAAAACTATCTTTTATATTCTCCTTTCTCCAAAAGGGCTCGTAGATCAGGGGAAGATCGTTACGTTCGCAACGTAAAGGCCGCGGGTTCGAATCCCGCCGAGTCCACTTAAAAACATTTGATATTCCTAATCAATATTACTTTTTTATGTATTTTCCTCACCTGTAAGTGAGATTAACCAAAAACTAAACTTAAAAGAAACTTTTAACGTGTCAATTCACTTTAGAGCCTATCCGAAAAGTAAAAGAACTACGATGTATGGTAATTTTTATTAGTGACAACAAGAAAAACAGGCCACGATTATGAGATCTCAGATGAATTCTGGAATAAGATCAAATCCTTACTACCACTTCCTAAGCCTAAGAAAAAGCCTGGAAGACCTCGAGA
>Ga0268359_12963_pt1 | contig 18547 bp, 22 predicted proteins | sample BioMet11_FD_194416 | JGI IMG/M metagenome (GOLD analysis project Ga0268359, IMG submission 194416) | Sewage microbial communities from Oakland, California, United States - Biofuel 11 (PacBio Assembly) | ecosystem: Engineered > Wastewater > Sewage > Unclassified | place: USA: California | collected...
GGCTCGGCCGGCCCATGTTCGCCTTTCCGCTCCTGCCGCCGTCCCAGGCGCCGGCTCGGCGAGGAGGCCGATCCCTGGGCCGAGGCCGCCGCCGGCCGGTCGTCCGTTGCGGGCGATGTGGATAAAAACGTGACAGTCGATTGGCCCTGACGCGGCGGGCGTCTTTGCGCCAACATGCTTGTATACTGTAAGAAACGGCGAATGTTCGGCAAAACGGTCCGGCGTCGGTGTATGCAAAAGAGACAGGTCCGCGGGACAGTACCGCGACAGGTGGATGGGAACAGACGCCCGCCGACCGGCCGGGTGCGGCTGATTTGCTAATTCGTTGAAAACATGGGCGATATGGCGTTGGCACGGAACATGCCTTACCGGAGGCATCGGGCTGCGCGGCAGTCGCGCGGTACAACGGCAAACAGCCTTGGCCCCGCCAAGGAATGCTCATGGAGGTTACTCGCATGCGGAACGGAACGAAGACCCTGACGTTGACGGCTGTGGCGGCGATGGTGTTGACGGCTTCCCTGGCCCTGGCCGGCCCTGGCGGTACCGGCAGAGGCCCTGGCGCCGGTTACGGCGGACCGTGCGGTGGCCCGGGCGCGGCTGTCCAGCTCTCCCCGGAGAAGCAGGCGGCTTTTCAGAAGCTGCATGACGCCTACTACGCCAAGACCGTTCAGATGCGGGCCACCTTGCAGGTGAAGCGCGCGGAGCTTAACGCCGCCGCTGTGGCGACCACCCCGGATCAGGGCAAGATCGACGCCCTGGCCAAGGAAATCGGCGACCTGCAGGGCAAGCTTCTGGCCGAACGGACCCACTTCCGCGTCCAGGTGGCCAAGGAAATCGGCCCTGAAGCGGCGGCCTGCCTGCGCGGCTACGGGCATGGCGGTCGCGGCGGCCACGGTGCCCACGGCGGCCACGGCATGGGCGGCATCTAGAACAGCGGGCGGACCGGCCGCCGGGCCGGTCCGCCGTAACACACGGTGACGAGGTTTGTTATGTGGGGTTGCTGGCCGTTTTCTTCCTGGTCTTTCATGCACGGCGGGTTCGGTCCGGGCGGATGGTTCGTCGGTCTTCTCGTCCTGCTGGCGGTGCTCTGGTTGCTCCGGAGCGTGTTCGGCCTCGGCGGCGGCTGCTGCCATCGACGGAATGCCAGAGCCGATCGGGACGACGCCTTGCGTCTCCTGGATCACCGCCTGGCGGCGGGCAGCATCACCCCCGAAGAGTACGAACGCCTGCGACGGGCCATTGTGTCCTGAAGCATTTTTCCCTCTCCTTCCCCCCTTGCCCGGAACGGCTGCGGTCGTTCCGGGTTTTTTGCGCGCCCGGGAGCGCGCCCTTTGTGCGGTCGCGGTCCCCGGCCCCGCTGGCGGGTGTGGCCGCCGGTGTGCGCGAAGGATGGGAGATTTCCAAAAGATGCGGCCTGCCGGCCACCCGGGGCTTGCCCCCGGCGGATGGCGCAACGGGCTCCCGACGACGTCACCTGCGGCGTCGCGCGGCAGAAACGGGGGAGGGGCCGCGAGGGCGGCGGCCGCTACTCGGTGGGCACCCAGAGATGAATGGCCGAGCCTTTGTCCGGGAGCTTCTGGGTCAGCCGGAACTCGTACCGGTTCATGTCCTCGGTCAGACGGAAGGAGGCCGTCCCCACATTGCCCTTGACCAGGCTTTCGAAGTGGATGGGATGGCAGACGGGGTCCATGGCCTTGCCCCGGCGTCGAACGGGGCCAGGCAGAGCTTGAGGTAGGGATTGGCGCCGGCGCTGAACATGGTGTCCATGGTGCTGGGCGGTTTTCGGATGAGCACGGCCGTGACCAGGACCTCCTTGTACGGCACCTTTTGGAGTTCCACCTTGCCGTCGGCTTCCACGTAACGATCCTCGGAGCGTTGCCGCTCCGCGACGTCGGTGACCTTCAGGTAGTCGTTTTTGAGGTCCTTGAAGCGGGTGAAGTCCGAGGCGTGCACCACGGCGGCCGGCACAAGGACCGACACGAGCAGGGCGATCACGACGGACAGCCAGGGATGACGCCGTTGGGACATGGCCATGTCCTCCGCAAGGTTTAAGTTCGGCGCTTGGGGGTGACGGGAAAAATGGCGAGCTTCAAAAAATCGGTCTCGGTGATGATGCCCACCAGCCGGTCCGCGTCCACGACGGGCAGGCAACCGAACTTGTTGTAGATCATGATTTCGGCCGCGGCGCGCAGCGGGGTGTCCGAATGCACCGTCACCATGTCCGTGCGCATGATGTCGCGCAACGGCGTGCTGGCGTCCTTTCTGTGTTCCAAAGGCAGCACGTCGCGTTGGGTAATGAGGCCGGCCAGCCGGCCGGCCTCGTCCACGATGGGGATATGTCGGACGAACAACTCCTGCATGGTGGCCACGGCCGTGGCGAGGCTGTCCATTTCCGTGAGACAGCGCACCTGCTTGGTCATGATATCGGCTACGAGCATGCCGGACCTCCGGAAAAAGGCCGCCGGCGGCACCATGCGCGCCATGACAGAAGTCTTTGCCGAATCGTTGCGGCAAGTCAAGCCGCGTCGGGGACTGGGGCTAGCCCTCCGGGGGGGCCGCCTTTTCGAGCAGGGTCACTTCGATGCCGCGCAGCACGCCGATCTTGCGGGCCGCTGCCACGTTGGGCACGGCCACGTCGATGGTGCGGCGGAACCGCTGGTGCATGGTATCTTCGATAATAAAGACGCCGAGGCCCTTGATGTGGACCTTGTCACCGTAATCCCAGCCCGAGTGGAGCAGGTCCCTGGACACGGCCACGATGCCCGGCCGGATGCGCGTGCCGATGGCCGTGCCGGATTTGCGGCCGCGGCCGCGGTTCTCCCTGGGGGCCGGCGTGTAGGCCGTGACCGTGGCGGTGATGGTCTTTTTGGAGAGAAGCTTTTTGTGGGAGGGAATGCTATGTGAGGCGGCATGCGCCGTCATTCCGGATATGATGAGTGCAACAGCTAAGGTAAAAACTCGCAAAACGATTTTGCCTCCATGCATCGTCAAGGTGCATTCGCCACCAGGAGGAAATGGTGGTCAGTGGTTATCGGCTGATTTTCCTACTTTTTCTTGTTATAAATCAGCCGGTGTAACGTCGTGTGGATACTCCTTTTGTTGCTACAGGCCGTCGGCACGCCACAAGGGACTTTTTTCCGACGAGTTTGAGCATATGCTCCCTAGTGGGCCGGCAAAACCTTGTCAAGGAAAAAATGCCACCCGACGAAAAAACCGTGTCAGTGGCCTGTGGAAAAAACGACGCAACGGCAGGCTGTTACCAAGAGAGTCGTTCCTCGGGGCGCCGGCGGATACCCTGCGTTCCCCGGACGGCGTGCCGGCGAGCCGGCCAATGGCCGGATGGGCTTGCACCGGGGACGGCTCCCGGCTATTTTGACGGCTTGCCGGGCGAAGTCGCGTCAGGCGCCGTCCAAGGAGGTCCCGACATGACCATGACTAGTCTTTCCCCCACCCTCATGGTGGAGGACGTCAATCGCACCGTGCATTTTTATCACGAGGTGCTGGGGTTCACCTTCGTCTGGGGACTGGCCGCCGCCGCCCGGACCGGCGTGACCGACTGGCCGGCCTCCGTCCCCCTGGCCATGGCCCTGGTGGAAAACGGGGCCGCCCGGCTGTCCTTCCAGACGCGCAGCTTCATGGCCTCCACCTTGCCGCTGCTGGCCAACGAAAGGATCGGCGGCTCCCTGGTGCTGTTTTTGGAATGCGACGATCTCGACGCCCTGTGCGACCGCATCGGCGAACACGCGCCCTTCCTGAAGGCGCCCCACACCACCGCCCACGGCGACCGCCAGTGCAGCATCGAGGACCCCGACGGCTACATCCTTACGTTCGCCACCCGTCCGGACCGGGCAGGGGCGGATTCGGAGATTTCCGCATGACCACTTCTTCGTCCCTGTTCGCGCGCGCCCGCCAGTGCATTCCCGGCGGCGTCAACAGCCCGGTGCGGGCCTGCCGCGCCGTGGGGTGCGATCCGCTGTTCATCGACCGGGCCGCCGGCGCCACCATGACCTCGGTGGAAGGCCGGGCCTACGTCGATTACGTCATGTCCTGGGGGCCGATGCTGCTCGGCCACGCCCATCCGGCGGTCACCCGGGCCATCCAGGAGGCCGCCGCCCGGGGCACCAGCTTCGGCGCCCCCTGTCCGGCCGAGGTGGCCCTGGCCGAGGCCGTGGTCGCGGCCATGCCGGGTATCGAAATGGTGCGCATGGTCAACTCCGGCACCGAGGCCGCCATGAGCGCCGTGCGTCCTGGCCCGGGCCTGCACCGGCCGGGACCGGATCATCAAATTTACGGGCTGCTACCATGGCCACGCCGACCCCTTCCTGGTCGCCGCCGGTTCGGGCGTGGCCACCTTCGGCCTGCCGGGCACGCCGGGCGTGCCGGCCGATACCGTGCGCCACACGCTCGTGGCCCCGTATAACGACCTGGAGGCCGTGCGGCGCCTGTTCGCGGCCCATGACGACATCGCCGCCGTCATCGTGGAGCCGGCCGCCGGCAACATGGGCTTCGTGCCGCCCGCGCCGGGGTTCCTGGAGGGGCTGCGGGAAGTGACCAGGGCGCACGGGGCGCTGCTGATCTTCGACGAGGTCATCACCGGCTTCCGGCTGGCCTACGGCGGGGCCCAGAGCGTCTACGGCGTCGATCCGGACCTGACCTGCCTGGGCAAGATCATCGGCGGCGGGCTGCCGGTCGGGGCCTATGGCGGTAAGCGCCGGTTCATGGAGCGCATCGTGCCGGCGGGCGACGTCTACCAGGCCGGCACCCTGGCCGGCAATCCGCTGGCCATGGCCGCCGGCCTGGCCACCGTGCAGGTGCTCCGGGAGGCCGATTACGCCGGTCTGGCCGAGCGCACCCGCCGGTTCGCCTGAATCCTTGGCCGCCATCGTGCGGGAGAAGGGCGTGCCGGTGTTCGCCACCCATGGGGGTTCGCTCTTTACCCTCTTTTTCTGCGCGGGGGCCGGTCACGGATTTCGCCTCGGCCAAGACGGCCGACGTCGGCCGCTACGCCGCCTTTTACACCCAGATGCGCGAGGCCGGCATGCTGTTCGCCCCCTCGGCCTTCGAATGCGCCTTCCTGTCCTTCGCCCACAGTGACGAAGACTTGGCGCGTACCCTGGACGCGGCCCGCGGTTTGCACTTCTAGAACCGCCCCCGAAAGCATGGGGCCTTGCCGGGACGCGCCAGGCGGCCCGGAGGGGAGACTTTTCCATGACGGAATCGGACGCCGCCCTGGCGGCGCGTTGTCAGGAACGCTGCCGCCAGGCGCGAACCATCCTCGACGACCTGGGCCTGCTGCCGGCCTGGAGCCGGTTCGGCCGGCCGGTCCTGGTGGGGGCCGTGGCCCACGGCCTGGCCCTGGACCCGGACATCGATCTCGAAATCTACTGCCCCCGGCTCGATCCCGGCGACGGCTTCGTCGTGCTGGGCCAGGCGGCCGCCCGTCCCGGCGTTTTGGAGGCCCGCTTCCGCAACCATCTGGACGGGCCGGACCAGGCCCTGTACTGGCAGATCCGCTACCGGGCCGGGGACGGCGCGGTCTGGAAGCTCGACATGTGGTCGGCGGCCGAGGACTACGCCCTGCCGCGCGGCGAGCAGCTGGTCGAACCCCTGCGGCGGGCCCTGACCCCGGAGACCCGGCAGGCGATCTTGCGCCTCAAGGCCTGGCGGGCGGCCACGAACACGGCCTGCCTGTCCATCGACCTGTACCGGGCCGTGCTGGACGGTGGGGTGCGCGTCCCCGCCGAACTCCTCGACTGGATGGCCGGGCACGAGACCGGTGTTTTGACCGCCTGGACGCCCGGCTGCTCAAAATCTTTATGAACGATTCCGCTATGTTGCCATTCGAATAAAACGGCTTTTTTTTCTTGCCGGCCCAGTCAAAGTCACGTTTTTCCGGGGCGTGATGAGTCAATACGTCCCAGATTCCCTCGATTTTGTTTCGTTTCGTCCCTGCGCCGCAAAGGACCGCCTCAGGCCGTTTGGGCGGGACGGGACCGTGCCGTGGTCCCGTTCGGGCCGGCCGACCGGGGTGTTTTGCCCAAGGGCGCAAAGGGACGAAATGAATATCGTCCTCAAATCACACTGTAATAGCGACTGGCACGCGACTTGATGAACCGGGCTGACGGCTGTCGACGGATGGTACTCCGCCGGGAACGCCATGAGGGAGACCGGCAATGTGCAGTTGGGAAAAAAAGATCGACATCGGCAGGGTGTTCCTTTTGCAGCCGACGCGACCGTTGACGTATTTCGGCGTGGGCGCCCTGGCCAAGCTCGACGGCATCCTGGCGGAACTGTCCCGGCAGGGACATCGCGCCGTTCTGGTCGTCAGCGACGCCGTCGCCTATAAGGCGTGCGGGGCCTGGGCCACGGTGGAGCCGTTGCTGACGGCGTCCTTCGCCTGGCGGCTCTTCGACGGCGCCCGCTCCAATCCCACCTTCGCCAACTGCGACGCCGCCGCGGCCGTCGGCGCGGCCATCCAGGCCGACATGGTCCTGGCCATCGGCGGCGGCAGCGCCCTGGACACGGCCAAGACCGCGGCCGTGCTGCTCAAGCATCCCGGCCGGGATGCGGCGGATTTCTACGAAAAGGGCGCGCCCATCAAGGGGGCGCTGCCCGTGGTGGCCATCAACACCGTCCACGGCACCGGTTCGGAGTGCGACGGCTTCGCCATGGCCCAGTCCGACGGCCAGGGCAAACCGGCCATCCGGTCGCCGTTCCTCTATCCGACCTACACCATCGAGGACCCGGCCTTGACGGTCACCCTGCCGGTCCGGCACACCGTGTTCACCACCGTCGACGCCCTGTGCCACGCCCTGGAGGCGGCCACGGCCGTCACCGCCTCGCCCTACGCCATCGCCCTGGCCAAGGAGGCCGTGCGGCTGATCGCCCTGTGGCTGCCCACGGCCATCGCCCAGCCCGGCAACCTGGCCGCCCGCTACTGGCTCATGTACGCCTCGGCCGTGGCCGGCATCAGCTTCGACCTGGGTATGCTCCACGTCGCCCATGCCCTGGAGCACGCCATGAGCGCCCTCAACGCCACCATCACCCACGGCGAGGGCCTGGGCATCCTGCTGCCGGCGGTGCTGCGCGAGCTCTATCCGGCCGCCCCGGAAATCCTGGCCGAGCTGCTGCGGCCCATCGCCCCGGGCCTGGTCGGCCTGCCCGGCGAGGCCGACACGGCCGTGGAGATCGTCCGGGAATGGCTGGCCACCGTGGGCCAGCCCACCAGCCTGGCCCCGTATTTCACCGGCGCCGACGTGCCGGCCCTGACGCGGATGACGCTCAAGGCCCCGTTTTCCAAGCAGCTGCTACCCCTGGCCCCCATCCGGGTGGACGAGACCGTGGTGCAGCGCATTTTCCAGAAATCGCTGTAGGGGAAGGGCGGCGTCCGTCGGGGGACAGGCGCTGGCGGCGCCTAGCTGAACTTTCCGCCGTAGGCCCGGACCTGATTGCGGCCCGAGGATTTGGCCAGGTACAGGGCCTTGTCCGCCGCGTCCACCAAGTGATCCACGTCGGGCGTCAGGCAGTCCTGCAACAGTTCGGCCACGCCGATGCTTACCTTGATCTTGATGCGGAGGCCAGGATCTGGCCGTCGGGATCGCGGATCACGAAGTTGTAGCGTTCGATCTTGTGCCGGATGATCTCGGCCAGCTCCAGGGCCTCGTCCTTGTTTGTGCCCGCCAGGGTGACGACGAATTCCTCGCCGCCGTAGCGGGCCGGGAAGATGTTGCGGTCCTCCAGCTGTTTGCATTCCTCGGCGAAGCCCTTGAGGATGCCGCCGACCACGGCCAGGGCCTGGTCGCCGATGCGGTGGCCGTGCTCGTCGTTGAACTTCTTGAAGTGGTCGATGTCGCACATGAAAATGGACAGGCGCTGGTGCTCGCGCACGGCCTTGTCCACCATCGTCCGGATGTGTTCGTCGAAGGCACGCCGGTTGTGGATGCCGGTCAGGGCGTCGGTCAGGCTCATGGCCACCATTTTTTCGGAGTCTTCCTCGATCATGGTGATGAGCTCGGAAAACCCGCGCCGGATGGTGCCGAGCATCCGGTCCACGTCGCCGCCGTTTTCCACGGCCCCGACCGTGACGTCCTCCAGGTGCTGCACGCTGCCCTTGTGGCGGAACAGGGAATCCTGGAATTCCTGGACCAGGGCGGCCGTTTCCTGGAGGGTCCGGGTCAGGGCCCGGTTCCAGGGGGCGGCCAGGATGCGTTCGTTGGCCCGGATGACCTCCTGGAATTTGTCTTCGGAGAAGTCCCGGGTGCGGAGCACCTCCATGACCAGGGCCTGGATCTGTTCCTTTTGGTCATTATCCAGGAAATCGTACTGCTTGATACTGCGCATGTAGAGAATGAGACCGCGCCACTTGGAGTCGCGGGGGACGCCCACCCGGTCCAGCATGGCGCAGACTTGATCCGAACAGGCGCTTCCCTGCAGGGGAATGGCCCCGTGTTGCTGCGTTTTGTTCATGCCGCCCTCATACCGTCCCGTTGCGGCGCGCCGGAGTCGGCGTCGCAAGCCTCCGTACGTTTCCTGCCAACATATACATGACCGGGCCGACCTGAAAAGGGAAAACTCCAGGCGGCGCCCACTCGGTCCCCGGCTTGCCCGCCCCGGCGGGCCGTGCTAAACGGGCAACCGTCGCCCGACGGCGGCACGGAGGCGTTCATGGATATCACTGTTACCCGGCGCGGCGCCCTGTTGGTGGCGAGCGGCCTACCCAAACTTTTCGACTACACCGTCTGCCCCGATTTCCAGCGGGCCCTGGCTCCGCACCTCGATCCGATGCCCCCGGTCCTCATCCTGGACCTTTCCGGCGTGGAGTTCATGGATTCCAGCGCCATCGGGTCGCTGATCACCATCCGCAAACCGGATGCTGCCGAGCGGCGGCATCCTCGCCCTGTGTTTCCATCGCCGAGACCGTGGCCAAGGTGTTGCGCATCGCGGACTTGAGCAAGGTCTTCGCCATTCACGCCACCGTGGAGGAAGCCGTCGCCGCCCATGCCTGACGGGGCGGCCCTCCTGCCGCGCCCGGCGGATGACAGAACGCCGTCCCGGGCGTAGGGTCGTACAATGACCGTTCCCCAAGAGACATGCACCGTCCGGTTCGTCCATGGCCTGGGCGAAGTGTCCGCCGACGCCTGGGACGCCCTGGCCGCCGACGCCGAGTCGCCTTTTTTCGACTGGGCCTGGCTCCATTTGCTGGAAACCTCGGGCAGCGCCGCTCCGGCCCGGGGCTGGTTCCCCAGCCATCTGCTGGCCGAGGTCGACGGTCGGCTGGTCGGCGCCCTGCCGTTGTACCTCAAGTGGCACTCGGAAGGGGAGTTCGTGTTCGACCAGCTGTGGGGCGAGGCCGCCAGCCGGCTGGGCCTGCCGTATTATCCCCGCCTGGTCGGGGCCAGCCCCTTCACCCCGGCCACCGGCCTGCGCCTGCTCTCTGACCCCTCCGTCAACCAGGTCCGGCTGTCCCACCAGGTCTTCACGGCCATGGAGCGGTTCTGCCATGAAAACGCCGTGCACGGCGCGGCCTTGCTGTTCACGGAGCCGGACTTCGCCGCCGTGGCCGAGGACTACGGTTTTACCTCCTGGACCCATCAGAGCTACCTGTGGCGCAACCGGGGCTATGGCGGATTCGACGATTTCCTGGCCACGCTCAACGCCAACCGCCGCAAGACCGTCCGCCGCGAGCGGGCCGCCCTGGACGCGGCCGGCATCCGGTCCGAAGTGGTGTCCGGTGCCGACATCCCGGAGACGTTCTTCCCGCTGATGCGCCAGCTCTACGAAAAGACCAACGCCAAGTTCGGGCCCTGGGGCTGTCGCTATCTGACCGACGCCTTTTTCGAGGGGCTGCCCCAGACCTGCCGCCGGCACCTGGCCTTTTCCGCCGCCTATCGCACCGGCCGACGCGAGCCCATCGCCCTGGCCATGCTGGCCCACAAGGGCGGCACCCTGTTCGGCCGCTACTGGGGGGCCTTCGAGGACGTGCCGTTCCTCCATTTCGAACTGTGCTACTACGCGCCCATCACCTGGGCCATCGCCCAGGGGCTCTCCCGCTACGATCCGGGCATGGGCGGCGCCCACAAGGCCCGGCGCGGCTTCGAGTCGGTGTCCAGCATGAGCTGCCACCGGTTTTTCGATCCGCGCATGGACGTGATTTTCAAGACCCACATCGACCGGGTCAATTTTTTGGAAAAAAGTTATATCGACGAACTCAACGACCTGATGCCCATGCGGCGGCCGTAACTGCGGGGCCGCGAAGCGTACGCGCCAACCCGAAACGGGGCACACCATGGCAGCAGCACCTCGGGAATCCCGGACCATGGACGGCACGGCGACGGCAACCTTTCGGGGGGTGTTTTCCTCCCAGGGGAAGGCCAGGGTGGGCTTCGGCGCCACCAAGCGCACCATCAAACAGACCCTGCTCGTGTTCGCCGAGGAGCAGGAGGACGGCAGCTTCCTGCTCCGGCCCCTCAACAAGCATTACGTGCCGACGGGCAAGACCAGGGTCGTCAGCCGTGAGGCCCTGCTGACCCGGTTTTTGCCCGAGCCCGATCTGTATCTCAACAAGGTGGCCCCGGCCCTGCGCGAGGTCCGGGGAACCGTGGCCCGGGCCGACGCCCGGCGGGCCGAGGGCGCGCTCATCTCCGCCGAGTTTGAGTATCGGCAGGCCTTGCGCCTGGACGAGGAGCACATCCGGGCCATCTTCGGCCTGGGCCTCACCTATCTCGACCGGGGCGAGCCCGAGAACGCCTTGCTGGTGTTCCGGCGGATCATCTGCCTGGACGCCGCCTTCGAGCCGGAGCACAAGCATCTCTTCAACGAATTCGGCATCAAGATGCGCAAGCACGGCATGTACCCGCAGGCCCTGCGCTATTACTTCAAGGCCTTTCGCTTGACCCGCGAGGACGAGCACCTGCTCTACAACATCGCCCGGACCTACTACGAACGGGACAAGCTGCGGCTGTCCCGGAAGTTTCTGGACATGGCCCTGGCCCGCAAGCCGGATTTCCGGGAGGGGCTGCGGCTGTCCCGGGCCATCGAGCGGCGGCGGTCCGGCGGGGTTGTGGCCGCGAGCCGTTAGTTCGGTCCGAACGGCTTGTGGATATTCAACAATCGTGGCATATCGGCGCCGACAGCGCCCCACGCCGACAGGTGCCGGGCGCGTAATGCCGTGCGCCGCCGGTTTGTCCGGGGCGGCGACCATGACCATACCCGTCGAAACGACATGCCTGATATTGTGTCGGCGTTACGCCGTTTTTCCGGTCGTCTGGGACCGATCATGCTGGGGCTGGCCCTGTGGGGCTGGTGGAGCGGGGGAGCCGTCGCCGCGGTGACCGCCGCCGGGGACGATCCGGGGCTGGAGGTTCGGTCCTGCGGGGCCGTGACCCCGGATGTCGTGAGCGGCGCGGGATTGTTGCCGGCCCGGCTGGTCCGGCCCGGCGATCGGCTGGCGCCCGGCGACCGGGGGCTCGGCTGCCGCGTGGCGGTCAAAGGGACGCCGGACGGCGGGAGCGCGGTCGTGGAAGTGCGGCTGTCGCGGCCGGGATTGGCCGGCAACGTCGTCCGGGACCGCTGGTTCGTGGCGGTCCGGCCGGGGACGGACACGCTGGCCGCCCACCTCTTCGACGCCCCGATCGCCGCCGGGGACGGCCCCTGGACTGTGGACTTCCTGCGCGACGGCCGGCAGGTGGCCTCGCGCCGCTTTACCGTGGCGGCGTCGCCGGCCGAAGCCGCGTCTCCGGTCGCCGGCGCGGCCGAGGACCCGGTGGTCGAGGTCGTGGCCCCGCAGGCGCCGCCCGCTGCCGCGTCCCGAAAGCCGCCCGCGCCGACCGCGTCGCCTGCACCGGCCGCCCGGCCGACGGCCGCGAAACCGGCCGTTCCCTCGGCCAAGGGCTATTATGCCTGGCAGACCGGGCTGTTTGCCGATGCGGCCAATGCGGAAAAGCAGGCGGCCGCGCTCCGTGCGGGGGGGCTGCCGGCCTGCGTGGCCACGGAAAAGACCGCCGCCGGTCGGCGCTATCGGGTGCTGGCCGGGCGCTACGGCGACCGAACGGTTGCCCGGGCCCGGCGGGGGGAACGTGGTGCGGGTCGTCCGGGACGGCCCCGTGCTCTACCATGTGGAACCGGCCATGATCGGCCGGCTCCGTTGCCATTAAACGCTTCCCGTACCCGGTCGCTACCGCGCCGGCGCCGTTGGCGCCTCGGCCACGGCACACGGCTGCCGGCCGATGCTTCCCTTCCCTACTGTTGCTGCTTTTTGGCCTTGTCGCAGGCGGCGCAGGGCGCTTCCTCGCCGCCGTGCGAGGCGTCCACCTTGTGGAGCACGTCCTCGAAATCGGACAACGGCACGGCGCCGCGCACCGAGACCCCGTTGACCAGGAAGGTGGGCGTGCCCTCGATGCCGAAGGCCCGGGCCTCGGCCACATCGGCGTCGATGCGCTTGGTCAGCTCGGGCTTTTTGAGGTCGCGCTTGAGCTTGCCGATATTGGCCCCGAGCTTGACGGCCAGGGCGAAAAGGGCCGGTTCGCCGGCCTGGGAGATGGCCTCCTGGGAGGCGAAGACGGCGTCGTGGAAGGCGAAGGCCAGCTTGGGATTCTGCTCGGCCAGGGCTTCGTAGAGCCGGGCCGCCTGCCGGGACAGGTCGTCCAGGGCGAAATGCTTGAACAGGATGCGCACCGTGTCGGGATGGCGCGCGGCGAATTCCTTGAGCACTTCCGCACCCCGGGCACAGTAGGGGCACAGGAAGTCCGAATAGACCACCACCGTCACCGGGGCGTTGGCCGGGCCGCGTATGGGCCGGGCCGGGTCGATGACCGGCGACAGCGGCTTATGGAGCTCGGTGGCCTGCTGCTTTTGGCGCTCGACGTCCTGATATTCGCGCTGCCCCGCCACCACCATGCCGAAGAGTTCGGCCTTATGATCCCCCAGGGCGTCCAGCACGATGTCCGGATGCTCCTTGATGGTCTGACGCACGGCTTTGTCGGACGTGGCGGCCGAGCAGCCGCCGAGAGCCAACACCACAACCAGGACAAGGGCAAGACGCGGGATCATACGGGGTTCCTTTGGGCGAGGGTGTTTACGACAGCTCGAAACTAGCGCGGGCGGTCGGAATTGCAACAAGAATTTCGGCGGCTCCGGCGGCAGGGCGCGACCCGGTGGCGCGCCGGCAGGCTGGACAAGGTGCAGCTCCTCCAGTATCCAGGCCCCGCCATGGTATGCGCCTCTGCCTTCGCCCCGAGCGGGTCCGCTCTCCCGGCCAAACGTTTTCGTCCGGATTGGCTACTGGTCGGCCTTTTGGCCGCAGCCGCCTTTTTGCTCTTTTTCCACCTCGGCCAGCGGCCGTTCTGGCAGGACGAGGCCGAGACCGGCTGTCTGGCCAGGAGCGTGTTGCAGCGGGGGCTGCCCTATGCCTATGACGGCCGCAACATCGTCTCCCAGGAAGAGGGCCGGGAATTCGATGCCAGGGACGGCTGCCTGTGGCGCTGGTCGCCCTGGATCCAGATCTATGCCCAGGCCGCCGGTTTTGCGGTGGGCGGCGTCAACACCACCGCCGGTCGGGCGCCGTTTGCCCTGGCCGCCTTGCTGGCCGTATTTTGGGTGTACCGGCTCATCCTGCGCCATTTCGGCGACCGGTCCTGGGCCCTGTTGGCCGCGAGCCTGCTCACCCTGTCCGTGCCGTTTTTGCTCATCGGCCGCCAGGCCCGCTATTACGCCGTGGGGACGTTGCTCATCCTCTGGATTCTGGACGCCTTTTTGCGCGACTGGCGGGACAAGTGGGGCCCATGGCTGGCCGCGCTGCTCTGCCTGATCCTGCTTTTCCACGCCAACTATCTGCTGTTTTTGAGCTTCGTGCCGACGGCCCTGGTCGCCGCCCTGCTGGTCTATCCGGATCGGGTGCTCAACAAGCGCACCATGCTTTTGGCCGCGGCCGCCATTCTCGGCGTCCTGCCCGGCGTCCTGCTCTACCGCGTCGGCCGGCAAAGCGGCATGTTCAACATCCTGCTGGTGCCGCAGAACCTGATGCTCTATTTCGCCGACCTGTGCATGTTCCTGCTGCCGCTGCCGGTGTCGGCGGTGCTGCTGTGGCGCTGGCGGCGGGTGGTGACGCGCCGTGTCCTGCCGCAGGACCGGGCGAGCGGTTCGTGCTCTTTTGCGCCCTGCTGATCCTCTTTTCCCTGCTGCTGCTGGGCCTGGTCCCCAGCGTTTCTTTCGCTACATCGCCCACTTGACGCCGCTTTGCGCCATCATCCTCGGCTTTTGCGTGCGCCGGCTGTGGTCCTTTTTCCGGACCGCCGCCGTGGTGCTCTTCCTGTTGCTGGCCCTGACCAATTGGCTCAACGTCATTCCCATGGAATGCCTGGGCCTGGTCAACCGGCCCTGGAAGACCGACTGCCGGATGCTCGATTATCCCAATTCCCCCATGCGGCTGTTTTTGACCGAACTGCTGTGCGGCTATCCCGACGTCAACGGCGCCATCGTCCGTTTCTTCCGGACCCACGCCAGGCCGGGCCAGACCGTGTTGGCCGAATACGGCGACCTGCCGTTGCAGTTTTATCTGCCGGATCTGCGCGTCATCGGCGGTTTGCAGGGGACCATCGCTGCCGACGAAAAGCCGGACTGGGTGCTCATCCGCCGTTCGGTGCGGATCAACCGCGACCGGGTGCTGTTCGGTTCCCGGGCCTTCACCGAGGCCCTGGACCTGGCCGGGGCGTACGAACGTGTGCCCGTGGACATGCCGGACGAAACCTTCGGCAACCGCACCGACGATCCCAACCATCATCATTTCATGCCGATGGGGCCGCCGCAGAAGCCGCTGGAAATCTGGCGGCGCAAGGAGGGACGGCCATGACCCCGCGCCTCCGCGATGCCTGGCTGCGCGCCGTGTGCCTGGCCGGCCTGCTCGGTGTGGCGGCCTTGGGCCTGTGGCGCACGCCCGAACTGGCTTCGTACCTGGCGCCCGAGCATTTGGCCGATGTGCTGATCGGTCGGGCCGAAAATCTGGTCGTGGACAAAGAGGGCGAGCGCGACGCCCGGGCGGCCCTGGAACAGGCCGTCACCGTCCGCCTGGCCGAATGGCGCCGCGGTCTGACCGTGTCGGCCCCGGATTCCATGATCACCGAGGCCTCCCTGGTCATGGCCCTGCGCCGGGCCCATACCCTCCGGGTCGAGGCGGCGGACGATCTGTTGCGGGCCCGGGAGACCCTCGCCCGCTACAAACGGTTGCGCGATACGGGCTGGCAGGGCCTGCGCGCGGGCTGCCCGGCCGTCGGGGAGGCCACGCCATGACCCGATCCGTGCGCCTGTCGCTTGGTGCCCTTGCGGTGGTCCTCGTCCTGGCCGTGGCCGGGACGGTGTGGTTTGCCGGCGCCGCCTACCCGGCCATGGGGCTGGCCGGCATCCCTCGGGACGGCTACCGGCAGGCCCTGGAACGGGTCGCCCGCAGCCGGGCCCGGGTGGACGGACGGACCTTCGTCGCCTTCGATTCCATGACGTTTCGTCCGGCCGATCGGGGCGAGGCCGCGTTTGCCTGGGGCGCCGCCCGCTGCCGGGCCGCCGATGGCGCTACCGTGCTCTATTGGGTCAGCCTGCGCTGGAACCCCGGGCGCGGCCAATGGGTTCGGGGGGGCGTCCGGGAACTGGCCCCGCCCGGCAACGAGATTTATTTCGGCCGGAACGTTCCCGGTCAGATCCTGCGGGCGCGGCTGGTCCTGCGCGAACTTTTCGCCGAACTGCGGGCCCGCTTCCGGGAGGCGGTCCTCCCTTCAGGGATCGGTCACGGGCTTGCCAAGCCTGGGTCTTTGACGTATGGCTCGGCAGCGGATTATAAGTGGAAAGTAGCCTGCCGTCCGTGTCCGGCTGCGCCCTATCGCCTCGATCGCCAGACGACAGTCCCTCCCGCGCTTAACTTACAAGGAACAACGACCACACCATGAGACTGCGCCAACGCTGCGAGCAATTTAACGCCCTGGAGTCCAGCATTTCGGCTCAAGGAATTCATCCGTATTTTCGCCCCATTTCCAAGTCTTGGGGGACCGAAGTCGAGGTGCGGGGCAAGCGCCTGGTCATGATCGGCTCCAACGACTACCTCGGTTTCAGCCATGACCCGCGGGTCATGGAGGGCCGCGGCCAAGTCCGTGTACGAGTGGGGCACCGGCCCTGGCGGCTCCCGGTTCTTGAGCGGAAACATGGTGCTCCATCATCAGCTCGAGGAGCGGTTGGCCGCCTTCGTGGGCAAGCGCTATGCCGTGGTGCACGTCACGGGCTTCAGCACCAACGTGGGGGCGTTCGGCGCCCTGGTCACGCCGTCCGATACCGTGATCTGCGATCGGGAAAACCACGCCAGCATCTTCGAGGGCGTCAAGAACACCAAGGCCCGGCAGGTCACCTTCGCCCACAACGACGCGGCCCAGGCCGCCAAGCGCGTGGCCGACGCCAAGGTCTCCCGGCCCGACGGCGACGTCTTCCTGGTCACCGAGGGCGTGTTCAGCATGTCCGGCGAACTGGCCGTGCTCGACGAACTGGCTGCCATCAAACAGGCCAACCCCGACATCATTCTCTATCTGGACGATGCCCACGGGCTGGGCGTGTTCGGCCGGGGCGGGCGCGGCGTGGCCGACCATTTCGGCGTCACGGATCAGGTCGATTGCATCATGGGCACCTTCAGCAAGTCCATGGCCTCCATCGGCGGGTTCATCGCCTCCGACGACGAGGACCTGATGAACTACGTGCGCTACCAGTCCCGCACGGAAATCTTTTCCGCCTGCCCTGCCTGCGGTCAATACCGTGACCGTGCTGACCTGCTTGGATATCCTGGAGCATGAACCCGAACGGGTCGAACGCCTCCATGCCATCAGCAACCGCATGCGCCAAGCCTACCGGGACATCGGTCTGCGCATCGGGAACTCGGTCTCGCCCATCGTGCCCATCATCATCGGCACCGATGAGAAGGCCTTTCAGTTCTCCCAGGCCCTGTTCGAGGCGGGTGTCTTCGCGCTGCCGGCGGTCTATCCGGCCGTGCCGCGCGGGCAGGCCCTGATCCGCACCGCCTTCATGAGTTCCCATGAGGACCGCCAGCTCGATTTCGTGCTCTCCGTGCTCGAGCGCCTGGCCAAGGAATTCCACGTGCGGGCGTGCGATCTGGATGCGGATCCGGCCCTGAACGGTTCGGGCGCTGACGGAGATGGCGCGGGCCACAATCGGCTCTCGTATTTGTAGCGGAAACGCTGTCGCGTTTTGGGGACGGGCGAAATGCACTCCCAGGGCGGACTGCCGCGCAGGCATCGCTTATGGCCATTGGCAAACGCAAACAGATCACCCTGGCGGAGCTGGACCGTATCCGCCAGCGGAGTCTCGGCCTCACACGTTATACCGACCTCGTTCGGGTCAGCGTGCGGGAAGTCATACGCAAGCGCCGGCGCTATCTCGGCGTCATCGGTTCCATTGCCCTGGGGATGGCCGGCTTTATCCTCATCATCACCATGGGCAACGATCTCAAGAAGAATTTCAATAACGATCTCGATCTGTTGGGTGGCGCCACCATCATCAACGCCATGTTCGAGCGTTCCCCCACCGATCGTCAGGAGTGGTTCCGCGACCAGACCCTGGAGGCCCTGAAACGCTTGCCGGGCGTGGTGGACGTCACCGCCGTGGCGGCCAAGTATTCGGCGGCCATCTCGTGGCATGATCATGCCGAATCGACCTCCCTGGTCGCCTGTCAGGCCAATTATTGGGAGCTTTTTTCCTTTAACGCCGTGGCCGGCCGTTTGTTTTCCGCCCAGGAGGTGGAGGAGGGGGCCCGGGTCTGCGTCATCGGCCGCGACCGGGCCAGGCAGGTGTTCGGCAGTATCGACAAGGCGGTGGGGGAACTCATTTCCATCGACGACAACCTGTACTCCGTGGTGGGCGTCCTGGGCGGGGTGCGGGCCGGCGACCGCGGGCTGTTCGTCTTTTTGCCGATCACCACGGCCAAGGCCCGGGTGGTGGGGCTGACACCGATAACGAGCGCCTACATCCGGTGCGCGGGTTGGGATGACGTCGCGCCGGTGGCCGCGGCCTTGCCGGGCCTGATCCGGGCCAACCAACCCGATGCGAATCTGCGCATCAATGTGGCCTGGGAGCCGCTCAAGCAGGTCAAACGCATTTTTTGGTGGGTGGAACTCTTCATCTATTCCTCCATCTTCGCCACCATGGTCCTCGGCGGTTTCGGCATCTGGAACATCATGATGGCCACCGTGACCAGCCGCACCCGGGAGATCGGCCTGAAAAAGGCCATGGGCGCCCTGGATGTGGATATCCTGTATCAATTTCTCTTCGAGGCCCTGTGCGTGACCCTGTCCGCCTCGTTGATCGGGGTGATCCTGGGTCGGATCGGCATCGAATATATGAGCCGGTTGTTGTCCTCCCGTCCCCCGGAAGGCCTTTTTGTCTACTGCCTGTTGCTCGGACTCGGTTTTGCCGTGCTGCTCGGCGTAGGCGCCGGACTGTATCCCTCCATCCGGGCCAGCCGGATGCAGGTCGTGGACGCCATGCGCTATGAGTAACCTGATCGCCC
>Ga0268359_11425_pt1 | contig 18516 bp, 11 predicted proteins | sample BioMet11_FD_194416 | JGI IMG/M metagenome (GOLD analysis project Ga0268359, IMG submission 194416) | Sewage microbial communities from Oakland, California, United States - Biofuel 11 (PacBio Assembly) | ecosystem: Engineered > Wastewater > Sewage > Unclassified | place: USA: California | collected...
TCTATCAGAGATATTCAACTCCGATGACGAGGTTTTCGGTGGGTCTGGCGTTTCGAACAAGGGTAGGATCGAGACCAAGCCAGGGTCTTGGAACGGTCGTTCCAGCCTCCATCGTGATTCGCGTCCCGCCACTGGCGGGCATCGTGTTCAAGCGCGTGGGTGACCTCAAGAAGAAGCCGGCGAAGAAGGACGAGACGGCCAAGCAAGCCACTGCCACCAAGCCGGCGGCCACGGCGGCCAAGGGGACGGCGACCAAGACGAAGGCGTCCGCCAAGCCAGCGACCACCGCCAAGAAGCAGGGTGGTGCGGCAGAAAAGAAGCAGACGGCCAACAAGACCACTACCAACGCGACAGCATCAACGAAGTAAACTATTGGGGTCGCTCTCGGGCGGCCCCAACTGCAAGTCTCGTTACGAGGTATGCCCCGGTCCTTCTTGTGGGGGAGTGGCATCCGTCGTGGAGACACGCTTCCGTCCGTCAGAAAAATAGGAGAAACATGAGCGTTTTCAAGGACAAGCAGGACTTTGAGCGGCAGTATCGCGGGATGTGCATGGCTGAGATCGGCAAGAAGTTCGAGGACCTCACCAACAGGGAACGCTATTCGGTGCTGGCAAAGCTCATCGCTAGCAGGTCGCGCAACATCTCTGCCGGCACCCCGGAGAATGGCGAGAAGGAGGTCTACTACTTCTCGCTCGAGTTCCTGCTCGGTCCGCTTCTTGACAACTACCTGCTTAACCTCGGCTGTCGCGACGTCGTGGCCGACGCCCTCTCCGACATGGGCTCCGACATCGAGACCCTCTGCCGCCAAGAGGTCGATCCGGGTCTCGGCAATGGCGGTCTCGGGCGCCTTGCGGCGTGCTTCCTCGACTCCATGGCGCACGAGGGCATCTCGGGCAATGGCAACGGCATGCGCTATCGCTACGGCCTCTTCCGCCAGTGCATCGAGGACGGGCGCCAGGTGGAGAAGACCGACAACTGGCTGGCAAACGGCTTTCCCTGGGAGACGCGCAAGTACGCCAGCTCCGTGGTCGTGCAGTTCGGTGGCCAGGTCGTACGCCACGAGGACGGCACCGGGCGCTTCTGGTTCACCCAGGAGGGCGGGGACCTCGTCCGTGCCGTCCCATACGACGTGCCCATCGTCGGCTATGGCGGCAAGACCGTGAACACGCTGCGCCTTTGGAGTGCCGAGCCCTATACCGAGGACTTCGACCTCGACGCCTTCAACGCGGGCGACTACGCCAAGGCCAACAAGTTCCGCTCCGACGTCGAGGCCATCTCGACGATCCTCTATCCCAACGACTCGGGCGAGCATGGTCGCATCCTGCGACTCAAGCAGGAGTACCTGTTCGTCTCGGCAGGCCTGCAGACCATTCTCCGCAACTACGAGCGCGAATATGGCGCCGACTGGGAGCACCTGGGCGATCACGTATGCATCCACACCAACGACACCCACCCTGCCATGTGCGGGCCCGAGCTCATGCGACTCCTCGTCGACGAGAAGGACGTCGACTTCGACCTCGCGTTCAAGATCTGCAAGCAGACCATCTCGTACACCAACCACACGGTCATGCCCGAGGCCCTGGAGAAGTGGCCCATCAACACCTTCCGCAACCTCATGCCACGGCTCTACATGTTTGTCGAGGAGGTCGACCGCCGTTTTCGCGAGGGCTTCCCGAAGACCTTCGACAACTGGCAGGAGATGCTCACCAAGACCGCCATCCTGTGGGATGGTCAGGTTCGCATGGCAAACCTCTCCATCATCTTCAGCCATTCCGTGAACGGCGTCTCCGCGCTGCACACCTCGATTCTCGAGGAGTCCGTGCTCCACGAGTTCTATCAGCTCTATCCCGAGATGTTCAACAACAAGACGAACGGCGTCTCGCATCGTCGCTTCCTCGCCCAGGCTAACCCTCCCTATGCCAGGCTCATCTCCGACGCCATCGGCGACGGCTGGCTTGACGATGCCATGGAGCTCGAGAAGCTCGTCCCGTTCGAGGACGACCCATCCTTCCTCGGGGGGATGGAGAGGGCCAAGAAGGCCGACAAGGAGCGTCTTGCCGCCTACATCAAGGAGACCACGGGCATCGTGCTTGACACGTCCACGGTGTTTGACGTGCAGGTCAAACGATTCCACGCGTACAAGCGTCAGCTTCTGAACGTATTCAAGGTGCTCGACATCTACAATCGCATCCTCGACGACCCCACCTACGACCCCCGTCCCACGTCGTTCATCTTCTCGGGCAAGGCCGCCCAGAGCTACACCTTCGCCAAGGAGGTCATCAGGCTCATCCACTCGGTCGCCGACGTGGTCAACAACGACCCGCGTGCCAACGACAAGATCAAGGTCGCCTTCGTACCCAACTTTGCGGTCTCGAACGCGCAGGTCATCTATCCGGCGGCAGAGATCTCCGAGCAGATCTCCACGGCGGGCACCGAGGCCTCGGGCACCTCCAACATGAAGCTCATGATGAACGCCTCGATCACGCTGGGCACATACGACGGCTCGAACGTCGAGATATCCAAGCTCGTGGGCGAGGGGAACATCAAGATCTTTGGCCTATGCACCGAGGAGGTGGATGCGCTCAAGGCCTCTGGCCAGTACTGGGCTTGGAACCAGTACAACGACGACCGCGAACGCCTGGGCCGCATCGTGGACGAGCTCCGCGACGGCACCCTCGCGGGACTCTCCGGCAACTTCGAGGGAATCTACGACTACCTCATGACCAACAACGACCCCGACTTTGTCCTCAAGGACTTTAGCTCCTACGTCCAGGCGTGGGACGAGCTCACCGCTGACTACGCCAATCGTAACCGTTGGAACAAGGCGGCGCTTCACAATACCGCCAAGGCGGGATACTTCTCTAGCGACCGAACTATTCGCGAGTACATGTCCGACATCTGGCATATTGAGGGATGAGTTTCGTAAGGCGTTGGTCTTTGGACAGAAATCGAAAGGAGTGGGAAATGAGCAAGAAGGAATGTGTAGCAATGCTTCTTGCCGGCGGGCAGGGCAGCCGTCTCGGCGCGCTCACGAGCAATGTTGCCAAGCCTGCGGTGTCCTTCGGTGGAAAGTTCCGTATCATCGACTTCGCGCTTTCCAACTGCGCGAACTCGGGCGTCTCGACCGTGGGCGTGCTCACGCAGTACAGGCCGTACATATTGCACTCCTATATCGGCACCGGTGAGGCATGGAACCTCGATGACCGCGAGGGCGGCGTCTCGATCCTTCCGCCGTACGCCACCCAGACGGGCGGCGCATGGTATGCCGGCACGGCCGATGCCGTGACCCAGAACCTGGGGTACATCGAGACCCAGGACCCTGAGTACGTGCTCATCCTTTCGGGCGACCAGCTCTACCGCATGGACTACGGCAAGATGCTCGAGAGCCACAAGGAGCACAACGCCGACCTTACCATCGCCGTCATGCCCGTGCCTTGGGAGGAAGCGTCCCGCTTCGGCATCCTCACCACGGACAGCGAGGACAGAATCGTCAAGTTCACCGAGAAGCCCAAGAAGCCCGACTCGAACCTCGCCTCCATGGGCATCTACATCTTCAACGCCAAGCTCCTCGTCGACACGCTCAAGGAGGATGCCGTCGACCAGACCTCCGAGCACGACTTTGGCAGCAACATCATCCCGAAGCTCCTCGCTGACGGCAAGCGCCTGTACACCTACGAGTTCAACGGCTTCTGGCGCGACGTGGGCACCATCTCCTCCTATCACGAGACGAGCATGGACCTTCTCGGCCCCAATCCCGAGTTTGACATCTACAGCCACGACTTCCCGATCATGAGCAACGCCTCCACGAGGCCGCCCGCGTTCTTCGGCAAGGACGCCGCCGCCGATGACTGTCTCGTTGCCAACGGCTGCAAGGTCTTTGGTACCGTCAAGCACTCGATCCTATCCACCGACGCCTTTGTCGGCGAGCGTGCGCAGGTCATCGACTCCGTGCTGCTCCCGGGTGCCAGGGTCAAGGCAGGCGCGTGCGTCGTCCGGGCGATTCTGGGCGAGAATGCCAGCGTCGAGGAGAACGTCGAGGTCGGAAGCGTGGACGTCACGAAGGACACGGCGGTCATCGGAAATGATGTCGTGGTCGGAAAGGGGGAGAACTAGTCATGGAGAAGCTCATTGGTCTCATCACCTGCAACTACTCCGCCAAGATCCCTGGACCCCTGAGCGACACGAGGCCCATCGCATCCATGCCCTACCTCGGCCGCTATCGTCTCGTCGACTTTCCGCTCTCCAACATGGTCAACAGCGGCATCCGCACGGTCGGCATGGTCATGCCGTACAACTACCGCTCGATCATCGACCACGTGGGATCAGGAAAGGACTGGGACCTCGACCGCAAGAACGGTGGCCTGTTCATCCTGCCAGGGTCCGCGTTCGGCACCTCACGCACCGGCTCCCGCTTCCTGCTCCGCGACCTCATCCACAACAAGGTCTACTTCGAGCGTAGCTCTGCCGAGGCGGTGATCTTCTCCACGGCCAACTTCGTCTATAACATCGACCTCACCAAGATGTTCGAGGCGCATAAGGCGTCAGGCGCTGACATCACGGTCCTTACCAAGACCGCGGCGGACAAGGACATCGACGTCACGGGGTTCGACGTGCAGGACGGGCGCGTCCGCGGCGTTCATCACGGTGTCGTGTTTGGCGACACGTCTTTCCTCGACTGCTTCATCGTGAGTCGTCAGCTTCTCCTTGACATGTTCGACTGGTACACGGCCACCGACTACCTCGACGTCTTCGAAGCCATGCAGAACGACTTCGAGCGCGTGAACGTCCAGACGTATGGCTTCGACGGTTACGTGGCGCCAATATTCAACAAGACGGCGTACTACCGCTCGAACATGGACCTTCTCGATCCGCACATCTCGGACGAGTTGTTCCCCGAAGGCCGCTTCATCAAGACGAAGGCACACGATACGGCCCCTACCAAGAACGAGGTGGGAAGCCATGTCACCAACTCGCTCATCTCGGCGGGCTGCCGCATCTTCGGCTCTGTCTCGGGCAGCGTTCTCGGTCGCAACGTCATCGTCGAGTCCGGCGCTACGATTCGTGACTCCGTGATCATGCAGGACTGCGTCATCAAGAGCGGTGCACGCATCGAGAACGCCATCGTCGACCGCAACAACCTCGTGCCGGCGGGCACCGAGTTCAGGGGTACGCCCGAGAACATCCTGGTCAAAGAGAAGGGTCGGGGTTAGGGCCGATGACTACCAACGCCAAGCGCAGAAAGCTCAGGGTGCTCTTCGCGGGTTCTGAGTGCGTCCCGTTCGTCAAGACGGGCGGTCTCGCAGATGTCGCCGGTTCCCTCCCTCGCGCCCTCAAGCACGCGGGTGCACGGGTCGCGGTCATTCTTCCGAAGTACTCCTCCATTCCGCAGGAGTACAGAGACCAGATGCGACACGTGGCGGACTTCTACGTTCCCCTCGCATGGAGGAACGACTACTGCGGCATCGAGAAGCTCACGATCCAGGACCTGGACTTCTACTTCATCGACAACGAGTCATACTTCAAGCGCGATAGCCTCTACGGCTACTTTGACGACGGAGAGCGCTATGCCTTCTTCGCGAAGGCCGTGTGCGAGGCCATCTGCAGGGTGCCCGAGCTGGAGTGTGACATCCTGCACTGCAATGACTGGCAGACGGCGCTGTGTCCCGTGTTCCTGCGCGAGTTCTACCAGGGAGTCCCGCAGTGCGAAAACGTCAAGACGGTCTTCACCGTGCACAACGTCAAGTTCCAGGGGCAGTTTGGCGACAAGATGCTTCAGGACATCCTTGGCCTTGACAACATCCCGGCCGCGGCGGATCAGCTGCGCTGCGACGCCCAGTCGATCAACTTCATGAAGGGTGCCCTCTGCTATGCCGACTGGCTCACCACCGTGAGCCCGAGCTATGCCCTCGAGCTGCAGATGCCGTTCTACGGAGAAGGTCTCGACGGCATATTCCGCCGTCGCGCCACCGCGTTCACCGGTATCCTCAACGGCATCGACCAGGGCATCTGGAATCCCAACACCGACCCGATGGTCCCCTTCAGCTACACGGTCCAGGACACCTCCAACAAGGCGAAGTGCAAGCGTGCCCTTCAGGAGGAACTTGGCCTGGAGCAGGATGCCAGCCGCCCGCTCATCGTCTCGATCGGTCGTCTCACCAATCAGAAGGGCCTCGGCCTTGTCCGCTATGCCATGGATGGTCTCATGGACCGCGGCGTACAGGTTGCCATCCTCGGTACCGGCGACAAGGACCACGAGGAGGCGTTCTCATACTTCAACCAGAAGTACGCGGGGCAGATGTGCGCGCGCATCGCGTTTGACAACGCCCTCTCGCACCGCATGTACGCTGGTGGCGACATCCTGCTCATGCCGTCCGAGTTCGAGCCGTGCGGTCTCTCGCAGATGATCGCCATGCACTACGGCACGCTGCCCGTCGTCCGCGAGACGGGTGGTCTCCGTGATTCCGTCGTGCCGTACAACAGGTTCACCGGCGAGGGCACGGGCTTCTCGTTTGCAAACATGAACGCGGAGGAGATGTCCGCCACCATCCTCAGTGCGTGCGAAATCTTCTGGACTAGCAAGGAGGAGTGGGCTAAGCTCATGTATCAGGCGATGTCCACGGACTTCAGCTGGCGCCGAGCCGCCAACGACTACATGGATATCTACCATGGTCTTCACCCGGAGATCATCAGGTATAACAAAAGAAGAGACAGGTAGTCATTGAGGGCGCGCCACGTTACGTCCGAGAAGGACTACAGGGATCCATTTGGTGCCGCCCGCCTGGGCGGCACCGTTACTATCAGCATTGATGTCTGGAGCGATGACGTGGTGTTCTGCACGCTTCGCGTCTGGACCGACGCCCACGGTGAGGAACTCATCGAGATGAGGGGTACCGCCCTGGGTGACCGCACTCGCTACTCCGCCACCTACACGCCTGCCGAGACCGGTATCGTCTGGTACAGCTTTGACATCGAGTCCACCGACGGTTCGGTCTGGCGCTATGGCGCTCGCGAGGGCTGGACTACCGGCGAGGGCACCTTCGCCTATGGCGACCCGCCCTCATTTCAGATCACGGTCTACGAGCCACGCGAGAACCAGCCCATGTGGTATCGAGACGGGATTGTCTACCAGATCTTCCCAGACCGCTTTGCCCGTGGTCGCGATTGGCGCCAGCGCGCCGCCGCCTCGCTGGACACGCCTCGCAAGGGTCCTGCTCGCGCGCTTGTCGAGGACTGGAGCACGCCTCCCACCTACAAGCGCACGGACGATGGTCGCATCGCCGAATGGGACTTCTATGGCGGTACGCTCGAGGGCATCGTCGAGCATCTCGACTATCTCGAGTCCCTTGGCGTGACGGTGCTCTATCTCAATCCCATCTTCGAGGCAGCGAGCAACCATCGCTATGACACGGCAGACTACCTCGCCATCGACCCGATGCTGGGTGACGAGCACGAGTTTCGTCGCCTGTGCGCGGAGTGCGGGAGGCATGGCATCTCGATCATTCTCGACGGCGTCTTCAACCATGCCGGCTGCGACTCTCGCTACTTCAACAAGTTTGGCAACTACCCCGGGCTGGGCGCGGCGCAGGGGAAGGACTCCCCCTATGCGAACTGGTTCAAGTGTCGGGATGACGGCACCTACGCCGCATGGTGGGGCGTCGACGACCTGCCCGACCTCAATGAGGACGACCAGGAGTTTCGCGACTTCATCTGCGGCAAGGATGGTGTGGTCAGGAAGTGGTTGCGCGCCGGCGCGCGCGGCTGGCGCCTTGACGTGGCGGACGAGCTCTCCGACGACTTCATCGTCCAGATCAAGGACGCGGTTCTTGCCGAGAAGCCCGATGCGCTTCTCATCGGCGAGGTGTGGGAGGACGCGTCCAACAAGACGAGCTATGGCAAGTTGCGCCAGTACTTCGAGGGCAAGGAGCTCGACGGCGTGATGAACTACCCGCTTCGCACCGCGCTGCTCGACTTCATGTGCAACCGCATCGGTGCCATGGAACTCACGGCACGTCTCGAGCAGCTCGGCGAAAACTACCCGCGCAACGCGTTCTACTCGTCGCTCAACCTGCTTGGCAGCCATGACCGAGAGCGGCTGTTCACGACCCTTGGCGGTGCGCCCGACCCCGATACGCTTTCCGAGGACCAGAAGGCCTCCTATCGCCTGGACGAGGGACAACGAAGCCTCGCGAAGTCACGTCTGTGGCTCATGGCGCTCCTGCAGATGACGCTCCCCGGCGTTCCCTGCGTGTACTACGGGGACGAGTGTGGTCTCGAGGGTTTCCGCGACCCGTATAACCGCGCCACCTTCCCCTGGGGCGGCGGCGACCACGATTGCACTTCCATCTATCGCAATGCCATCGCCCTGCGAAAGACCCTGCCGGTACTTCTGAACGGTAGCTTCGAGCCATTTGCCGCAGGCGAGGACGTGTTCGGCTTCTGGCGCAAGGATGACGGCGAGTGCGTATGCGTGCTCGTCAATGCAAGCCTCGAGCATGCGCACACCATCAGGGTGCCCATGGTCAAGAGTTGCGTGGATGACGTCGTCTCGGGCCGTACCCCCAAGGTGGAGCACGGGCAGGCAGGCGTCTTCCTCTGGCCGCTGGGCTCTGCGGTGCTGCGCTTCTACGAACGTCCTCTGCTCGAGAAGCCCCTTGCGCCCGGGATGGGCGTCCTTGCGCACGTGACGTCTCTTCCCAACAGTGGCCGCCCCGGCACGCTTGGCGAACCAGCTCGCAGCTTCGTGGACTGGCTCGTGGAATGTGGCCAGACCTACTGGCAGGTGCTGCCGATAAATCCAACCGACGAATTTGGTTCGCCCTACGCGGGGCTCTCTGCATTTGCCGGAAACGTGTCGCTTCTCGAGGATGATCCCGAGACGGTGCTCGAACGCCTTGCGGACATCGACGATAGACCAGGCTACGTGTGCTTCTGTCGCGACAACGCGGACTGGCTCACCCCGTATGCGATCTTTCGGTCCATCAAGGACCTCTATGACGAGGCACCCTGGCAGACGTGGCCCGAGAGGTATCGCAGCTACTCGATCACCCTCGCCAAGGATCCGAAGATCGCTCCCGGCTTCGAGAGCCATCGCCGTCTCCAGTACGAGTTCGAGCGTGAGTGGCGCGACCTGCGAGCATACGCCAACCAGCGGGGGGTCCGCATCATAGGCGACATGCCCATGTACGTCTCGGGGGACTCGTCGGACGTGTGGGCGGAGCGCGACATCTTTGACCTCGATGCCAGTGGTCACGTCGCACATCAGGCAGGTGCGCCCGCCGATCAGTTCTCGGTCGACGGTCAGCTCTGGGGCAATCCGACCTATCGGTGGGATGTGCTTCGCAACCAGGGCTATGGTTGGTGGCTGCGTCGTCTGGCGCGTGCCTTCGACGTATATGACTACGTTCGCCTGGACCACTTCATCGGGTTCTCCTCGTACTTCTCCATCGAGGCGGGCAAAAGCGCGCTCGAGGGGCAGTATTCGTTTGGTCCGGCGGGAGATCTTTTCCGCGCCGCCCATGACAAGTTCGGACCGCTGCCGCTCATTGCGGAGGACCTCGGTGTCGTCACCCCCGCGGTGCGCGCGCTCATCTCGCTCACCGGCATCCCGGGCATGGACGTGGTGCAGTTCTTCGACGGCGACCCCAGGGAGTCGTATGAGCCCAGGGCCGATGCCGTGGTCTACACCGGCACGCATGACAACCAGACCCTCATGGGGTGGTGCGAGTCGCGCTACGACCCCGATGACCCCAAGGCGCTCGCCGACGAGATCGCCGCGCGCACCCTTGGCGCACGCAACAAGGTGGCCATCATGCCGCTCCAGGACGTGCTTCGGCTTGATGATGACGCGCGCATGAACGTGCCCGGCGTCGCCGAGGGCAACTGGACATGGCAGGCCGATGCCGCAGACATCGAGGGCGCAACGGAGCATCTCATGGGCCTCGCGCTCGACTCCCATCGTTTTCGGAGCTAGCCCGGGAGGCCTCTTTGCGCGGACGACACGCCTTGGGTGAGGCCGGCATCGGGCGGAGCCCTTCTCGATGCCTTGCCACGACTTTGGCACTGCGACTTTGGCTTTTGTCATCGAACCATCTACCTGCGGGTGCCTTTCTCGGATACGGTGTTTGACTTTGGCTATCCTTATCCCCGCAGTTCATCGATGTGATAATACTTTGAATCGTGTGCCAAAGTCGCAGAGCCAAAGTCGCAGCCTGGGAACTAGAATGGCACCCGCGCCAGGAGCCATGCATGCAGCGGCACCTTCTGGTACCAGTCCGGATCGTCATCGAGCTCTCGCGTGGAATGAGCGTGACCAAGGAGGTGGCTCGCGGACCTCGCGTCCCGAAGGGTAGAATGGCCCCATGTTCATCAACAGGGTTTCCCGACAGCTTCTTGCCGCTCCCGAGCTCACCGACTTTCTGAGCCAGTTCAGGGACGGTATCGACGTGACGCTCGCCGTGGCGCAGAGCGCGCGTCCCCTCATGCTTGCCGCGCTCTGGGCGGAGAACCCGCGACCGTGCCTGCTCCTGGTCTCGGGCGAGGAGGCCGCCGACCGCACGGCCCGTGCCCTCGCCGCCTGGCTCGGCATGGATGCCGTCTCCCGCTATCCCGAACGCAAGGATCGTCCCTGGTCAGACCAGGCTCCCGATGATGCCGTGATCGGCGCCCGCTGCCGTGCCGTAGCTCGCCTCGCGGCGGGCGAGAAGTGCATCGTCGTTGCCAGCGCGCATGCGCTGCTGCGCCGCGTGCCGCCCGTGGGGTCGGGCTACTTCGCCTCGAGCACCTTCTCCGTGGGTGACGAGATTCCCTTTGGGGATGTTCCCGCGCTTCTCGTGGGCATGGGGTATGAGGACATCGGGGAGACCACGGCACCTGGCTCCTTCCACGTGCACGGTGACACCGTGGACGTCTTTCCCGCACAGGCCACGAGTCCCGTGCGCATCGAGTTCTTTGGCGACGAGGTCGACCGCGTGCGCCGCATGGTTCCCTCGACCGGGCAGACCATCGGCGAGCTTCGTGAGGTCACGATCTCGCCCTGTCGCGAGATGGCGCTCACTGACGAGACGGTCGCACGGGCCGAGCGCGCGCTCTTCCGCCGTGCACGAGAGAGCTCCAAGCTTGCCACCGACCTCGAGCTCATTGGTCAGCGGGTTGCCGCGCCCGCGCTCGAACGCTATCTCGTGGAGCTCTACGGCACGACGGCCTCGCCCATCGACCACATCTCCAGGGATGCGCTTGTGGTTCTCGCCGAACCGCGCGCCCTCTTCGATGACTGCCAGCGAGCGATGGACGAGGTCTCCGCTGCGGCGGGGTCTGCCCGCGTGAGCACCGATGGTCTCTATACCCCACCGCGCGAGCTGGACTTCGGTACCCAGCAGCGTCTGTCCTTCTCGACGATCATGAGGGCGGGCGAGACGGCCTCCGCAGAGATCGACGTGGTCCAGCCGCAGATCGCCGGCGCGGATGCCAAGCTCATCGGTCGCGTTCGACAGCTCGTGAACGACCGGGCGGCGGTACTCTTTGCCGTGCCCGACCGCGGCTCCCGCGAGTCGCTCGAGCTTCGTCTCAACGACGAGGGCATCCCCTTCGTGGAGTCGCTCGGCTCTGCCGCCGAGAACTCCGTGCCCGTAACCGATCCTGCGTCCATGCGCGACGTGACGCCCCTGCGTCGCGGCTTCGTGACCTTCTTCGATGCGCCCGTTCCCGCCGGCATCATCATTCCCACGGCAGGTATCGGCGTGCTCTCGATCTCCGACCTCACGGCGCGAACGGCAAAGAACCGGCGTCGTGCCCGCCGCGTCGACCCCACGAGCGTGACCTTCCCCTTCAAGCCGGGCGACTACGTCGTGCATGCCACGCACGGCGTCGCGCTCTTCTCCGACATCGTGCGCCAGGAGGTGGCAGGGCGCGAGCGTGACTACTTCCTTCTCGAGTACGCGGGCGAGGACAAGCTCTACGTACCTCTCGAGCAGGTGGATCGCATCACGCGCTACATCGGTCCCGACGGGGGCGTCCCACGGCTCACGCGCCTCAACACGGCCGACTGGTCGCGTGCCACGGGCAAGGCCCGTCGCTCCGCCAAGAAGCTCGCCTTCGACCTCGTGGACCTCTACACGCGTCGCGCGTCCGTGAGCGGCTATGCCTTCTCGACCGATACGCCCGTGCAGCAGGAGATGGAGGCGAACTTCAGCTACGAGCTCACCCCCGATCAGGCAAACGCCGTGACAGACATCAAGGCCGACATGGAGAGCCGCAAGCCCATGGATCGCCTGCTCTGCGGGGACGTGGGCTTCGGCAAGACCGAGGTGGCGCTGCGGGCGGCGTTCAAGTGCTGCCAGGACGTCAAGCAGGTCATGGTCCTCTGCCCCACGACCATCCTCGCCGAGCAGCACTACGAGACGTTCTTCTCGAGGTTCGCACCCTTCGACCTCAAGGTGGCCGTCCTTTCCCGTTTCGTCACGCCGGCGCAGCAGCGCAAGACCCTCGAGGGCTTTGCCGATGGCAGCGTCAACGTCCTCATCGGCACCCACCGTCTGCTCTCGGCCGACGTCAATCCCTATGACCTGGGGCTTGTCATCATCGACGAGGAGCAGCGCTTCGGCGTGCAGCACAAGGAGCAGCTCAAGAACATGCGCGAGCAGGTCGACGTGCTCACGCTTTCGGCCACGCCCATCCCGCGCACCATGCAGATGGCCATGAGCGGCGTCCGCGACATGAGCCTCATCATGACGCCGCCGCCCGGACGTCTGGCGGTCAAGGTGACGGTGGGGGAGTGGGACCCCGACGTGGTCTCCGACGCCATTCGTGCCGAGCTTGCACGCAAGGGGCAGGTGTACTACGTGTCCAACCGCGTGACTACGATCGATGACGCCGTCGCCCGCGTGCTCGAGGCCGCGCCCGAGGCACGCGTGGGCGTGGCTCACGGGCAGATGAGCGCGCGCGAGGTCGAGGACGTCATGCTGCGGTTCTCGGAGCACGAGATCGACGTGCTCGTTGCGACCACGATCATCGAGAGCGGCATCGACAACCCACACACCAACACGCTCATCATCGAGGACTCGCAGCGCCTGGGCCTGGCTCAGCTCTATCAGCTGAAGGGTCGCGTGGGGCGCGGTCGCATCCAGGCGTACGCCTACTTCATGTTCCCCGGCGAGGCACCGCTCACGCCCGAGGCGACCGATCGTCTCACGGCGATCAACGAGTACCAGGACCTCGGCAGCGGCATGAAGATCGCCATGCGCGACCTCGAGATACGCGGCGCCGGTTCGCTTGTGGGCGCCGAGCAGCACGGCAACCTCTCGAGCGTGGGCTTTGACCTCTTCACGCAGATGCTCGGCGAGGCGGTGGCGGAGGCGCGTGGCGAGGCGACCGAGATCGAGGTACCCGAGGTCACCATCAACCTCTCCGCCGACTTCTTCCTGGCAGAGGAGTACATCCCCGAGGTGGACCGGCGCGTGCTCTGCTACCGACGGCTTGCGGCCGCGACCGAGCTTGCCGACGTGGACGGGCTTCAGCGCGAGACGGAGGAGGGCTTTGGTGCCCTGCCGCTTGCCGGGCGCAACCTCTTCGACCGAGCCCGCGTACGCATCCGCGCTCAGCGTCTGGGCTGCACGTCCGTCTCGCTCGTCAACGGAAGGATCGTCTACCTGGGAGTGGATGTTCCGCGTCAGGTGGCACTCAAGCTCAAGGGGCGTGGTGCGCTCAACTATCCCAAGACCCACAAGCTTGCGTATCCCTTCCGCAAGGGGGGCGAGCAGATCATGCCGGCCGTCCTTGGCGTGCTCGAGGAGCTTGGCGGCGAAGACGAGTCGTGAGGGGCCGCCGTGTGACACGGGATTTGCGCGCCTGCGACGTTTGGGATGCTGGCCATGAGAGCCTCGGTCATAGAATGGGTACCAGTACCGTACCGGTCGCTCGACGAGGGGAGACGGACATGTCAGAGGTAGCTACCGCGGAAACCGCCCCACGGCTTCGCTGGGGTGTCATCGGTTGTGGCGTCATCGCCAACCAGATGGCGCAGACGCTGGCGCTCGAGGGACGCGCCATCGACGGCGTGGCAAATCGCACGCGGGACAAGGCCGACGCCTTTGCCGAGAAGTATGGCGTGGGCAGGGTCTATGACTCCATCGACGACCTCATCGCGAGCCCTGACATCGACGCCATCTATCTCACCACACCGCACAACACGCACATCACCTACCTGCGCAAGGCCCTTGCGGCGGGCAAGCACGTGCTCTGCGAGAAGGCGATCACGCTCAACTCCGACGAGCTCGACGAGGCGCGCACGATTGCCGCCGCCCATGGCGTCGTGCTCATGGACGCCTGCACGATCCTGCACATGCCCCTCTACAAGGAGCTCGTGCGTCGCGTCGGGGCGGGTGACTTCGGCCCCGTCAACCTCGTGCAGGAGAACTTCGGGTCCTACAAGGACTACGACATGAGAAACCGCTTCTTCAATCCCAACCTCGCGGGAGGGGCACTCCTCGACATCGGCGTCTACTCCATCACGTTGGCCCGTCTCTTCCTCGAGAGCTGTCCTGGCGAGATGGTCTCGCTCATGAGCCCCGCGCCTACCGGCGTTGATGAGATGGACGGCATCCTCATGCGCAACGTCGAGGGACAGATGGTGTCCATCACGCTCACCATGCACTCCAAGCAGCCCAAGCGTGCCATGATAAGCGCCGACAAGGCCTACATCGAGATCATGGAGTACCCGCGTGCCGACAGTGCACGCATCGTCTGGACCGAGAGCGGGGAGGTCGAGGAGATATCCGTTGGCCAGAGGGAGCTTGCCCTGGGCTACGTCATGTCCGATCTCGAGGCTGCCGCCGCCGGCGATGCCGGTGCCCTCGCACAGATAGAGACCTCCGCCGATGTCATGGCTCTCATGACGCGGCTGCGCCGCGACTGGGGCTTCAGATATCCCGAGGAGATGGAAGGCTAAGTGGCGACCGCTCCCATCGAGGGCTTCGTCCGTGGGGCTGTGGGACTCGTTCGCTGTTCCGATGGGTTCGTCGTGCCGCGACGTTTCACCAAGGCCCAGCTCAAGAGGCTTCGCGGGCTGAACCGAGGCTGTCGCGCCGAGGCCACCGCCGGCGCGTGCATCGACTTCGTGACCGATGGCAACCGCGTCTCCCTCGACTGCCGCGTCATACGAGACCTCAACCATGACCATCCGCTCTTCCGCTCGGTCATGGCCGGCGTGGGTGGCATCGGCAATCCCGTCGACGGGGTGATCGATGGCATCGACCTCGTAGTCGTGGGAGGCAACGCCTATACCGTGCCTGCCGCCACCGGACGCATCGAGGTGACGTTCGACAACCCATTCCACACGCCTGTCGAGGTTCGCATCTACCTCCCGTACATCATGTCGGTCGCCGTGGGCAACCTTGCTTCCAACGGCTCGCTCGAGCCAGCTCCCGACCATGGATACCTTCTCGTCCTTGGTGACTCGATCGCCCAGGGCTTCGTGGTAGGCAGCCCATCGCTCGCCTATCCGGTGCAGGTTGCCCAGGCGCTCGGTCTCGATCTTCTCAACCAGGCGGTGGCGGGCCATGTCTTTGACGCCACCACGCTCGAGGGCCTGGGCCGTCTCCGCAAGCATCCGCCCACCACCGTCGTCGTGGCCTATGGCACCAATGACTGGGACCGCAAGAAGTCGGCCAAGCGCATCCGCAGGGACGCCGCCAACTATCTCGATGCCCTCGCCGAGGCCTTTCCGAAGACGCCCGTGTACGTCCTCTCCCCGCTTTGGCGTGCCGACGAGAACGAGCCGCGCCCCTGCGGTCGCAGCCTCGCGTGGATGGGCAGCATGCTTGCAGACCTCTGCGACCATCGTAAGCACATGACCTTCGTCGACGGCCATCACGTCATTCCGCGAAACCCTGTCATGCTTTCCGACCAGGTGCTACACCCAGGTCCGGTGGCTGCGGCCATGGTGTCTGCCGCGCTTGTCTCTGCCATTGAGCGCGAGCGTCCCGACCAGCAGGGGAGGGACAGCCTCGTACCGGTCGCGACCGATGCCACAGGACGGGAGGCAGGGTGTCTCTGCAGCCCGGTTGCGGCCGTGGACGCCCAGATCCGTTCTCGCGAAGGGGCACCGGGGCGTCAGGACGAGTTCGACACGCTCGTGCGCATCATGTGGCGGCTGCGCCAGCCCGACGGTTGCCCGTGGGACAAGGAGCAGACGCACGAATCCATCGCACGCGATCTCATCGAAGAGGCCTACGAGGCGACGGATGCCATCGACCATCATGATGACGCTCACCTCACCGAGGAGCTTGGCGACGTGCTCGAGCAGATCGCCCTCCACGCGCAGATAGGCGCAGACGAGGGGTCCTTCGACATCCACGATGTGGTTCGGGGAATAGACGAGAAGCTTGTCCGTCGTCACCCACATGTCTTTGGCGACCGTGTCGCAACGGATCAAAACGAGGTCATGGCAATCTGGGATGACGTGAAGCGCACGGAGGGCACGCGTCCCGAAGGCCTGCTCGACAGCGTGCCCACGTGCCTTCCTGCGCTCATGCAATGTCAGAAGATCTCGAAGCGCGCCGCCAAGGCGGGCTTCGAATGGAAGAGCGTGGATGACGTCTGGCGACAGGTCGCCTCGGAGCGCGAGGAGTTCGAGGAAGCGGTTCCCGGCTCCAAAGAGCGTGAGCTTGAGTTTGGTGACATGCTCTTTGCCATCGTCAACGTCGCTCGCCGCGAGGGGGTGGATGCCGAGCGGGCGCTCGCCGCGAGCAACCGCAAGTTCCGCAGACGCTGGGCGCGTGTGGAGGAGCTCGCTCGCGAGCAGGGCCGTGACGTGCGCGAGCTTTCCACCGCCGAGCAGAACGAGCTGTGGGTGCATGCTAAGGGTGAGGAGAAGCGCACGTAGCGTTTCCCTGACGTCGCTCATCTGGTATAACTTGTGTCAGAGCGGTACCCTGCGTGGCGGGCGCCGGAAATGCCAAAACGACCAAGAAACGAAGCTGGCATGAGCACGACCCACTCCACAAGGAAGGCTGCGCGCACCGTCTCGAAGAAGGCGGACGGGAGGCGTGTCCATGCAAACTGCGACGCAGGCTGCCGATGACGTGGTCGCCCATCGAGAACCGCTTCGAGAACGGCTGAGGCGGCACAAGCGCCCCCTCATCGCGGTCGGTCTCATCCTCGTCATCGTCGCCATGCTCTACGCACCAGCGCGTACGTACTACTCGGCATGGCGTACCAACGACATTCTCCAGAACAGCTATAGCGACATCGATCAGGAGAACTCTGACCTCCAGGACGAACTCACCAGCCTTCAGACTCGCGAGGGCATCGAGGACGAGGCGCGCAAACGCGGCTACGTCACGGAGGGCGAGACGGGCGTCAAGGTCGATGGCCTCGACGAGAGCACATCGTCAAGCGACACGTCCGCCAGCTCTGACCCCTGGTACGTCACCGTGCTCGACTTCATCTTCGCCTATCAGGAGGGGTCCGCATGAGGCGCGTCGCCGTCATAGACATCGGGACCGTCACCGCTCGCCTTGGCCGTCGCCGACGTCGAGGGCGCGCGCGTCGTTCGTCTTGCGAAGAACTCCACCATCTGCAATCTCGGCGAGGGTGTTGCCGAGACCGGGCGTCTCGCCCAGGCGGCGATGGAGCGTGTCTTCGTATGCGTGGGCGCCTATGTGGAGTCTGCCGCGCAGCTGGCGCGGAGGTCGTGGCATGTACGCTCACGAGTGCCGCCCGCGACGCATCGAACTCGCCCGACCTGGGGCAGGCCCTTGCCTCCCTCGGCCTCGAGCCGCTCGTCATTCCCGGCGAGATCGAAGGCGCGCTCACCTTCCTCGGCGTGGCGCAGGACTTCTTGGGCCAGCGCATCCTCGTGGCCGACAACGGCGGCGGTTCGACCGAGCTTGCCTGCGGGACGCTCGACGGCAGCATGCTCGATCTCACCTTCGTCCGATCGACCAACGTGGGATGCAGACGTCTCACCGAGCTCTTCCTCTCAAGGACGGATCCGCCATCGACGGCTGACGTCGCCGAGGCTCACGCGTTTGCGGCGCGGCTCTTCTCGTCCGTCGTGAGTCGAGGGCGGCCTGCACTGTGGCGGCAAGGGGGCTCCTGCCACGCTCGTGGTCACGGGCGGTACGTCGACGAGTCTCGTGGCCATCCGAGACGAGCTGGTACCCTACGATGCAAGCCGTGTTCATCTGGCCACGCTCTCTGCGGATGACGTCATCGGCCTCGAGGGTCGTCTCGCGGCCCTCACGGAGGAGGGACGTCGTGCGCTTCCCGGTCTTCAGGAGAAGCGAGCGTCCGTCATCCTTGGTGGTACGATTGCCGTGTCAGAGCTCATGACGCAGACGGGCTTCCCGAGCTTGATCGTGAGCGAGAGCGACCTGCTCTTCGGCCTTTCCATCACGGCGGCGCTCACGCTCCAGGGGCAGCCCTCACCGGTGGTCTGGAAGCCGGTGCTGCGCTCGCTGACGTAGACTTGGCACATGGGGGCGTGGCGGAACTGGCATACGCAGCGGACTTAAAATCCGC
>Ga0268359_12214_pt1 | contig 18476 bp, 24 predicted proteins | sample BioMet11_FD_194416 | JGI IMG/M metagenome (GOLD analysis project Ga0268359, IMG submission 194416) | Sewage microbial communities from Oakland, California, United States - Biofuel 11 (PacBio Assembly) | ecosystem: Engineered > Wastewater > Sewage > Unclassified | place: USA: California | collected...
TGACTGACAAAGGCAAGGCTCGCATCGATAATGAAGAGGCATGTATTTACTGCGGCCTCTGTGAGATGAGATGCCCTGATTTCGCGGTGGAGATCACAGGCAAAAAGGAGGGGTCAAAATAATGGGAAACGTAAATTGATGCAGGGCAGCGAAGCCTGCTGCGAGGGCGCGATCCGCGCGGGAGCAAGATTCTTCGCAGGCTATCCGATAACTCCTGCTACAGAAATCTGCGAAAAGATGTCGGAGATACAGCCGAAGATAGGCGGCAGGTTCATACAGATGGAAGATGAGATCGCAAGCGTGGGAGCGATCTGCGGGGCGAGTCTGGCGGGCTATAAAGCATTCACAGCGACCAGCGGCCCGGGATTCTCTCTCATGCAGGAGATGATCGGATACGCTTCGATGACGGAGATACCTATCGTAGTAGTGGACGTACAGAGGATGGGACCGAGTACCGGCAATATCTATACGGCACAGGAAGATGTAATGCAGGCCAAGTACGGCTCCAACGGTGACCGCGGAGTGATCGCGCTTTCACCGGGAAATGTAACAGAAGCGTTCGAGATGACGATAGAAGCATTCAATCTCGCAGAAAAATACCGCACTCCCGTGATTTTGCTGCTCGATGAGACAGTCGCGCACATGCGTCAGTCGGTAACACTTCCGGATACTGGAAACATTACTGTAATAGACAGAAAGAAACCGTCAGGAGCGCCTGAAGACTTTGAACCGTATGCACCTGATGAGGAAGGCATTACTACTATGGGAGTCTACGGCACGGAGTATTATTCGCATCTGACAGGACTTATCCACGATCATTCCGGCATCAAATCAAATGACGCGGATACAGCCAAAGAACTCGTGACAAGGCTCAATGCCAAGATCGACGGAGCCGTGGAAGACATCACGAGATACAAGACATATATGGCCGACGATGCGGATTATCTCTTCCTTTCTTTCGGATGCTCATCGATGTCGTGCATAGGTGCGGTGAAAAAAGCGAGGGCTCAAGGCGTCAAAGCAGGTCTTTTGAAGCTGCAGACGATATGGCCTTTGAACGGAAGACTGATCAGGGAATACGCCGCCAATGCGAAGAAAGTAATTGTGACGGAAATGAATTACGGACAGCTGGCGGGAATGGCAGGCCGTTATGTGTCGGACGATAAACTGATTTCTATGGCAAGGATAAACGGGGAACTTTTCAATCCGGCAGAACTTGCGGAAGAAGTTAAAGAGTTAGCAGGGAGGAATTAAAATGGCATCACAGGAAAAATATCTGCGCCCATCGGGAAAACCGCATTTCTGGTGCCCGGGCTGCGGAAACGGGATAGCGCTGGGAGCACTGCTCCGCGCAATAGACAAAGTCGGTTTTGAACAGAGGGACACTGTCATTGTGTCGGGGATCGGATGTTCATCGCACGGCCCGTCGTTTGTGAAGTTCCATACTGTGAACAGTCTGCACGGAAGGCCTCTGCCGTTCGCGACCGGGATCAAGTTTGCAGATCCGGATCTGCATGTCATCGTGTTCACAGGAGACGGAGACACGACTGCGATAGGTGCCAACCATTTCATCCAGACGTGCCGCAGAAATATAGATATTACGATGGTAGTTATCAACAATAATATATACGGCATGACAGGAGGCCAGTATTCGCCTATGACACCGACGGATGCGAAGAGCACAACAAGCGTTTACGGACATATAGAACGTCCTTTCAGCATTCCGGAACTTGCCTCGGCGGCCGGTGCGACATATGTTGCCAGGGGGACCACGTATCATACCAGGATGTTGGAAGACCTGATCGCCGACGGACTCGAGAGTCACGGATTTTCGGTAATAGAGACGATAAGCGCCTGTCCGACAAACTTCGGGAGAAGAAATAATATGCGTTCAGCTGTCGACATGATGAACTGGCAGCGCGATCATGCGGTTATGATGAACAAAGCGGCCGATATGACGAAAGAAGAAATGGCAGATAAATTCATCATCGGAAAATTCAAGGATCAGCAGGCACCGGAATATACAGATGTGTTCCGTGCGCTTTCGGATCGTTTGACTGAGAAGGAGGCACAGTAATATGAAATGGGAAATAACACTTGCCGGTTCAGGCGGACAGGGATTGATCCTCGGCGGGATAATACTGGCGGAGGCCGGGATGTTCGCAGGCTTCAATGCTGTTCAGTCACAAGTTTACGGACCTGAAGCGAGGGGCGGATCGAGCAAGGCGGACTGTATCATCAGCGATGAAGAAATAGACTTTCCGCGTATAGCGGAAGCGAATACGATCCTGGCCATGAGTCAGGAGGCGTATGAGACATACAGGGGAACTTTGACGGAAGACGGTATCATCATCACGGACAATACATTTGTCGACATAGACGATGGAGAAACGGCAACAGTGTGGCAGCTTCCGATCACGTCAACTACGAGAGAAAAATTCGGCAGGCCGATCGTAGCCAATATTGTTGCACTCGGATGCGTAGCCGCGATCTGCGGGACGATTCCCCGGGAGTATCTCGAAAAGGCAGTAATGGCGCGTGCCCCGAAAGGCACCGAAGAAATGAACAGACAGGCACTGGCGGAAGGTTATGAACTGGGAGAATCAGCAGTAAAAGACAGGGCGCAGCAGTAGCGCCGCGGAGGTAAAGCACAATGGCACAGTATCTGAAAACAGAAGTATATGAGAATGGCATAGTAAGAGTCATTATAGCAAATCCGCCTGTCAATGCTCTCAACAGCGATATGGAGAGGGAACTGAATGAAATGACGGAAAGACTTGAGCATGATAAAGAGGCGCGTGTACTGATAGTCACGGGTGCCGGAGAAAAATCATTCATGGCAGGGGCTGATCTTGATGAACTTGCTGCCAGGGACCGTATAACCGGGCGGGAGCAGACCAAGTTCAGACAGTCGATATATGACAGGCTATCCGGACTGCCTGTGCCGTCTATCGCTGCAGTCAACGGTTATTGCCTGGGCGCGGGGCTGGAACTGATCCTGGCCTGCGATATCCGTATTGCCTCGGATAATGCGAAATTTGCCGCTGCTGAGATAAATCTGGGCATCATCCCGGGAAACGGCGGAACGCAGAGGCTGCCGCGAATGATCGGTCAGGGGCGGGCAATGCATATGGTCCTGACGGGTGACAGGATAGGTGCGGATCAAGCTCTTGAATGGGGACTAGTCACCGATGTAGTGCCACAGGCTGAGCTGGGAAAGGCAGCGTATGTTATTGCTGAAAAACTGGCGGATAAATCACCTCTTGCCATCCAGTATGCCAAGGATGCCGTTGGTCATTCACTGAACATGCCGCTTCACGACGGCCTGATGATGGAATCTTACTTGCATGCGCTGGCATGTGCTTCAGACGATAAAAGCGAAGGTGTAAGTGCGGTGAAGGAAAAACGCAAACCGGCATATTCAGGGAAATAACATAACGACAACAATCTATACAGGAGGAAACAACAATGGCAGATCTTAATTACGAAATCAAAAATCATATAGCATATATAACACTCAACAGGCCTGATAATCTCAATGCCTTCAGTGAAGAAATGATCGGCCTTTGGATCGATGCTCTGGAAGATGTCAGAGACAACGACGAAGTATATGCCGCTTTGCTGACAGGAGCAGGACGTGCATTCTGCGCCGGCGGCGATGTCAAGGCGATGGCCGCAGGAAAAGGATTCTATGAGAGCAGTCATGATATAACATCGACTGCACTCGCAAGGAAAAATTCGCTATGGAAACTCATACAGCGCGTGCCGCTTATACTTGAAGAAATAGATAAGCCTGTAGTTGCAAAAATCAATGGGGCTGCGATCGGGGCTGGACTCGACATGGCACTCATGTGCGATATACGCATAGCGGGCGAAAGCGCAAAGATGGCCGAAAGCTATCTGAACGTAGGGATCGTACCGGGAGACGGAGGCGCATATTTCCTTCCGAAAATCATTGGCAAAGATAAGGCCCTGGATATGTTCCTTACGAGAAAGACTGTAAAAGGCAACGAAGCTGCCGATATGGGCCTGGTAACATATGCGGTGCCGGATGCCGAACTCGATACTTTTACGGATGAATATATGAAGAAAATCGCGGAAGGGACCGCAGATGGCGATGCGCTTTACAAAGAGAACAGTGCAGCAAGGCGATACAATATCTTTGAGGGGCTCCCTCGATATGATCAGCTCGTTCATGGGGATAGTCACAGAACTCGATGATTTCAAAGAGCGTACGACAGCTTTGGCGGAAAAGATGAAAAAGAAATAGGCAATGTCATGTCGATGGATATACAGCGGTGTATATCCGAGGCTTGAGTATAAAGAACTAATGAACTACATTGACGATTATATCGAATACGGACCAAGACTGGAAATAAATTGTCGGAACTCAAAGTAAATCATGACTCCATAATTTGATCAATAAATATAATATTTTGGGGAAAGCCCCGATAGGGGGCTTTTCTCATTTCATGAAACGATACAATACTTTAATAGTGTGTGAAATAGGGTAAAGCCAAATTACAAAAGTCTGTATGCAAGGGATTACAATGGCTGCGGCCATCGAAGCATATGGCCTGAAAATCCCCGTGCTCCTGGTTCAATTCCGAGTCTGAGCACCACAATTTTATAAGGCAGCTTCCTGCAGACGTAAGAGCTCGGGAGGTTGGTTTTTATTGGAAGTTCAACGAAAAATCGATGAGCTTGCTGACTTGGATCACATGAATAGATGTGTAAAGAACAAGAAAATAATCATATTATTCATAATAAAAATGTGAATGCAGCAATTACGTTTTTTTACAATGATATACATGATTTTTTATCATTTGTTCCTCAATTATATTTCTCGTAATATCCTTTACGTGTGAAAGCAAAATTCGCGCTTTTTATATGCGTATTGATGGCTAATGGAATCATAATGAAGCAGACCGCGATCCCAATGGTTATGCCAATTCCGGAAAGTATGTCGCTAACCATGGCCGGTTGTGAAGCGATCCAAGACCATCCGTAAACGGAAAGTTCAAGCAGTCCAAGCCAGCATGACATGGCACCTGGAGCATACAGTGTGGCCTTCCCCCGGTCGTGGTAGCGCCTGTACATCATTACTCCCTGACGGCTGTGATTGAATGTCTCTAAAATGCCAAAGGCAATAGCCACTGTAACAGCTGCGTAAGGAATCGTTGGCGTTAAGATCATTAAAACTATAAATGTAATTTCTGCTCCCATATTGGTTATCATATTGGTCAGTCTGTTTTGCGGATATACCATCGGATCCTTAGATCCGATCCCGAGATTATTCTGGTAAAAGAATCCTCCGGGGAAAGTATTCTCTTCAAAGACATGAACTGGTATTAGAATGGCCAGCATACATGTAATCTTTTGTGCAGTTAACATATCGTTCCATCCGACGATCAGAATATTCAACATAACGATACCGGAAAGATAGATGAAATATAGCCACAGCCTGTCGCACCAAATATTTAATGCAGATTTCTTCATTGTCAGTCTCCTTCCAAACATAAAGCTGTATTGTTTTTTGTTTTTCATATATTATATAATTAGACTGTTGGCTAATAAATGGCCACTTCTGAAAAAGTGACTAATAAAAGACAGAGGTGAAGTAATATGTCACGTCCAAAATATAAAGATGATCAGGCTCAGGCAAAAAATCGTATCATAGATGCATTCTGGGAATATCTGCAGGAGACTTATTTCGAAAAGATGAATGTAAAAGAAATAGTAATACGTTCCAGGGTCAATAAGAATACTTTCTACTATCATTTTGCCTGCATAGAAGATCTTGCATATACTGCCATTGACGGGGTACTGCTGAAAGAAGTCGGTAAGGCCCTTCTCTATGCGAACATGGATGCAGATATTCATTTTGAAGATGTCTTTTCGGGAATAAGCGCGGAACGTCTTCATAGGATCAGTTTACTGCTTTCTGATCACGCAACCGCCTTGAATGGGATAGTCATAAAAAAACTGATTGAGATATGGTCGGCTTATATCAAGGTTAATGATGAAACGGATGATATATTTCTGCTTATGTCCTTCATTGCAGGCGGGATAGTGACGACACTGCGTGGAAAACAGCCGGAAGAATTCCTTGAATCGCTGAAGCATTTATTCAACATGAGCGGAATAAGAATGTGCATATACGATATGCAGCGGAAAAGTTTGAATTGATGAATATATGTATTGCAATTACAGTAATTAATTATACTGATTACGTCATGAGGCTTATCATGTATAGCGAGATGTTTATTACCGCAGTGCAAGCAGCGTAAGATTGCTGAGAAACTGGAAGTCGAAATTTGATATAGATATAAGTGAGTCATAGTATAGAAATGACATCAGTGCCTGAATCTCGCATCTGTGAAAATGCGGGCGAATACCAGGCCGAGCGGAAGGGCAATAACGATCAGCATGGCGCTGGTGAACCAGTAAGCCCCTGTTGTGATCGATGTCATTCCTATGTTGTAAACTGCGCGGTACATATATAACCCGGGAACCATGATAACTATCGACGGCACCGTGAGGGAGATCCGCGGGTAGCCTAAATACTTTTTTATCAGTGAGGCCAGAAGACCCGCTGCCAGTGCGCCGATAAACGCGGCAGCCGCACCGGGCATCGGGGTGAGACTTACGAGCTCCAGCCGCAATGTGTTTGCGATTGCACTGATAAGGCCCGCGGCAGCCGCCATTTTGCGCGGACTGTTGAACATGATGGAGAAGCCGTAGACACCGCAGAAACTGGCAGGCATGCGGAGAAGAAAAAGCATTCCCGCACTTAGATCGAGCGGAGCGAAATCAGCCGGTCTGAAGCCGATCGCAGCAGCAGTCAGCCAGGCGACCAGCGTAGCCAGTAGAATAATCATGAGCGCGTAAAGCAGACGCTCGATGCCGGACCGCATATCGAGCTTCGACAAGTCGATACCGCTGGTAATGAACGGGAAGCCGGGGATGATAAAGAGCATCGCGCAGATATATCCGGCTTCATAGGAGACGGATACACCGGTGAAAGTTTCCAGGCATCTGATAATGCAGAAATACACGAGGCAGGCGGCAGCTACCCCTGCGGCGGTGCCGGCAAAGAAATGAATATGCCGGTCGGTCATCTTCCTGCGCACCATATTCCCGGCTGCAGCTCCGAAAAAAGAACATATCATTTCAATAGGCGCTCCGCCGAGCAGAAAGCAGAATGCCGCGCAGGCGAGACCTGCTGCCAGTCCCACAGACAGGACAGAATACAGGCCTCCGCATTTCTGGATATTATCAAGCTCTGTATGGATCTGACCGACGGACATAGTGCTGCCTTTTTCTTCAAATTCGATAACAAAATCTTCGATCAGAGAGAGTTTGCGGGTGTCCACACCGGTAGACGGCAGCGTTAGAGTCTGAGTATCTATATCGCTTCCGCACATACAAGTGTATTCCAGAGAAACGAGCCCTATATCCGCACGGCAGGTAACTCCGAGAACATGTGCGGCAATGCTCATGCTGTTCCTTACGCGCCAGGCCCCTGTTCCGCAGGAAAGCATGATATAACCGACCCGCCCGATAATAGAAGACTTTTCACGCAGACTGGCATCGACGGCAGCTTTGCCGCTGTCGCTGACTTCATAATCATGCCAGGGAATGTCTATATGGGGAGAAGTGAATTTTTTCCTCATTTCCGCACGCTTGCGGGCCTTTTTTATTTCATCGCTGCTTTTCATAGAAAACCCTTTCCTGATTGTTTTTTGCTGCCGATATTATTTACCATTTGTTATGCACATGCTCTGCGAATACCATGCAGTCATGCAGCCCGATCACGGTCCCGTCGTCAAGGACCGCCTGTCCGCTCATCTTTCCGAACACCTGATGCGGGATCATGCAGATGACTTTCAGATCCACCGGATCCTGCCTGTCGATCACCGGCTGGAATGACATTTCGAACCGCCCGTCGGTTTCCGTGAACGTCCAGGGCGACATATAATCATAAGATCCATCCGCATTCTCGGGGATCCTGAACTGAACATCCTTCAGCTTATGAGACTTGCTGTTATAGAACAGCATATTTTCGGATGCCGCCGACGTATCGCCGAAACCATAGCCGATATTGAAGCCGAAGCGGCTTCCGTCTGCGAGTATCGTCTGTCCCGAACCCCAGTACCAGGTATTATCGTAAGTCCAGACACCGCGTCCCCAGTCCAGAGTCGCCAGAGCGCCGTTCTCCGGCCCGAACCGGTATTCCCGGCTGCCCAGTGTAACGACTCCGTCGGCGCGCAGGCAGTTGATTTTCTGGTTGTAATAAAAATGGTGTTCCTGAGAAAACGGCGTAGCAATGACCATTGATTCCTCGGGAGTGTCCGTCAGTTCGATGCGGAACCGCAGGTCGGACTTTGTTTTGCAGTAATGGCGAATTGTGCCGAGGAGCATACGTCTCTCTCCGTCATTGAAGAATGCCATTTCGGCAGTTCCGACCTTGGCGGACAGGTCGCCGCATACCGATGTGTTCGGCAGGTGCAGCTTTCCCAGGGGCAGGATACCCATCGCTCCGTCATTCATCTGAGTCGGATTTTTCCCGAATGTGAGCAGAGAAGCGGATAAACTGCTTACGTAACCCGCGTCGGAAATCGTCAGAGCCAGTCCATGATCCTGACAGCCGATATAGTAGTAATCCCATTCTTTGATCCGGTACTTCGGCGCACGGATATCAGCTCTGTCGTATTCCCAGAAGAGCTTCTTCGCAAACCCCGGCTCCGCAATATCACCATTGCTGTTCAGCAGCCGCTGCGGCTCATAGATTTCATGCTGCATACCGTTTCTCCTTTCATCTTTCTCATCTTATCTAACATCAAAATTGATCACCAGTACATTGTCCGGCTCATGGTCCGTTCCGATCATCATTGGCCAGACCCGCTTATAATAATCGCGCCACTGCCGGTCAGATGTCCGGCCGTACCCGGCATTGCAGATATTCAGAAGGACAAGTTTAGTCTGAAAGCCGAACATGCATCTTTTACTGTTCATCTTGTGCAAAAAAGTCAGCCGGTTGGCCAGCTGGTAGCAGCCGTTCGTCCATTTGTCGAAATCACCTTTGTGGCCATAATAAATGTTATATACTTCATACATCGCTTTAGTTATCCGCCGGCGGCTTTCCGGGTCCGAAGCAGTCATTTTCGTACCCTTCATTTCCGAGATGCGGGCTTTCGCTTCCACGATATAAAAAGTCCGGCCCGCCGCATTCACATCGGTATCCACAGCCAGCCCGTCCCAGACAGGCTGACGCCGCGGCCACCCGGCCCAGAACGAAAACTGCTTACGCCATTCCTCGTAAGGAAACCGGGAGCTCATATTGAGACGCTCATAGACATCCCTGCTGCACAGCTGATACTCTTTGTATTGATCTTTCGCGAGCGGCGAAAACCAGTCGAGACCGGATGCTCCGATCATGCCTTCAAAACGCTGTCTTAAAACGTCATCGTTCACGATATTTCTTATCCAGTACTGACTGCCCTGCTTCACAGGGTCGCCTGTTGCTGCCTGGCTCATAGCCTAACTCCTCTCCGTCACAAATCCGTTCCAGTTGTCCGCATACTGCAGCAGTAATGTCAGGGGCATTTCCTTAGCCGCGACACTGCGGTTGTCCTCCACATACTGACCGTCGTGATACATGATCGCCTGCGCTTCCTCCGGCATCAGATAAATATGCTGCATCACATGATACAGACTCCGCAGCGGTACGCTCATATAAATCATATCCTTATTATACTCGTACGGCGGCCAGGCATCAAATCCGGCTGCCGCCTGCTTCGGCGACGGATCGCGTTTGAAGTAGAGCGGGTTCCCGGGATATCCGGCCTTGCCGAGATCGTGGAGCAGTCCGACGATCACACAGCTTTCATCCGTTGCGGCATCCGGAGCGAGCGTGTCTCTGAGAAGCAGTAATGTTTCCGCGACCCCGACGCTGTGCCTCAGCAGACCGTTTTCTTCGCAAAGGTGATATTTCGTCGAGGCAGGCGCTGTCAGAAACGATGTCTTCATTTCGACATATTTCATGAGTTCCGCGAACGAATCGCTTCTATCACTGACCACAAGACTTTTCAGCGCTTCGTATCTGATCAGCAATTCTTCTGTATTATTTTTCATTGTGTTTCCTCCTTTATTTTCCTGTCGCTGTTATATCATTTTTGATGTACCATTTTTGACCCACGCATGATGCTAATATCAAAGTGAAAGAAGGAGGTGACAGAAATGCTGTTTTACAAATGCAGTGCAGGGCTGGATGAAAGCGGAGCTGCAGCGGATAAAAAAAGAAAAGATCCCGCGGACAGGCCGGCAAAATTCATATCGTATTCGGACATGATGTTCGAACAGCATAAAAAGAAAATATTCTGCTTCGCGGCTGACATCAGCGGCGGCATTATCAAGATCGGAGTGATTGCGGAAAATGTGATCGCTGCGCCGGATATGGATGCGCTGGTGAAAGAATACTGCGGCATGGCCGGACTGACGGTATCCGAAAAAATAAAGAGAGAAGAACTTACAATAGGCGAGATCGAATCGCTGACGAATCTGGCCTGGCAAAATGATTTTTCGCGCATGACATGTGACATTATGGAAAAATTTCCGCATTACCGAGCTGTTCAATAACTGGCCTCATATTCGACGAATACAGAAAAACGGAGTATACAGAATCAAAAGAAAAACTGCGGGAAGAGCAGAAGTGCTGCTGTGCGATGAATCGATGGGGCCGGAACTGGACCGTAATATTCACAGAACAAAACATAAACCGCAGAAAAGGCATCCCCGTTCATTATATGATCAGGTCGGAAGATACAGAAGTGCTGGAAGGCATGAACGACATCCTCGCGGGCGCGCTGGAGGCCGCAGACCGCGTCTATAATAAGCGGCACTGCATAGTGCATCTGACCGGCCGCGACCGCCTGCACGGTGACCCGCTGCACGCGCTTGAAGAATTATATGAAGCCTATCGCGGGGGCATTGTCGGGCTTCATTATACTGCCGAAAACGAAAACTCGGGTGCGTATTCGAGAGCGGGACTCGACGTCCTGGACAGGATGTGCGATACGATGCAGAAATACAGAGACGATGTCACGACCGTTTTTCTTCTTGATCCGCGGAGCAAAAATACTCGCGACGCAGTAATGGAAAGGATGAGTGACAGTACGATCGTCGAGATCGATGAGCAGACAGTGTCAGGAGGCCGGGGCGGAAGCTTATCTCAAGGAACTTTGCCGCGGTCATGGCGTGAGAGCCTATGCGGATCTGCTGAGAAAGCCGGCAGCCGGCAGATCCTACAGAGCGTCGGAGCTGAATGCAATATTCGCAGAATGGTATGCGAAAGAACTCAAAACGCGGTACTATCCGCAGTACAGAGAGATCGGGACCGCACGCAGCACCGCGGCGGCTGTGAAGGTGAAGGGGAATGCCTACAGCCGTCTGCAGGAAATGACCGGTCTGGAAGAAGCCAAAAAACTCATCGGCAAGGCGCTCGATTACTATAAAGTGCAGAGGCTGTTCAAGACAAGGGCATCGCCAGAAATGACCCGGCGATGCATATGGTGTTTACGGGAAATCCGGGAACGGCCAAAACCACAGTCGCGAGGCTTTTTTGCGAATATCATGAAAGACAACGGGCTTTTGAGATACGGCGATCCTTTATGAGGTCGGCCGCGCGGATCTGGTCGGCAGGTACGTCGGCTGGACGGCGCAGATAGTCAAGGAAAAATTCGCAGCTGCCCGAGGAGGCGTTCTCTTTATTGACGAAGCGTATGCACTGGTTGAAGACAACAATGGCATGTACGGCGATGAAGCGATCAATACTATTGTTCAGGAGATGGAAAATAAGCGGGACGATATCGTCGTAATTTTCGCCGGTTATCCGGACAAGATGGAAACATTGCTGCAGAGAAATCCCGGCCTGAGATCGCGTATCGCATTTCATGTGAGATTCGATGATTACGATCCGCAGGAGCTGTTCGAAATAGTCGGCCATATGGCGGCGGCTGAACACATCACACTGGCGGCGGGCGTCCGGGAAAAAATTATCCCGCATTCAGAGAAGCGATACGCGCAGAAGACTTCGGGAACGGCCGTTTCGCGAGGAACGTATATGAAAGAGCACTGATGGATCAGGCGTCGCGCATAGTGAAAATGGATGCCGGCGGCGTGACAGAAGAAGATCTGAAAACGCTGCTGCCGGAAGATTTTGACCTGGCGGCGATGCGTCAGAAGAGCACTGCCCGCAGGATAGGATTTACAGAATGAGGAGGTGCAGTAATATGAAGGTGTTTTCACTGCCGTCGCTGCGGTGGTTCGAAACGGGCGCGGAGTATTCCGATTCGTTCGGTACAGATTCGCGGCACGGCTGCATGAATGTCACGATATTCCGCTGCCGGGTGAAGATGGCAGAACTGCGCGGAGAAAGGAAACTCTGCGCAGTATGCTGGTACATGCTGCCCTGGCTCGCGGAAACGCGTGTTGACGAAATGATAGTCGGCTGTTTTGAAGCGTCGGAAGCGGGGATAGAAGCTGCCGAAAACTGGATACAGCGCAAGTGTTTCACTGATGGTGCGGATCGTCTCAGCATTTCTGCCGATGTACCATTTATGCCGCACAAGGTGGTATAATGGAAGCATATCATATCGGACGCAGAGACTGGAGGGGCTGCCATGTACATGGAACATCCGAAAAAGATGCTGATACTGGATATTCTGGAAGTGCTCAGGAATCATTCAGACTGTGAGCATCCGCTGAACCAGAAGCAGATCATAGAATGGCTCGAAAGGATTACGGCATGACGGCCGACCGCAAGGCAGTGAAGCGCAACCTCATGGATCTGGTCGAATGCGGATACGACAATATTTCTTATGATGATACGAGAAACGTGCCGGAGCCGGCGGAGAGACGGAAACGCTGTATACAAACTGGTATTACGAGCACGATTTCAGCGACGCGGAACTGCGGCTTCTGATCGACGGGGTGATTTTTTTCCCGGAACATCCCGCGCAGGCAGGCCGGGGAGCTGATAGGCAGGGTGGAACGTCTGGGCAGCAGCTTTTTCGCGGACAGAACGGGAAACATTACTGCGGCAGAGAGAGACCTGCCGGAAAATAAAGAACTGTTCCTCACGATCGAAGTCCTTGACGAGGCCATAGAAAAGAAACTAAAGTTTCGTTTATGTATAACGATTTCGGCGCGGATAAGAAAATGCATCCGCGCTGCAGCGGCGGCCGGCCGCGGGAATATATAGTGAATCCGTACAGGATCGTCGCGGCGAACGGTAATTATTACCTCGTCTGCAACTATGACAAATATGATAATCTTGCGAATTACCGCATCGACATGATCACCGGGATCAGGCTGCTGGAAGCAAAGGCGAAACCGAAGAACCAGGTCAGGGGACTGGAGCACGGTCTCGATATCCCGAAGCATATGGCGGAACATGTTTACATGTTTGCCGGCGACAGCGTCCGCGTGACATTCAGAATGGAAAACAGCCGGTCGCTGATAAGCCAGATAATCGACTGGTTCGGGACAGATGTCAGGTTCAGTGATACAGATAAAGACGAACTGACAGTGAGTGTGATCGTGAATCGTGATGCTATGCGCGTCTGGGCGCTCCAGTATGCGAGATTTGTAACGGTTACAGAGCCGCAGGATCTTGCGCAGCAGATAAAACAGGATCTGGAAACAGCTCTGGAAAAGTATGAATCAGAGTCCATGGAGGAATGATCAATGACCGGAGAGAATAAGTACAGCAATAATTTATTCGAATACGCGACATCCGAATTGTCGCAGGATGCGTTCATCGCCTGGTTCCTTTCACATCTGATGGAAGCCAACAGGCAGAAAGATCAGGCGATAACGAAATGTGCGGCGGATTTCATGGCGAGAATATTGGGCCGGGAAAAATCGGATTTTCAGACCGAGCGCATTGATGAGATATTGCTGCAGTATAAGAAGATCGATGTTCTGGTTATAGCCTCCGGCAAATATATTATTATTGAGGACAAGACTTTCACCTCGACACACGGTAATCAGATACCGAGATATAAAGAACAGCTGGTGGGAATGAAAAAAAGCGCGGTCGGTACATCAGGCGTGCCGGATGAGGTGATCGATGAGCAGGATGTGATCTGCGTTTATTACAAGATCATTGAGCAGAGTGCCGCGGAAAATAATGTTGATGTTGAATTCGGGCGGACGGATATGATCGGTCTCATGGGTCCGTATTACGAAGAAACCGGCAACGCGATATTCCGGGATTACTATGATCATCTGAAACACGTGGAAGAGGAAGTGAACTTATATATCACCGAACCTCATAATGTGCAAAAATGGAGCAGCCTGACATATGCCGGATTGTTTAAACATCTGCAGGATGCCGGGACTGAACTTACGAAAAGGGAAGGCAGCTTCCATTATGTATCCAATCCGACCGGCGGATTCATGTGTTTTCTCTGGGATTGTCTGGCGGCAGAAGAACTGGAGAAGATGGGTATCAGACCGGATACGAGCAGGTATATTTACCTGCAGCTGGAGAATAATCAGCTGGTAGTCAAGCTGGAAGCGAATGAAGATGCGGAGCGCGATAAGGTACGGGAGCTTCGCCGGCAGCTGTTTGAGTACTGCAGACGGAAGAACAGCGATTTCCGTAAAAAGACTTTTAGATACGGCAGATGGATGACAGTGGGCTACATCGAATACGACGGGGCGGATTATGCGGCGGCAATAGAAAAAATGGAAAAGCTCATGGATGATATGGTGCGTGAATTCCGCTGCGGGCAGTAAGCGGCATAAGCGGATCGTTATATTGCGGTGAAGTGAACTGTCCGCGGAGGCAAGAGTCCCCCGCGGGCAGTTCTATATGAAATAACAAGTTAAATAGTTTTATTCTAATGCTTTGAGCATGCCTGCCTTGATGTCGTCGGCTGACGGAAGAGCATAGTCTTCCAGCGTTCCCCAAGGAATAGGGATATTCTTGCCGCAGATGCTGACAGGATTTGATTTCATATCGCCTGCGCATTCCTCCATGGCATATGCGATTATCTGCGCGCCGAAGCCGCCTCTTTCCGGTGCCTCGTGCGAGACAAGAAGTCTTCCGGTCTTTTTCACAGACTTGTACAGAGCTTCTTTATCGAACGGGATCAGGACCCGCGGATCGATTATTTCGATCGTTTTGCCCGTTTCTTTTTCGACCTGCTCCGCAGCTTCCAGGCACTTCAGAAGTGCTCTGTGATATGCTACGACCGTAAGATCGCTGCCCGGCTTGACTATTTTCGCCGCATTTTTCAACGACGGCACTTCATCAAGAGTATCCGGAATGTCTTCTTTGATGCCGAAGATCGCTTTGTGGAAGCAGAAAAGTACAGGATCAGGATCTTCTATAGAAGCGCGCAGAAATGCTCTGACATCTCCCGGCGTGGTCGGCGCTGCGATCTTCAGCCCCGGGACATTAGCGAACCAGCTTTCGATGCACTGCGAATGCTGGCAGCCGCTCCTTGCGCCTGCGCCTTCCGGACACAGCCATACTATCGACAGGGAATTTTTACCGCCAGAGTTATATCTGAACTTAGCCGAAACATCGGCAACAGCTTCAAATCCGAGCGCCGCGAAATCCGCAAACATGAATTCAACTACAGGTTTATAGCCCATCATGGCAGCACCGCAGCTGAACAGTGAGTAGCCCTGTTCGCACAGCGGCATATTGAGGACACGGTCTTTGCCGAACTTGTCTGCAAATCCGGTGAAATACCCCCAGCAGCTTCCCTGTGTCGCCAGGTCCTCGCCGACGAGTATTACTTTTTCATCTTTCGCCATTTCTTCACCGGCAGCTACGCCTATGGATGCTAACATTGAAACATTATTCATTACAGCTCACCTCCACAGTCATTTGAGTACAATCTGTTATAATCCATGACCATTTCTTCAGTTGCCGGAGCATCGTTGAATGTCCCCTCGAAAATATCCTGGACTTTTTTTCGTTCATCATCATGGACCTTTACTATCATCCGGTCGTCGATGACTCCCTGTTCTTTAAGAACGTTTTCGTATTTTATTATTGGATCGATATCATCCAGATGGTCTCTGAAGCTGAGATCACGATATGTCTGAGGATCACCGATAAAATGACCTTCCCATCTGAATGTTTTGGCTTCGACGATATTCGGCTCGCATTTAGCCGCCAGATCCATACCTTCCATAATTGCCTCGCATACGGCGATAGGATCATTGCCGTCGACAGTAACGCCTCTCATATTGAATGCGGCGGCTCTGTCCGAAATGTTTTCCAGCACAGTTTCCTGTGTAGTCGGCGTCGACATCGCGATCTGATTGTTCTCGACGAAAAAGAGTATCGGCAGTTTATACAGTGTCGCAATATTCATAGCTTCATATGTTGCGCCTTCCTGCACTGCGCCGTCGCCATACGGCGCGAAGCATATTTCATCTTTTCTTCCCTGCTGTTTCAGTGCCCAGGCAACGCCCGCGAGGATCCCCCAGGTGTTGCCTAAAGCGCCCGTTGCCGGGATAGTGCATCCGTCGATATCAGTGGTGTGATATTCTCCGGATACGCCGCTGTTGACTCCTGTCGACCTTCCCAGCAGTTCGCCTACAAACGGCTTCCAGCCCATACGCCAGATAGAGATCCTCTGGCTCCTGTGAGTGCATGTGCCGTAGTTCTTTTTGACAGGCGATTTTTTAAAGGCCTGGATCACTCCTGCGCTGATCGCCTCCTGCCCTATGCTGGGGTGGATCGCGCCGGCAATCCTGCCGCTCTTTATGTATTCGATGATCTGTTCGCCCATGACTCTGGCATTGACCATGTCAGAATACATATCAAGTAATTCTTCATTTGAAAAACTCATAATTACGCCTCCTTTAGTAACTTTGAGGTATTATAATCCCATATACTGTGCCGGATCCTTCAGCAGTCTGCGAAGTGACATGGTGAAATGAGCGCCGTGTATGCCGTCGATGGCAGCGTGATTGATAGTAATACTGAAGCAGCATAATCTGCGGATAGAAGTCGTATCATCGTCATTGACGCAGAGACGTTTGTATATGGCTCCTATAGCTAAAATGCCGGTTTCCGGCGGAGTGAGGATCGAAGTTGCCTGTTCGGCCCCGAACATGCCGATATTGCTGATCGTAAAAGTCGAGCCCATCATTTTGTCCATGCTCAGCTTTTTCTCCTTGAGCAGGCCGATATTTTCATGCAGTTCATCCGAGATCTCAAAAATGTTCTTATCCTGGCACTCCTTGATCACACAAGGCATGATACCGTCCTCCAGCCCGATGCCGATATTGATATTCACTGAATCGTATACGTAAAAATCTTCGCCGTTTATCAGTGCGGAATTGACCAGCGGATTTTCGACTAATGCCTGAGCTGTCAGTTTCGTAAACATGGAAGTCAGCGATACATGCGGATCCTGTTTTTTCAGCTCGTCCTTTAACTCGAACAGGGCATCGACAGGCATATAACAGGAACCGCTCGCCTGCGGATAATTTTGCAGACTGTCAGACATCATGCCTGCAATGTATTTCCTCGGACGTGTAATTTTCGAAACTTCTCTTACCCGTTTGCCTGCATTGATATCTATAGTCATAACTGATCCTCCTCCATCTCTCCGATGATGTCGTCAGGGTTCACCTCTGCTCCTTCACCTGAAATGATTTTTGTCAAAGTGCCTGATACCGGAGCTTCTATTACCTGTGACAGCTTTTCGTTGGACAGCTCGTACAGCGATTCGCCCTTATTTATATGATCCCCCTCTTTGATAGACCACTTTTCGATCGTGACTGTGAGACCTGACTGTCCCAGCATAGGTATCTGAATTTGTACCATATAGCATTCTCCTTTGCAAAAACATATTATTTACACTTAAAATATACTCAGTAAACAGGCGATTATCTATCGGCCGGATCATCGGTATTGGGGCGATGCGGCCGGATAAAATCATCCTTTTTTCAGCCCCGGCCTGTCTTCTGCCAGGAACATGTCCAGATCGACAGCTTTCTCAAGGACCTTATCTATGAGCACGCGCCACGGGCCGTTCCTTCTGATGACAAAATCAATGGTGTTTCCTGCTCTGAACGGGACTTCACGTTCTCCGTCCAGCGCTATTATCCCGTCTTCACGCGTTTCGTATCTGAACGGCTCTTCGAGTCTGATCTCCACGGGTTCGCCCAGTTCCATTTCGTCCAGAAGTCCCGAGGCCACAGCCGTACGCACCCGCGTCCCCGCCCTGCGCCGCAACGGCCAGTCCCAGATCTTCTTCAGGCAGTATTACCCGGCGGCATCCGGCTGCTGCGGAGAAACCAATACTGGCGGGATGGCATCTGGTAACAACGATTTGCCTGATATTTTTCAGTTTTCCAGATAGCTTTGGAACCTGCGAAGCGATCGTTCGAAACAACGGCGTCGACAAGGGCGATGCTTTTCATTTCCCCGTTCACAT
>Ga0268359_10396_pt1 | contig 18462 bp, 20 predicted proteins | sample BioMet11_FD_194416 | JGI IMG/M metagenome (GOLD analysis project Ga0268359, IMG submission 194416) | Sewage microbial communities from Oakland, California, United States - Biofuel 11 (PacBio Assembly) | ecosystem: Engineered > Wastewater > Sewage > Unclassified | place: USA: California | collected...
TAATCATCGCTCCGTGCATCCCAGCACAGCATCCGTCAGAATTTCACGATTGTCTTTCATTTCTGAAATCACTTTTTCTGTATCTGAAGCAAGCATTCCTGCCATGCACCGGAGCAGCGGCGTCGTATCTCCAGGGATCCGTTCCGCATGCGGCTTTCCGGTCATAGGGTCCGGATAATACAGTTCTGTCTGCAGGATAGGATTGATATCGCCCGCAGCACCGCTTATCCAAAAGGGCAACACTTCCAGGATATTTGCTTTCCAATGCAGAAGACACACTGCCTGCGATATCCGGCGAGATTCCCATCTTTCCGTCACAGCATGAATTGCCATGCATCACAGAACAGTGAACTGGATAATTCAGGAAGAACGCTGCCGGGCAGCCATCTTCGTAATCGAAGCGAAGTACTGTGACCGTATGGTCAATTTGCGTATTCCGATTCGACCCAAGAGACAGTACCGATACCGGTTGTCCGTTCTCTTCGAAAAAGTACCATTGTTTTCGATCGACATTGATCAAGCTCTGCCCGCTGCCAGCTCTCAGTACAGCCGGTTTTACAGAACGCATTGCTGAATCAACAGTATCTTCCATAATCTTCAAAATCCGTGCTTCATAACGATGGGTGGCTTCTATGACTTCCTGCGGTTTTTGCCGCTATATTGTTCGGCCCGTCTTTTTTTCTGTCACCGGTGACTGGCATCGCATGCGCATGCACTGCAAGCATAAAAATATTTTTCGGATCCAGTCCGTACCTTTTCGCTATCCGTTCTGCTGTTTCCAGTGGATACGGCGCCTTATCCAGTTCATAGTTCACGAAAAGAATTGTTCTTTCCCCCGTCTGCAGCACTAATGCGCGGACATGAAGAGGAGACAGGATGCCGCCGAACCGCTGTCTACCGAGCGACTCAAGATACGGCAGTTCGGAACTGTCTGGTGTAATGTCTGAAGCAGCTGCGCCGCATTTTATCAGATAGGAAAAGTTTTCCATTTCTTTTCTCCATTCTACATAGATCAGGAAAATTTCATTGCGGATGGTGATACTGCCTTTACCGTCTGGCCGGTGTCCTGCAGAAGACCTTCTTCATCTGCAGCAAAGACCGTAATGTCACCGGAAAGCATGTTGCCGCATAGGAGGAAACGTCTGTCTGGTGACAGTGCAAGCGATCTCGGTAAAACACCGCGGCAGCTGAGGCGCTGAACAACAGACGGCAATCCCTGTTCATCCAGTCGGCAGACGATGATCAGATTCAATCCAATCAGCGAACAGTAGAGAGTTTTTCCACCCGGATGAGCAAGGATATCCTGTGCACCGACCGGCTTTCCATCAATCAGTCCTGGATCTTTATCCAGAAGAGGATACATACAGATGCGTTCAATTGTGCCTTTTTCCGCATCATAGCGGAACACATTCAGATTCGAAGAATTCTCATTGTTGACATATAGAATCTTGGCGGACGGGTGGAAGGTTGAATATCTTGGGAAACAAGCTACTTCAGGAGCACACCATTCATCGGTCCGTATCAGCTTTCCATGATTGCTGTCAATCTTATAGATATTCGAACAGTAAACAATTTTGTGGATAAATTCAGTGCTTGATATAATGGTATAGCCAAATATAGAAACACTTAAGCAGCTATCTAGCTCTATGTTTGGCGACATCTCCGTTAGATGGCTGCTTAAGTGATGGAGATGCCGCTATGTCAAAGGGAGTAAACCCTTTTCAAGATAGTGTGTTTTCGTTACCTGCAGAGGACTTCGCCCTATTACAGGATGCGATTGCCATTCGTCTGAATAAGGAAAAGTATGGATCATCATCTTTTGAAGAGTTAGCTGAACAATATGGGCGTAAGTCAGTATGCCCTTCGTGTGGAAGCCATGAGAGCGCTTTGAATGGAAAGACGCCTGATGGAAAGCAACGATATATATGCAATGATTGTGGGCAGATATATACGATACTTTCTGACTCAATCTTTCATTCAACAAACAAGAGCTTTGATACATGGGTTAGATATCTTGTTTTGATGACATTCAACGTACCTTTGGAAATGACTGAGACGCTATGCAGCATTTCTCATCCAACTGCTATGCTGTGGAGAAGAAAGATCTTTGCGACAGTTGATGGATATCAGAATCATTTGGTTCTTCATGGACGTATATGGATTGATGAAACATATGTGTTTGACAGTACTGTTCTTCATGAAGATGGGTTCAAGAAGAAACGTGGATTATCCAACAATTTGCTTTGTATTGTTGTTGCGATTGATACCTTCGGCAACTCCTACGCAGAGATTTGTGGGCATGGAAGACCATCAAGCACAAGAATATATAAAACATTGAGAAATCATATACATTCAGGATCGACAATAGTTCATGATGGTGAGAAGGCTCATGCATTCCTCATCCAAGAACTTCATTGCACTGAAGAAAAATATATTGCAGATAACTCGCCAGAATACTTAAAAAAGATGGCGCTTATCAATAATATGTGTGCGTGGTTGAAGCGATATCTATATAGATTTATTGGAATGAATACAGAATACATGCCTTCATATCTGAACTGGTTTGTATACCTGTATCGTGTCAAATCTGCTAAAGAAAAGTGGCCGACTATTTCTAGAATTCTACGACATTTGATATTGACCGAAACAACTTTTAAGAGAAAAAGGCCTTAAATACAGGACTTGTCATCCACAAAATTGTTTACTGTTCGAATAGATATAGACACGATCCATTCCCTTGTCACAGACCGCAAAGATTTTTTTCTCTGGATCAGATACCACGGAATGGAGCCTGGAGATTACGCGCACCAGCTGTATATGTCCTGAGACAGGATCGACATTCCGCTGTGAAAGCGGGTCGTTTCCATCACTCCTGGAGATGACATTGGTGTCACAGACATCGCCAATACTTCCATCTGCATTGATCCGAAACAGGACCAGGGCCGTATCGTCAAACAAGACTTCATTGCTATAATTTCCGTCGTTCTTCCGGACAATCTTCGTCACATGGAATGGATCCGCACAATGGCAGACAGCCATGTAATTTCCTGTTTTATCCATGCTCATATACGATGGTTCAGGACAAAGAGATTCTTTTACATTGAGGAGCTTGAGACCGCCAGTGGCAGGATCCATCCGATAGGCACGAATGTAGCCACCCCCGCCGATTTCACCACGCCGTTCTCCGCATTCATCATTGCTATAAAGCACCTGGCGTTCTGCATCCAGATACAGCTGTCCTGCTGCTACGCTAGGGTCTTTCGTCTCAAGCAGACGGAGACCAGCATTTTCGGGATCATACGCAAAGATTGAGATCCCTTTTCCCTTTTTAGGAGCCGCTTCAAAGCTCCAGTTTCCGACGTAAAGAATCATTTCATTTCTCCAATGATGCGATTCTATTATTCTGTTATTTCGTGATCCTCAGTCCGCATCTACCGGCAGATCATGATATTCCTCATAGAGATCATTGATGAAATCAAGCAGATGATTCCATTCAATCAGTGTATGATAGGCAACCTTTCTCAGATAGGCATCACTGCATGATGTCCTAGGTTCCCGTACAATCTTTCCGTTTTCCGGTCGCCAGCCGATCCACTCAACGCTGCGCCGTTCCCAGCCGCCATCCAGGCAAGGCCGGATCTGTCCCATCGTCAGATGGAATCCCGGTTCATCAAACGATTCGAAATCAGAGGTTTCTTTCACTGGGCATCCAGAAGCTTTCAATTCCTGAATTTTCTCTTCTGTAAGACCATACTCACGGAGATTGAATGCGTGGCGGATCGTATCATATTTCCGGTCGCCCTCACCCAGATCAAGACTCTCTGTCGTATGTACACCCTCCGAAGCATCTTTCCAGTTTACAAAGTAATGATCCCAGTGATCTGCAGGGTTCCAGATCTTATAGCGGATATTTCCGGAACCTGCCGGCTGGCTCTTTGGATGAATGTTCAGCCAGTTCAAATACCAGAACATCTTTTTGACATCAATGGACGCTGGAATCTTCATGTATGTGGCGATGTATCCCGATCCATCCTCAAGCATGCAATAACCATTTTCATTCTTCAGGTACTTTCCGCATGGCAGCATCCAGTCAATGAATTTCTCTGCAGGGATGGCATCCTTCGGATCCATCGGGTGTCCAAAGATCACAGACTTCACTTCTTCCGGAAGATCCTTCATCGGATAATCATAAAAATACTTGGCAAGCGGCATGTTCTGCTCAACAGGACTCAATTGTTGCATTGTTTTATAACTCATATTTTATTCCTTTCTCGAATTAATCTCGAAAATATTTGTATAACCAAAACCTAGCATACGTCCTGCGATAAATCCAATTCGGATTAGCTGAAATGTCCGAAATTTGATACAACTATTGCGAAGCAATGCTATAATAAATGCAGATAGTGAAATAAAGAATTCATTGATTAACAAGGCTTAACCTCCAATTTGGTGATTTTCAGTCAAAAAGTCCAATATTCTGTGGAATCACCGATTGATCCATCAAAAGGATTGATGAAATGATCGGCCATCCCTTTTCTTTCATAAATTGCAGTAGGGTCTTCAAAGATATCTTTATCCCTGATATCTCGAACGAAGAAATAATGCATATATTTTGAAATCTTCTGGATGAGCTTGAGAATGATCTCCTGAAGATCACAACCGGCATATTGCTGCCATATGCTGAACAGAGCGGCATACCTGTTGATATACACTGTAGCGACTCCGCGATAGTTCCGGTACCACTCAGCCATCCTGCTGTGGAGCGAGTTCACGGTATTGAGATGGTTCTCACTGTCATATTCTTTATGATCAGTCAGTATCTTGAAAGGGCAGCGCTTGTCACAAAGCATTTTCGTATAGCAGTTCTGCCCATCAGTCCAGGCAAAGATGTTATCACTGATATGTTTACCAAAAAGCGTGGCGTCTTTTATCGTTGGATGCCCCATAGAATAAGCCTGGATATATGATCCATTTTCGCGGTCAGCCCCACAGATCAGACTGACGAATTGATGTGAATAGGCGCCTCCTGCTGCAGGCATCTGTCTTTTTCTGCCTTTGACATTGGACAGCCGATATCCCTTATGGGATTCCATGAATACCTTCTCATCTATCTCCACAGCTTTATCGATTGTTTTCTCTTCGGTGATAAGGCTGAGGAAAGAAAGAAATTTATGCCTCATGCGGAAGGCAGTAGACGGGCTGACGTCGATGAGGGCAGAATTTGTGAGCAGTGAGCCGTGTTCCAGAGTACTCTTGATGAACATTGACCATTTGTCATAAGGCTGATGAGAATACCAGGTCAAATGCCCATTATCATAAGTAAATCGCTTATCACATTCTTTACAGCGATACATCTGCTTGCCAGAATGTGACATCCCGCCTTTGATCAGACGGGGATGAACTGCACCGCATTTTGGGCACATATAGAAATTATTCTTCTTCTCAGCCATATTGAGAGACTGATAATCAATGATCTGTCTCTCAATATTCTCAATCTGATAAGGATATAGTGATGAAACAACATTCTCAGTTATAAATTCCATAGAAAGTGAGCCTCCAATGACCTGAGAATATACCGCAGCCTGATCTACTGATGTACTTATTCATGTACAATAAGATGTCAAGTCACCAAATTGGAGGTTAAGCCATTAACAAAATGAATTAAGCCATAATTTGAATAAATCATGTAAATCTTATGAAAAGAGCTAAAGAGAATACACAAGTATGGAAATTGAGACGATTCGGGAATTTCTGACATTGGCCGGCTGCAGGAACTATAACAAGGCCGCAAAACAGCTTTTTATCTCCCAGCCAACACTGTCCCGGCATATCCGGGAACTTGAAGCAGACATCGGCGTGCCTCTTTTTACACGTTCCACAAGGAAAGTAGAGCTTACCGAGTTCGGCGCTTATTTTCTGCCTTACGCAAACAAAATCGTTGACACAGAGAATCAATATCTTTCCGGAATTGCAGCAACCGTCAAAAGACAGCAGAACTCTATTTCCGTCGGCTATATTTCTCTTCTGGAACTGAGCATTGCTGATCTGGCGTCAGAGATCACCTCTGCCAACAAGGATATCGATTTTACAGCAACGAAAGGTGCTTCCGAAGATCTGCGAAGAGGACTCCGGGAAGGAACTTTCGACTTTATCTTCATCCGGGAAGTACAGCCGTACAAAGATCCGGATCTGTCACGGATCCAGCTGTTCCATACGCCGCCAACGCTTATCATGCCGAAGCAGCACCCGCTTGCGAAAAAAAAGCAGATTGATATTTCCATGCTGAAAGATGAAAAATTTTTGATGACCGAAGATGATGCACTGACAACTGTTCTGGCACCCAGTCTTTCCCGAGAAGCGGGATTTGATCTGAATATTGTATTCCACGGAACCAGGGAGCAGGTTCTGCGGCTCGTTGACCGTGGTGTCGGTGTATCGCTGGTCTTCCTGCAGTCCGGCGAAATATCTTATGACAACATCTGTTCGGCAGCTCTTTCTTCTGATACGGTAGCAGAAATCAACTGCATCTATGATGCAAACAAGACCGCGACAAGCCGCATCTGTACTGATTTCATCGATTTGATCCGTTCTTTTAACTGGAACAGTGCTTTTTAATTTCGAAACCTGAAAATCAAGGTTCCCCTCGTCATACAAAAAACAGCCGGTCAGGCTGTTTTATTATGGTGATTTGAGACGGAAGAATTTGCTTCCGCCTTTTTTTCAGGCAGATCCCTAAGATTTTGCAGTGCTTCTTGCGCTTTCTTAGATAGTTCCATATTATCTGTACCGGCACATTCCACACATGCTTCAAAATATTTTTTTGCTGCTAAATCATCACGGGGAAGATATTTACCGTTGCTGTAGATTTCTCCAAGTTTCCAAAATGCATTGGCCGCATCGTGGCCATGTCTTTCGCCAACACCGCAGCACAGCTTCAAAGCCCTCTCTATATTCTGGGGAACGATTTTCCCATCCAGAAGGTAGTCAGCGCACAGCAGTGCAGATGTATCATCTCCGCGTTCTAAAGCAGCGTAGAAATACGCATATGCCTCCTGCTCATTTTTCTTGGTCCCCACACCTTCTTGACAGCACAGTCCAAGATACCTGCCAGCCTTTCTGTCTCCAAGATCAAAAGACATTTTCAGATACGCAATTGCTTTTGCGGGATCATAGGGAACTTCTCTTAAACTCTTGTCCATTCCAGGAAACACCTTATGCAGATAGGAAAGTCCAAGCATGCAGTATTCCTTTGAATCCGTTGCCTGTTTTCCTGCCTTATCTAGCAGTTCTGCAGCGCAGAGTTTTTTATTTTCCATATTTCAATTCCCGCTTCTCTCTTTACTTCCATACGGTTCAGGAATATTCAAGTAAGCCTTTGTTCATCTACAATAAAGCACGCGACGAGAATCGAACTCGCGTATTCAGCTTGGGAAGCTGACGTTCTACCATTGAACTACGCGTGCGCATGTCTATTATACCAAAACATGAAGTTTTTCCCAATACAACGTATAATGTTTTCATGTCGAAATTAACAAAGAAAACAGCTGAAGATATTGTTACATGGTACAATGCCGCTAAACGCTCTCTGCCATGGCGTGATACCGGGAATCCATATGATGTATGGCTCAGTGAGATCATGCTGCAGCAGACGCGTATTGAGGCTGTAAAGCCTAAGTATGCACTGTTTAAAAAGGAACTTCCGGATATCAAGTCATTAGCTGAATGTGATGATGATCATCTGATGCGGCTCTGGGAAGGTTTAGGATATTATTCAAGGGCAAGAAATCTGAAGAAATGTGCAAAGGTACTGGTTGATGAATATGATGCCAAGCTTCCTGCTGATCATCAGGCTTTATTAAAACTGCCAGGCATTGGTCCATATACTGCTGGTGCGATTGCCTCTATTTCATACGATCTGCCGGTTGCTGCCGTTGATGGGAATGTACTGCGTGTTCTGGCAAGATACTTTGCCATCAAAGATGATATCCGCAATGATGCCGTCAAAAAACAGATTGAAGAGACGATGTGTGATATTTATGCCGAAAAGCAGCCTTCAGGGTTCTTCTCTTCCTTCAATCAGGGATTGATGGAGATTGGTGAGGTTGTATGTGTGCCTAACGGTGCACCTCACTGCATGCAGTGCCCTCTGCAGCACAAATGCATTGCTGAACAAAAGAACCTTTGGTCTGAGATTCCGTATCGTTCTGCCTTGAAGGAAAGAAAGATAGTTGAGCGCACCCTTCTGGTCTTACGGGATGGTGATTCCTTTCTGCTTCACAAAAGATCTGAAAAAGGTCTGCTGGCAGGATTATATGAGTTCATTGGCATGGATGGATATATCAGTGAGAAGGATGCATTGAAGGAAGCAGAGAAGATGGGAGCTGTCCCATTAAAGATTGCTCATCTGCCGGAAGCCAGGCATATCTTTACGCATTTAGAATGGCATATGCACGCATATGAGATCCAGGTGGAACAGATTGAATCATTGAAACTGGATCACTGTGTGCTGGCAAACAAAAAGGAATTAGCCTCTCTGGCAATTCCTTCTGCATTCAAGAAATACGTTGACTGGTATTCCTTAAGAGATTAGTGCTTTATTTTGACACCCTGAAGCATCCCGGCAAACTGGACATATCCCTTTGCGGCAACCTTCTGAGCTTCCTTGACAGCATCATTTCCCTGCGGTCTGATGCCTCTTGGATTTCTTGGATCCTTGCGTTTGGATGAACCGCCTTTATGATTGGACGCAGATTTCTGGCTTGCAGGAGTCTGCTTTTTTTCTGTATGCTGTGGTGCAGCAGGCTTATTTTGCTGCGCTGGCTTCTTTACCTGCTTTTTTGGCGCTGGTTTTGCAGCTGTATGCTCCTGCTTCTTGGCTGGAGCAGGCTTGCCTGCTTTTATTTCCTTTTTCTTTTCTGCCTGCTGCTGATGAACTGGCTTTTTCACTGTCGGCTTCTGTTCAGCTGCTGGATGCCATGCACTGCTGTTGTCACCGCCGCGGTGAAGCAGGAAGGATGCGGCATCATTTGCGCTCTTAAAGACATATGTCTTAGCAAAGCGTGCTCTTCCTTCTGTCTCTTCAACAATGACACCCTGTGCCTTTAACTGTTCAAACACAGCACGCATCTTTGCCATTTCCTTGGCAGCATAGCTCTTCATTAAAGTTCCTGCCAGGACTTCAACCTTACCGGAGCTGTGCATATTTCCCTTTGCATTCACAGTTGGTGTATGTAGGGAGGCTCTGGTAACTTTATCTTCTTTGTTGTTTGTTCTCATTGATTTACTTCTTAAATATCCTTTCATCGATCATGATGTGATCACTGCCATTCTTTCAAGATTCATAGGCAGACCTAGGTTACCTAAGTCTGAGAATTGATCTGCTGTACGCTCTGGTACAGGTGACGGTAGTATTATAATTGCCATTGTGCATTTTTGCAAAAAAGTGTGTAATTACAGCGCTTTCATTTGCATTTCAAAGAGAGCTCGTACTACCTTTCAGCGCTTTTGAACAGTCACTGTCAATTGTTGGATTTATCCTTCATTTTATCCATTTTTTTGTTGCGTTTGATGACCGTACGTGATAATATACTTGAGCACCACAATGGCGAGTTGGTGAAGTGGCTTAACACACCGCCCTTTCACGGCGGCATTCACGGGTTCGAATCCCGTACTCGTCACTTTTTTCTTAGGGGTATCGTACAATGGTAGTACATCGGTCTCCAAAACCGCTGATGGGAGTTCGATTCTCTCTACCCCTGCCTAGAAACCGCTAAAAAGGCGGTTTTTTTGTTATTAAAACGTCTGAGCAGGATGCCCAGACGCTGGAATAAGAATAGATTGGATAATAGCGGAAGCCATACAGAGCAGAGAATGATCATGGAAATCTGCAGCAGGAATGTTGATTTCATCATTTCTGTCATGGAATAGTATCCTTTTGAATAAGTAATCAGGGGGACAGTATCCAATGGCAGCAGATAGCAGTTTCCTGCGCATAGAGCAGCCGTCAGCATGATCAAAGCTGGGTTGGCCCGCTGGTAATCATTGCCTGTGCCATAGAAATAACTGCTCCCACCATAAAGAATGCATCCCAGCGGTCCTCTTTGACAAAGGCATCAACATTCAGTACTTCTATGCCTGGCATGAACATGACACAGCAGCCAAGCATCGCAACGACCATGACACTGATGGAACGGATCCAGCTGGATGCGATCCATAGAACAAGCATCGTCACCGTGATTACGATGACTTTCTTTTCTTTCGACCGCATCTTTACAGGAATATTCATCTGATCAATAAAAGTATTGATCTGCTCTTTAGCGACCTGCGTTGGATGATAGATTCTGCGCATCAGGAACTATGCTAACAAGATCATTATAAATGCCAGCGGAATACCAGCCTCCATTTGAAATTGATCAGTTTTCCATGCACTGGTTGACCCAGGCAACGAAGTTCGTGGTGCTGTCGCCGGTACGTTCAGTCATTGTATGCTGCATGCCCCAGACGCTGGCAAAATCCACGTTCTTAACACCGCTGTAGTCCTCCAATGCCAACGCTAAGTTCATTTCAGTTGTCAACGCTGTATCACCCTGTGAAATACCCGTGCGGATGCGCCAGTACTTTGCGACTGTGCTTGTTCCATAGCCGTCATACGACTGCAGCAGGTAATACAAAGGTGTATACATATTGACTCTGACATCAACGGTATTACCGACTGAATCTTTCTTAGCAAGGTCTGCTGTAAAGGCTGATTCGTAATCGGTTCCCTTGACGATTGCAGCCAGCAAGGAATCGAAGTGTGCGCCGCTGCCGTCTGCATAGCCAAACAGCGTGTTCTCGCCCTGTCCCGCATCCAGCTGATCAAAGGCACCGAGAGACTTTGTAGCAGCCTTCATCGCCTTGCAGAAATCTGCGACACTTGTGATTGATGCCTGATTTGTGGATGCATCATATGTGACCCAGGTGCCATTGGCATTCAAGGTATCGATATATGCCTGTGCTGTTTCATAGGTGCCGGAAAGTGTAATTGAAATTGAAGATGTTGTGGAACGCGCAATATTGTCAGTGGTGCCGCCGGCTGTTGTACCCCCGGCTGTACTAGTTGCACCGCTGGTCGTACCAGAAGACATTGCAGGCATCGTGCCGCTTGGCAAAGTGCCGCCGGTCATACCGCCTTTCATACCTCCGGTCATGCCGCCCGTCATGCCGGCAGAAGAGGAAGCAGAACTGGAATCATATGGGAATGTATTGTCTGATAAGAAGTTATTCAGAGATGTTTCAATCTGTGTCTTTACATAGTTGTAGTAAGAGCCGCTCTGATAGATGCCGGAATCAGACTTCTCTAGTGTCAAAGCATTGCCGTTCTCATCCTTGAGGCCGGCCTGATTGACCCATTCAGCCCATGCATTGGCCAGACCGTCAGAGACAGCCTGATCAGAAGTTGAAAGTCCGCTTCTTGTAGAGCCCATCATCCATTCATAGGATTCATCGGCTGTATCAAGATTGGTAATTGGGCACCAGTCCATCGAGCCTGCTACCGCATCACTGACACCCTGCACTGCACCAATCGCAGTCAGATATGGATCATAGATAGTACTGTCACCGGACGCACCGAGAATTGCTGACTGGGCACCGCCGCCGCTCATACCAAAGACAAAGATATTGTCCATACTGCCAGCGATGGTATCTGCACTGTAGCGGAGATAGCGGATAGCTGCTTTGATGTCAGTGACACCTGCAGGTGCACCGTCATCACGTCCACGGCATCCTGCGAATACATAGACAAAGCCCTGGCCTGTATAGGCACTCTCATCCTGATATTCACTCAAAGCTGTCTGCGCCATATATCCTGGCGTGTTGATTGGCATGACAATTGGCGCAGCAGCTGCTGTATAATTTCCAGACTTGCCTGCTTCATTGACAGAAACAGTATATGTACCGTCACTGTTCTGTTTGCCGGTGAAATAGTTTCCCGGTACGAAGACAGCGAGATTTTCATAAGTTGAATTTGCTGGTGTTTCACAATAGCTGATACCAATCTGATAATAGACATCTGCTTCGGCATTGTACTGCCACTTAGCACTGTCGATCTTGCTCAGATTTGTAACAATGGATGATGAAGATGACGAAGAGGATGAAGCTGTTGAAGCAGTGGATGCCTGTGAAGCAGAACATCCGGTCCGCCAGCATACTGCATGCCGCAAATACGCTGAGCCACTTTTTAGAATGATCCATAGTTGGTCTCCTAACCCTTTCCTGTTGAATAAAACGAAATACCATTCATAGCATATATTTCGAACAAAGCACCGGCAATTCCAATTCCTGATATGGTTATTCCAGAAGTGAAAGAAAATCTTCATCAAAGATATACACCCTTTTGCTTAAATGCATAAGTGAATATTGCTGTCTGAATCTGAATTCTTCTTTGTATAATATTGTTATGAAGATCAAAGAAAAAGCCGCACAGATTAAAACTTTTCTGCCGGCAGTATACTTAGCGATGAAAAGTCCAAAGACACCGAAGAAAACAAAGATCTTAGCTGCTCTGACGGTCGGCTATGCGCTGTCACCAATCGATTTGATTCCGGACTTTATCCCGGTTCTAGGATATCTGGATGACTGCATCATCCTGCCGGCAATGATTGCCTGGACAGTTCAATCTATGCCGAAGGAACTGTTTGATGAATTCGCGGCAGAAGCCAAGGCTATGATGTCACAGCCGAAAAAGAAGTGGTACTATGCCATTCCGATCCTGCTGCTCTATGCTTTGATTATTTATCTGATTGTCCATGCCATACTGAAAAACTAGCACTGCCAAGTGCTAGTTCTTTTCGTTTGTATCCAATAATCTGATCAAAACTTCCTTGACTGTCTCTGGTTCCATAGGCTTGCTGATATGTGCATTCATGCCATAGCTTTTCGATTTCTGTACATCCTCTGCAAAGGCATTGGCAGTCATGGCAACAATCGGAATTGTCTTGGCATCCGGGCGGTCTGCCTTTCTGATCTTCTGCGTTGCTGTATAGCCATCCATGACCGGCATCATAATATCCATCATGATCAAATCGAATCTGCCAGTCTGCGATCCCATAAAAATATCGACTGCTTCCTGACCGTTCTCTGCCTGCCATACATAAGCCCCTGCATTTTTCAGCATATGTTCAACAATCAGGTAATTGATTGCCTGGTCTTCAACGACAAGGATATTCTTTCCTTCAAGGTATTTTTCAGAATCAGCCCGCCTGCTCTTTTTCCGCTTCAGCTCCTGAAACTCTTCAAACATTGTCGAGCGGAATGCTGGGCGGTATAAAACAGCATCCGCACCGGCATTCAGAATCTGATCTTCTTTTTCAAGCATGTTCATGCGGCAGCCGCAGACGATATCCGTATCCGGGAACTGCTCCCTCAGTCTGCGGATGACGTCAACTGTCCTTGTTTCACTGATACTGATAATGGCATCATAGCGGCTGCTGTATACAGCAGTATGATTCAGAATGTCTGCCGTCATTTTCACATCGCATGGAACACCGATTACTTGTGGATAGGTTTCCCTTATAAAATTGCAGGTCTCTTCATCATCCGCATTCAGCAGCACAAAATAATCCTTCACATCATCAAACTGCTGCAGCATCTTTTCTTCATCAGCAATTTCCAGCGGAATGCATGCTGTAAATGTAGAACCTATTCCCTTTTCACTGACAACACTGATTGTACCGTGCATCGCTTTAACAATATTGCTGACGATAGTCAACCCCAATCCAGTTCCTTCAATTGGATTAACTGTTGATTTCACTTCTCTGACAAATGGTTCAAATATGATTTCCTGAACATCCTTGTCTATACCAATGCCATTGTCTATACAAGACATCTTGATTACCGCATGTTTCTGGTCCTCTGCTTTTTCTTCTTCAATACAAAGTATGATTTTACCTTCAGAAGGTGTGTACTTTACTGCATTGCTGAGAAAATTGACAAGGATCTGTTTGAGTCTAGGTTCATCACCAATATAGAATTCATCATCTACTTTGTCGGCATCCAATATGAACTCTTGATTCTTTGCAACGGTTAAAGGCCAGGCAATCTTTTCTACTTCAATCAGCAGATCCGGCAGAATAAATTCGGTCTTGGCGATTGCAATCTTTCCGCTTTCAATCATTGAGAGATCAAGCACATCATTGACCAAAGAAAGAAGATGTTTCGAAGAAGACTGCACTACATTCAAATTATCCAAAGCTTGTTTCTTGTTGTCGATATTATCAACTGCCATATCCGTCATGCCGATAATTGCATTCAAAGGTGTCCGGATGTCATGTGACATTGAAGACAGGAAATCTGATTTTGCACGATTGGCTTTCTCGGCAGCCCGCTTTGCTTTTTCAGTTTCTTCAATTGCCTTTTCGAGCTGAATATTCTTTTGATTCAGTTCACGTGCCTGGCTGATATAGGAGACTACATAAAGAATAAACATTGATAATGTTATTGCAGGATACAGCAGTACATATTCATTCGTGAAGATCTGAAGCACGCTTGCTGCTGCTGGAATCAGTCCGTACAAGGTTAATGCTGAGGCAGAACTGCCAATGATCTTCCGCTTGGATAGAATGAAGATGAACTCAGCAAGCATGACACACAGGATCCAGCTCTGATTGATGAGATAAAAAGGTCCTCTGATGTGATAGCCATTAAGGGTGCCAAAATACATACCATTGAATATTGAAATAAAATCAAGTACTGCGGCTGAGCAGCATGCAGTCCTCAAAAATATAACAAACGCAAGATTCGGCTTTTTTTTGTTCTCAGTCAGTGCAATGACATATTCACCAAAGAGCAGTGTGAGCACCGCACCTCCGATGTAGCAGATTCCTTCACTCAAGCTGTTCAGCCAGGACATATTTTCATTGCCGTCAATCAGAACAGTGATGATGATTGCAGTAATGATAATTCCATTTACAAAAAGCATTGTGCATAAAATATGGTGCAGTTTTGTTTTCACTATATGGCGGTTTGCCATGTAGTTGCAGATCTGCAGACTGACTGTTATCAGCAGGCAGTATGCTTCTATGATTATATTTGCACGAGACATATCCCCTCCACACACTATATGAACATTTATACAACGTGTTTATTTTACCATGAAATGCATGCTGTACATAGAGACATAAAAAATCTGATGAAAGATCATCAGATCAAAGAAAATATCTCGTATCAATGGGCATCACTGTCTGCTTTTCTCAGCGGTTTGACACGTTCCACTGCAATCTTGGCAACAAAGCCAGTTGCTAGACCAGTCGGAATTGACAGTGCCAGGAAGTAAGGCAGAATCGCTGCAATCAATGGCTGCATGTAGAACAGCATGACAACGAACACCTGCCCTGTGCTGTGGCCGATGGAGCTCATGATGGAAGTGAACATCAGCGATGACTTGAACTTATCCATGATGACCAGGATCAAGGTAGACAGCAGCACGCCGCCGAAACTGATCCAGAAAGTCGAACCGAAGATGCGCCCTGAAAGCAGATTGCCAATCATAACACGCATAATATTGACAATGATCATATCCTTGACACCCAGGATCTTCAGGGTGACCAAAGCAATGATATTGGCAAGACCGATCCGGAAGACACCGAATAAAGGCGGGATCATTGCTGTCTCCAACAGATTCAGAGTAATTGCCATCGCACTTAAAAGAGCTAAATATGTAAAATGTCTTGTCTTGTCGATTCTCATGAATTTGTCTCCAGGTAATTCAAGGCAACATCATAGGTGCAGATAATAATATTGTTTGGAATGCAGGTGATGGGAACCATCTTGGTGCCGTCATCCCATCCCATCTGTTCACAGTTGTGGTTCGGGCATTCCACGGAAGAAACGCACCACTTATTGTCCTTCACCGTAATCGTCATGGTGCCATAGTCACCGGTAACGGTATAAGTACTGTCAACACCAGAGTCAAACCACAGATCTGCAGCATTTCCATGGATCACGGCGACCCATTGACCGACTGCCTGTTCCGTTGGAATCCCGGTTGCAGTACCTGCTGATGCCTGTGCATCCACATTCGATTTATTCTGCGCCCTGACCAAGTTGACAATCAGAATTGCAGCGACAGCTATGACAGCGATAATCGCTGTGATCCAGATTTCTTTCTTTTTCATGTCCTAGATTATAACACATATGATACTGATTTCATCACCCAGCACCCAAGCTTCAGTGTTTCATCACTGATTCTTCAAATAAGCAAGGATTTCATCCACCGCGTGGACATATCCCTGTGCGCCTTCTCCCTTGATCTGCAACAGGCAGTAAGGTGCTTCGTAGGAAATGTGCCGGAACTCTTCACGGCTGTTGATATCACTGATATGCACTTCAATGACCGGCAGCGGTGCAATCGCTTTTACCGCATCTGCTAAGGCAATACTGGTATGCGTGTAGGCACCCGGATTGATGACGATTCCGTCATACTTCTGGAAGAATGCCTCCTGAATCCAGTCCACGAGGTCTCCCTCATGATTGGACTGCCGGCAGTCTGCTTCAACATTCCGCGCAGCAGCTTCCTTTTCGATCATAGCAATCATATCCTTGAAGGTCATGGTGCCGTAGATGCCTGGTTCCCGGATGCCGACCATATTCAGGTTCGGTCCGTTAATGATCATAATCTTTGTCATGATTTATCAAACTTCTTTCTTCTTTCGGTTGACTGGATCATCTTGTCCTTCATGCCCTGCACATCTTCTGCTTCCAGCAGGTTCCGGAAGCGCAGCAGCTCATCACTGAACTCGTTGATTTCTCGGATGAGATTGTCCTTATTCAGGATGAACAGTTCAGGCCACATATCTTCATTGATCTTGGCAATTCTTGTCAGGTCACGGAAACTGTCACCTGTATAATCGACCAGATGTGTATTGTCACTGACATTCATCAGCGACACCGCAATGACATGAGTAAGCTGCGAAAGGAAGCCAATCATGCGGTCGTGCTCTTCAGCAGTCAGTTCTGATATCTTGGTAAAGCCGAGAATCTCGGCCAGCTGATGGGCTGTCTGCACTGCATCCTTTGTATTCTTATCCGTCGGCACAATGATAAAGTTAGCATTAGCAAAGCGTCCGGCATCTGCATATTTGATTCCCTTGAACTCCTTGCCGGCCATTGGATGACAGGCAATGAATTCAACATCACTGCGCAATTCTGCATTGATATCACGGAGCACTTCCCGCTTGACCCCGGTCACATCGCTTAAAAGTGCGCCGGACTTGAAGTACTGCTGATTTTCTTTGACCCATTGGACAAAGACATGAGGATACAGTGCAGAAATGATAATATCTGCATCTTTGACAGCAGAGGCATCACTTCCTCCAGCAACAATCCAGTGATTGTCCAAGGCACACTGCACTGCATCTTCATCAATATCAATGCCGATGCATGCATATCCCTTTTTTGACAATGCCTGAATATAGCTGCCGCCAAGGACGCCTAAGCCGATGACCGCAAATTTTGTCTTCTGATCAATCATGTACGTTCACTCCTGTCTTCTGCAGATCCAGGAAAAAATCTGGATAGCTCTTATTGACTGCTTCACTGCCTTCAATGGTGGACTGGCTGATCCGCAATGGATGCCAAAACCGATAAAGCCATGACAATGCGGTGGTCATTGTGTCCATTCAATACAGCACCGCCATGCACAGCTGTCTTTCCCTGCACCGTAACGATACTGTCCTTTGATGAAATCACACAGCCAAGCTTTTTCATCTCCGCTTCCATGCATGCAATACGGTCGCTTTCTTTGACGCGCAGACGGCCGGCGTTAATGAAGGTAGTCTCACCCTCACATTGGGATGCCAGGGCAAATAAAGCAGGTCCCAGGTCTGGGCAGTCTGCTAGGTCAATGACACAGGCATGCAGACTGGTGCCGTCAAAGCGATACCCATTTTCAATCTCTTCTGCCTGTCCGCCCATTCTCTTCACGAGATCAACAATCACATGATCTCCTTGTCTGGAGTCATGCCTGATGTTCAGGACATCCAATGGAACATGATGGATCAATGCCTCCATTGCAAAGAAAGCCATCTGAGAATCATCACCTTCCACCGTACAGTCAATCGGCTGATAGACCTGCTGTCCTTTGATCTGATAGGACAGTCCTTCCTGTTCAACCTGGATTTTCGAACGATTTAGGGCATCCATCGTCAAGCCGACATAGGAAGCAGATTCATACGGGGGCTTCACTTCAATCACACTGTCCCCTGCTGACAGCGGCAGTGCAAACATGAAACCGCTGATGAACTGAGAGGATACATTGCCCTGCAGTGCATAGGTTCCGCTCTGCAGCGGTCCCTTTACATGCAGCTCTTCATTGGTCTTCTGGAATAACAGTCCCTGCTCAGCATAGATCTCTTCATACACATTCTGCGGACGCTCCATCAGTTTGCCATGTCCAGTAAAGACAGCTTCCTCAGCAGACACGAAACA
>Ga0268359_10366_pt1 | contig 18451 bp, 14 predicted proteins | sample BioMet11_FD_194416 | JGI IMG/M metagenome (GOLD analysis project Ga0268359, IMG submission 194416) | Sewage microbial communities from Oakland, California, United States - Biofuel 11 (PacBio Assembly) | ecosystem: Engineered > Wastewater > Sewage > Unclassified | place: USA: California | collected...
TCTAAACCTTTCCGTCCAGAACTTCGAGCGCATGCAGGGTCCCGCCATCATCAAGATGATGTCCGACGTGCGTGAGGACCTCTATCCAGGCAATACGGAAGCGCAGCAGGAGATGCTCGAGCGCCACGAGGTGTTCTTCAACACCGAGCCTTATCTGGGCTGCATCGTTCCCGGCATCGTGCTCGGCATGGAGGCCGGCAAGGCGGAGGGCAACGACGAGATCTCATCCGAGTTCATCAACTCGATCAAGACCGCGCTGATGGGCCCCTTCGCCGGCATCGGCGACTCGCTCCTCCCGGGTACGCTCATCCCGATCCTGCTCTCCATTGCCCTGGGCATGTCGCCGAACGGCGAGGTCACGGGTCCCCTCTTCTACATCGTGGCCTTCCTCGCAATCATGATTCCGCTCACCTGGTTCCTGTTCAGCTATGGCGTGAAGGCCGGTGCCAATGCCGCCGAGATGGTTCTCGCCGGCGGCATCAAGGACAAGGTCACGCGTGCCGCGGAGGTCATCGGTCTCGTCGTCGTGGGCGCCGTGTCCGCCCAGTACGCGCACTTCAACATCGGTCTCGTCTACACCTCTGGGGACCTTTCGATCAACATCGCGACCATCCTGAACTCCATCTTCCCGAGTCTGCCTGTTCTGCTCATGGCCTTCCTGACGTATTGGCTCATGGTCAAGAAGAACTGGTCTGCCGGAAAGACGATGCTGCTCATGCTCGTCATCGCCATCGTCGGCTACTTCACCACGATTCTTATGGTGTAGGCGTCAGGCGCCTTCCATAGAGACATGTCGTGGACGCGCGCTCCGCCTCTGGTGGGGCGCGCGTCATTCTGGCAAGGACGAAAGTGAAAAACGTACGGTTCGGTAACCCCCGTCCCTCTCGCCATGTGTGGAAGGCTTCTCTCCGTCTGGCGTAGAAATGGAAAATCACACAGGTAGTGCTTGAAATCAAGGCATGAGAAACGGTATCTTTACTACCGTATGGGCAATGGGGTTCATACAACGTATCTGTCGGCCCCCGAGAGCATGTTAGTTTCCACGTAGACGCCGCGATTGACTTGGCACTGCAGGCAGCGATCATGACGACCGGGGCCCCGTTTTGGAAGGGGTCCACCTTTGAGTGAGATTCAGAACTCGTCCATCTTTTCCTTGGATGACATATCCGACGAGGAGATGAACAGCCTTATCGACGGTACCGTTACCGATTTCGACGAGGGCGATCTTGTCACGGGCACCGTCGTCAAGATTGAGCATGACGAGGTCCTGCTTGACATCGGCTACAAGTCAGAGGGTGTCATTCCCGCTCGTGAGCTCTCCATCCGCAAGGACGTCAATCCTTCCGACGTCGTTGCCCTCGGTGACAAGATCGAGGCCCTCGTTCTCCAGAAGGAGGACAAGGAAGGTCGTCTCGTCCTCTCGAAGAAGCGTGCCGAGTACGAGCGTGCGTGGAATGCGGTCGAGGAGAAGTTCAACTCCGGCGAGACCGTCGAGGGCGAGGTCATCGAGGTCGTCAAGGGTGGCCTGATTCTCGACATCGGCCTGCGCGGCTTCCTTCCCGCCTCCCTCGTCGACCTCCGTCGCGTCAAGGACCTTGCCGCCTACATGGGCACCCGCATCGAGGCTCGTGTCATCGAGATGGACCGCAACCGCAACAACGTCGTCCTCTCTCGTCGCGTCGTCCTCGAGGAGGCTCGCAAGGCGGAGCGCCAGGAGATCCTCTCCAAGCTCCAGGTCGGCATGCGCCTCAAGGGCAATGTCTCCTCGATCGTCGACTTCGGTGCCTTCGTCGACCTCGGTGGCATCGATGGTCTCGTCCACATCTCCGAGCTCTCTTGGAACCATGTCAACCACCCCTCCGAGGTCGTCAAGGTCGGCCAGGAGGTCGAGGTTCAGGTTCTCGACGTCGATCTCAACCGCGAGCGCATCTCCCTGGGCCTCAAGCAGACCACCGAGGATCCTTGGCGTTCCCTCGTCAAGAAGTACCCGATCGGTGCCATCGTCGAGGGCACCGTCACCAAGCTCGTCACCTTCGGTGCCTTCGTCGACCTCGGTGATGGCGTGGAGGGTCTCGTCCACATCTCCGAGATGGCCAAGAGCCATGTCGACGCCCCGTCGCAGGTATGCGCCGTGGGTGACGTCGTGCAGGTGAAGGTCATGGAGATCGACCTCGACCGTCGTCGCATCTCCCTGTCCATGAAGTCCGCGGCGGAGACGCTTGGCGTCGACGTCGAGGTCAAGCCGCTTGACGAGGAGGTCTCCGACGAGGACGCTCCTGTCGAGGAGGCTCCCGCCGAGGACGCTCCTGTCGAGGAGACGCCCGCCGAGGAGGCTCCCGTAGAGGAGTAGCCCCACGGCATGCGCACGACTCGCGGGGTCGCCCTTGGGCGGCCCCGTTTTTGTATGCGCGATGGGTAATGAGATCGAGCCGCCCCCTTCGCGTCGCCTGCGCCATTGCGGTGGTATGGTCGTGCAGCTTGGATACCAACGTTTTTGGAGGAACTAGATGGCTGCTCGTGCGACACCCTCAGGCAGAAGACCTCTCATCGGTGTCACACCGCGCTGGGTGGAGCCTGTCGAATACCTGGGCGAGACGCTCGCCCCAAGCGAGGCCATCGCCAAGAACTTCGTTGACGCCATCATCGCGGCTGGCGGCATGCCCGTCATGCTGCCTCTCACCGCGGACGAGGACCTGATTCGACGCTACGTGGACCTCTGCGACGGCTTCTCCATCCCAGGTGGCCAAGATCCCGATCCGAGGCTCTGGGGCGAGACGGACAACACCACCGCCGAGAAGCCCTGCCCCGAGCGTGACGCCCTCGAGGTGCCCCTCGTGCGCATGGTCGCCGAGGCGGACAAACCGCTCTTTGCCACGTGTCGTGGCCTGCAGATCATGAACGTCGCCCTGGGGGGCTCGCTGTGCACGGACGTCCCCAACATCTCCGTGCCGGAGGGAACAATGCATTGGCGGCACGATGCGTCGCTCGTCGACGTGGTGCATCCCGTCGAGGTCATGGCTGGCACGCTGCTCTCGCGGTGCGTCGGCGGCGTCTCCCCCCTTCAGGTGAACTCCGCCCACCACTGCTGCGTGCAGCGCATCTGCGAGGGTGGGCGTCTCTGTGCCCGCTCGGTCATCGATCATGTGCCCGAGGCCGTGGAGGTGCCCGCGAAGCGCTTCATGCTGGGCGTGCAGTGGCATCCCGAGTACACGTGGCGCAGGCTCGAGACCGACTTCGGTCTCTGGAAGGCATTCGTTTCCGCCTGCTAGCCTGGGGTGGGAGAACCATGGGAGGACGACGGGGAGGTACGTCATGGGAGGAGTCCTGGTCACCGGTTTCGAACCCTTCGGGGGAGAGACGACCAACCCGTCATGGGAGGTCGTGAGGCTGCTGCCCGACGAGATCCACGGCGTCGCCGTGAGAAAGCTCGAGGTGCCCGTCGTCTTCGGCCTCTCCGCGCGAGTCGTGCTCGACGCCATGCGCGAGACGCATCCGGATGTCGTCGTGTGTGTCGGCCAGGCGGCGGGACGTGCCGGTCTCACCGTCGAGCGCGTCGCGATAAACGTGGCCGACTCGACCGCCTCGGACAATGATGGGGCGATGCCCATCGACGAGCCCCTCGTACAGGGCGCCCCGGTCGCCTATCTCACCACGCTTCCCCTCAAGGCCTGCGTGGCGGCGGCACGCGATGCAGGTGTGCCCGCATCCGTCTCCGACACCGCGGGCACCTACGTCTGTAACCAGCTCATGTACCGCGTCCTGCATGAACAGGCGACAGGTCGCGCGGGAGGGGTCGAGGGAGGGTTCGTCCATGTGCCGCTCGCCTGCTCCCAGACGCTTGACAGGCCCTCGGTGCCGAGCCTTCCCGTGTCCGCCATGGCGGCTGGTCTCGAGGCCATCGTGCGCGCCTGCCTGTGAGCGCGTGCCGAACACCATGCGCATAATACATGAAAGTTTGTGAATAAGCCCAGTTAAAATGGGTGCTTCTCTGTTAATTGTGCGTTACCATAACCCGACTTGTTCAGATGAAGATGGACATGTGATGCATGCTGCACCTAACGATTCGCATAAGGGCGAATGACTATGTGCGGGCACCGACCACAACGTGAGGCGTGTCCCGCAGAGGAAAGGCTGACGACATGAAGAACCTCATTCCTACGTCCATCTCTCGTCGTGGCTTCGTCAAGAGCGGCGCAGGCGTCGCTGGAATGGCGGTCGTGGCCTCGCTCGCCGGCTGCGCCGGGTCCGACTCCGGCACTTCGACCGCATCTGACAAGAAGAAGGTCCTCCGCTTCGGCCAGAAGAACCCTAAGCTGGGCCTGGACATGCAGAAGTCCAACAACTCCTCGTCGTCCTCCATCGCCGACTCCATCGTCGAGTCGCCCCTGCGCTTCACCGAGGACAACGAGCTCGTCCCCTGCCTGTTCACCGAGATCCCCACGCCCGAGGCCGACGGCGTCACCTACAAGTGCACCCTCGAGGAGGGCGTCAAGTTCCACGACGGTTCCACCCTCACCGCCACGGACGTGAAGTACTCCTTCGAGCGCATGTTCAAGCCCGCGACGGCGGCCAAGTCCACCTACATGTACGACATGATCGTCGGCGCCAAGGACATGCTCGCCGGCACCGCCACCGAGCTCTCGGGCCTCACCGTCCAGGACGACACGCACCTGACGTTCGTCCTCGAGTACCCGATGGCCACCTTCACCAAGAACCTCGGCATCAACTACGCCGACATCTTCCCGCACGAGGCCTGCGAGGCCGCGGGCGCCGACTGGGGCAAGGGCACCAGCATCGTCGGCACCGGCCCCTACAAGGTGAGGGAGAACGACGACACCACCACGGTGGTCCTCGACCGCTTCGACGACTACCACGGCGGCACGCCGAACCTCGACACCCTCGAGTACGTCTACGTCGACGACCTCAACACCAAGCTCCTCGACTTCAAGAACGGCGACATCGACTACTGCGACCTCGACGCGACGCTGCTCCAGCAGTACCAGCAGGACGCCGACGTCAAGGACCTCATCACACAGTACCTGCCGCTGGGCGTCGAGTTCGTCAACCTCAACCTCAACGACCCGGCGCTCTCCGACGTCCGCGTCCGCCAGGCACTCTCCCTCGCCATCAATCGCCAGGAGCTCATCGACACCGTCCTCTCGGGTGCCGGCCAGGCCGCCTCTGGCTGGCTCAACCCGCAGACTCCCGGCTACGACGACTCCGCCGAGGCGTTCGCCTACGATGTCGACAAGGCCAAGTCGCTTCTCGCACAGGCCGGCGTGTCGGACCTGTCCCTCACGGCCAGCGTGCGCGTGGGTCTCGACCAGAAGATCCTGGTCGCCGTCCAGGGCTACTGGAGCGCCATCGGCGTGAACCTCACCGTCAACACCTCCGACGCAGGCGTCTGGGCCTCCGACTGGGCCGCCGGCAACCTGCAGATCACGGCACTTGCCTGGTTCCCGCTCTACGCGGACGCGGACAACCACATGTACACCTACTTCTACAGCGCGAACGCCGCCAAGAAGTCCTCGTTCTACAACAACCCCGAGTTCGATGCCCTCGTGACCAAGGCCCGTCAGTCCACCGACGAGTCCGAGCGCGCCGACCTCTACAAGCAGGCCGACAACATCCTCACGCGCACCGACTACGCGACGCTGCCGCTGTACTACCCCAAGTACCAGTTCGTCGCGAAGGACTATGTCAAGAACGCCAAGGTGGGCAACCTCATCTACCACATGATGGACGTCGACATCGACACCACCAAGAGCGACTACACCGGCGAGGAGTAACCTCCGCCAGCGCAGGTTTCGGCGCCCTGGTGCGAGAGCATCGGGGCGTCTTTTTGGTACTCCCGCCACAGACGGTGGCGTGCTCGCAGGGAGGTCGTGCGACCTCGCGCATCGAAGGGAACGAGCGGATGAGAAGCTTCCTCATAAAAAGGATTCTCCAAGCCATCGGCGTGATCCTATGCATTTCCGCAATCACGTTCTTCGTCCTCAACATCGTGCCGGGCGATCCGGTGCGCGTGATGATGGGCGACATGGCTGACGAGAACACCATCGAGCAGGTCCGCCATACGATGGGTCTCGACAAGCCGGTGATCGACCAGTACGAGGACTGGCTCGTCAACATGGTCCATGGCGACTTCGGCACGTCATACACGCAGAACAAGTCGGTGTCGGTGCTCATGGGCAACGCCTTCAAGGTGACGGTTCAGCTGGCGGGCTACGCCTACCTGTTTGCGCTCGTGCTGGGCGTGGTGGTGGGTGTGGCCGCGGCCGTGAGACACGGCACATGGGTGGACCGAACCCTCATGGCGCTCTCGATCTTCGGCATCTCGGCACCTGCCTTCTGGGTGGCCATCATCCTCCAGATCGTGTTCGCGCTGAACCTGCACTGGTTCCCGCTGTCGGGCGTGAAGGCCCCCATCTACTTCTTCCTGCCCACCATCGCCCTGGGGATGCGCTATGCGGCGAGCATCGCCCGCGTGACGCGTACGAGCATGATGGAGGTCCTGAACCAGGACTTCATGCGTACGGCCGAGGCGAAGGGTCTCAAGACCTGGGCCATCGTCATCAGGCATGCCCTGCGCAACGCGCTCATCCCCATCATCACGATCGCGGGCACGCAGCTGGGTGACATCTTCACGGGGTCGATCCTCATCGAGTCCATCTTCGCCATGCCCGGCATGGGCAAGCTCATGCTTGATGCGATCAACGCTCGCGACCTGCCGCTCCTGGAAGGCGGTGTCATGTACATCGCTGCCATCTGTGTCGCGGTCTACCTTGTCGTTGACATCCTGTATGCCGTGGTCGACCCACGCATCCGACTCGGTGGGGAGGCGGCGGAATGAAGAAGGACACCATGGATCCCGCTACGAGCGAGGACACGCCCGGTACCAAGCGCGAGCGTGCGGAGCGCGTCGCGGTCGATGCCTCCGAGGCCCAGACGGCCGAGAGGGCGAAGACGGGCAAGAAGCGCGCCTCGAGCTACTGGGCCGTCAGCTGGGGGATCTTCAAGAGGAACAAGCTCGGTGTGTTCTGCCTAGGCGTGGTGCTCGTCCTGGTGCTCGTGGCCATCTTCGCACCCCTGCTCGCTCCCTACGACCCCGATGCCCAGACGCTTACCAACATGCTGCAGAACCCCTCGTTCGCCCATCCCTTCGGTACCGACGAGTACGGGCGTGACATTCTGTCCCGCGTGCTCTACGGGTGCCGCATCTCACTGTCCGTCGGCGTGGTCTCGCAACTCATCGCGCTGGTCATCGGCTTCTTCTCCGGGGTGTGCGCGGGCTACTTCGGAGGCAAGGTCGACGCCGTCATCTCGTTCGTCATCCAGGTCTTCTCGAGCTTCCCGTTCTTGCTCTTTGCCATCGTCGTGATGTTCGTGCTGGGGCCGGGACTCATCAACCTCTACGTGGCGCTGGGACTGCTCATGTGGACCTCCACGGCACGTCTCGTGCGCGGGGACGTGATGAAGCTCAAGGGCTCGGAGTACATCCAGTCATGCATGATCAGCGGTGGCAAGCCCATGCGCATCATCATGAAGCACCTGCTGCCCAACTGCGTCTCGACGCTCATCGTCGTGTCGACCCTGGGCATCCCCAACGCGATCCTGTCGGAGGCCACGCTGTCCTATCTCGGCCTAGGCGTACAGCCCCCTACGGCAAGCTGGGGCTCCATGATCTCTGCTGCGCAGACCTACATCCAGACGGCGACCTTCTACAGCGTCATCCCCGGCATCGCCATCATCATCACGGTCATGGCGTTCAATCTGCTTGGTGACGCCCTTCGCGACGCCCTCGACCCCAAGATGCGTTCCTAGGGAGGGACATTTCATGGCTGAAGAGACAGAGAAGGACGAGGTCCTTCTCGACGTCAACGGATTGTGCGTGACGCTGTTCACCGAGGACGGCGCGCTACCCGCCATCAAGGACCTCTCCTTCAAGATGCGCCGAGGGGAGACCTTTGCCGTGGTGGGGGAGTCTGGTTGCGGCAAGTCCATGATGGCCCTCTCCATCATGGGCCTCATCCCGCAGCCCCCCGCAAAGATCGTGGCGGGGTCCATCGAGTTCGACGGGACGGACCTCACCAAGCTCTCGCGCGACCAGCTGCGCGACTACCGCGGCAACAAGATTTCGATGATCTTCCAGGAGCCCATGACCTCGCTTAACCCGGTCATGACCTCGGGTCATCAGATTCGCGAGGGCATCCTCGTGCACAACCCCAAGATGAGCAAGGCCGAAGCGGATGCGCGCGCCCTCAAGATGATCGAGCTCGTAGGCATCCCCGCTCCCGAGAAGATCTTCAAGTCCTATCCCTTCGAGCTGTCGGGTGGCATGCGCCAGCGCATCATGATCGCCATGGCGCTTGCCTGCCAGCCGTCGCTGCTCATCTGCGACGAGCCCACCACGGCCCTCGACGTGACCATCCAGGCCCAGATCCTGAAGCTCATCGACCAGATGCGCGCGGAGCTTGGCACGGCCGTCATGCTCATCACGCACGACATGGGCGTCGTGTCGGAGATGGCCGACTGGGTCCTCGTCATGTATGCCGGACACCTCGTGGAGTACACGGCCTCCAAGGAGCTCTTCACCAACTCGAAGCATCCCTATACCAAGGGGCTCATCAGCTCAATCCCGTCGCTCGACTCCGATGTCGACGAGCTGTACGCCATTCCCGGCAACGTCCCGATGCTCAACGAGCTGCCCCAGGGTTGTCCCTTCAATCCGAGGTGCCCGTTTGCCAAGGACGTCTGCCGCGAGCAGTGTCCGCAGATGACGCCCTGCGACGGAGACGAGAATCACACGGTCGCCTGTTGGAAGTACACGGACAGGTGGGGGGAGTAGACGTGGACAAGAACCTGGACGCGGCTGACGTCGTACTCGAGGTCAAGCACCTCACCAAGCACTATCCCATCAAGAAGGGCCTCCTTGGCAGGTCGGATGCCTGCGTGCACGCGCTCGAGGACGTGAGCTTCGAGGTGCGCCGCGGCGAGACCTTCGCCATCGTGGGCGAGTCGGGCTGTGGCAAGTCGACCACCGGCAAGTGCATCCTGCGCCTGACCGAACCCACGTCGGGCACGGTCATGCTCGATGGCCAGGACTTCACCAAGCTCTCGGGCAACGACCTGGTCGATGCACGCAAGAAGCTCAAGCTCATCTTCCAGGACCCCTACTCGTCGCTCAACCCGCGCATGACGGTGGCCGACATCATCGCCGAGCCCATCGACATCGCCGGCACCTACAAGTCGCGCTCAGAGCGTGACGCACGCGTCGACCAGATCATGGGCGAGGTGGGGCTCGACCTGTCCTATCGCACCCGCTATCCCCATGAGTTCTCGGGTGGTCAGCGCCAGCGTATCGGCATCGCCCGGGCCATCGTCCTCGAGCCGGAGATCGTCATCTGCGACGAGCCCGTCTCGGCGCTCGACGTCTCCGTCCAGGCGAAGGTCATCAACCTGCTCGTGGAGCTGCAGCGCAGCCTCGGCCTGTCCTACGTCTTCATCAGCCACGACCTGTCGGTCGTCAAGCACATCGCCGATACGGTCATGGTCATGTACCTTGGACACATGATGGAGCTCGCACCCAAGGCGGAGCTGTTCGACAACCCGAGCCACCCCTACACCCAGGCCCTGCTCGACGTCATCCCCCGCATCCGCCAGGAGCGCATCCGCGACAAGAACATCCTCCAGGGAGACGTGCCAAGCCCCACCAACCCTCCCTCGGGATGCTGCTTCCACACACGCTGCGCCGCGTGCATGCGGGTGTGCCGCGAGATTGCGCCCGATTCGCACGAGATTGCACCCGGCCACCTGTGCGCCTGTCATCTCTTTGACGAGAACCTCACCGACGAGCAGCGTACGCCAGCCGTCGAGGCCCGTCTCGACGCCGGGGTTCCGGAGGCATAGGTACGCGTGCAGGAAAGACGGCAGACGAGTCGGACGCCGCGTGGCGGTTCCGGCAGAAGGGAACGTTCGCATGAGTGACGTGGTCGACCGTTTCATCAGATACTGCGAGGTCCAGTCCCAGTCCGATCCTCTCGGGGCGGGCAAGGTGCCCTCGACGCAGCGCCAGTTCGACATCGCCAACGTCATCGCCGGCGACCTGCGCGAGTTGGGTGCCGTGGGCGTGGAGGTGGACGATCACGCCTACGTGACGGCCCATTGGCCGGCGAGCGAGGGCTGTGAGGACCTTCCCTGCCTGGGATTCTGCGGGCACATAGACACGGCCTGGCAGATCGAGTGCGGAGCGGTCCATCCCCACGTCGTCCATTACGAGGGGGGCAAGCTCGTCATGGGCGTCGTCGACGGTCAGGAGGTCGCGACCACGCCTGCGGACAACCCGGCCCTCGACCACATGGTCGGATGGGACATCATCACGACCGACGGCACGAGCCTCCTGGGTGGCGATGACAAGGCGGGTGATGCCGAGGTCGTGAGCCTGCTCGCCCGACTCAAGGCAGACCCCTCCATCCCGCATCCCTCCCTCGCCCTCTCCTTCGTGCCTGACGAGGAGATCGGCCACGGAGCCGCTTTGCTCGACCTCAAGAAGTGGGGTGCGACCTGGGGGTACACGCTTGATGGCGGGCCCATCGGCGAGTTCAGCTACGAGTGCTTCAACGCGGCCGAGGCCAAGGTGCGAGCCACGGGCTTCTCCGTGCACACCGGTACCGCCAAGGGGCTTATGATCAACGCCTCCGAGGTCATCATGCGCATCCACCAGCTCCTGCCGCCGCAGGAGCGCCCCGAGTACACCGAGGGCTACGACGGCTTCTACTACATCGAGCGCATGGAGGGGGGCTGTGAGCAGGCACTGGCCGACTACATCATCCGCGACCACGACCATGATCGCTTCGAGGAGCGCAAGCGCGTCATCGAGCGTGCCGTGGACTATGTCAACGCCTGCTACGGCAAGCAGGTGGCCACCGTCGAGATCTCGAACCAGTACCTCAACATGGCCGACGTCATCCGTGACAACATGCACCTGGTCGACAACGCCGAGAAGGCCTATGCCGCCTGTGGCTACGACATGAGGGTCATCCCGATGCGCGGTGGCACGGACGGTGCCCAGCTGTGCTACCGCGGGCTGCCATGCCCCAACCTGTCGGCCGGCTACTACAACGCCCATGGCGTGAAGGAGTTCGTGCCCGTCCCCGAGATCGAGGGCATGGTCGACGTGCTCCAGGCCCTCGTGGGTCTGTACGCACAGTCCCAGGATGAGAGGTAGGACGATGGAACCCGGTACCGTTACCGCTTCGGACATAACCGCCGATGCCAGCTGGCTCACCTCGACCACGAGAAGGCTCGTCGAGTGTGACAGCACCGTGGGCTACTACGCACAGATCGAGCCGCTGATCTCGGGCATGCTTGCGGAGTATGGGCTCTCCATGTGGTGGGACCACAAGCATACGGGCTACGTGCGCCTGGATGGGCTCGATCACGCGCACTGCGTATGCATGGGAGCCCATCTGGACACCATCGGACTCGTCGTGCGCGGCTTCAACGACGATGGCACGCTGCGGGTGCGCAAGCTCGGAGGCGTGAACTACGCGAGCGCGGAGGGGGAGGGGTGCCGCATCCACTGCCGCGACGGTCGCACGGTGGATGGCCAGGTCATCTGCAACCACCACTCGGTCCACGTCTTCGAGGACGCCCGCACCATGGAGCGCGACGACGACCACATGTCGGTCTCGATCGTCGGTGACGTGAGCTGCCCCGAGGACGCCCGTGCCCTCGGTGTCACGCAGGGCGCCATCGTCAGCATCGACCCGCACTTCGTCAGCTATGACAACGGCTTCATAGCCAGCAGGCACCTTGATGACAAGGCCTGCGTCGCGGCCCTCATCGGCATGGTCCGTTGGCTCCACGAGACGGATACCAAGCCGGCCGTCGACACGCTGCTCGCATTTCCCATCTACGAGGAGATCGGGCATGGCGGCACGTTCGTGCCCGACGAGGTCGAGGAGTACATGGCGCTCGACATCTCGCTCATCGGCCCGGACTATGACTCGGACGAGCATCAGGTGGGCATCATCGCGGCCGACTTCAAGGGTCCCTACGACTGGGACCTCACCAACCGCCTGATTGCCGAGGCCACCTCCGTCTGTCCGGAGGGCAGGTGGAACACCCAGGTGGCCTTCCACTTCTCCACCGACGCCATGGCTGCCTACGTGAGCGGACGCAACCTTGTTGCCGGTGCCTTCGGGCCGGCCTGCCTCAACTCGCATGGCCGGGAGCGCATGCATGTTGATGCCATCGTGGAGACCCAGCGCCTGGCGACTGCCTACGTCTGCGGAATGGGTAGATAACAGAGCACAAACGCGGACAGGGGAGTGGCCATGGCCAAGGGAGACTTCGAACGCAAGGCGATGCAGTGGATGGCCGGCAGACTCGGACCGGATGACCTCGTGAGGTTCTCGACCGACCTCGCCGTCGTCCTCTGCGTCGTAGAGCTTTTCGTGCATACCACCTGGCTCGGCGTCGCCTCGCTCGTGCTTCTCGCCTATAGCGTGTGGCGCATGAGTTCCAAGAACCTCGGGCCTCGCGCGAGGGAGAACGAGCGCTTCCTCAAGATGCTCGGTCCCGTGCGCCCCTGGTTCCAGAACCCCAGGGCGGCATGGACCGAGTCGCGCACCTACAAGCACGTCACATGTCCCTCGTGCGGCCAGCACGTACGCATTCCGCGAGGCAAGGGCAAGCTGCGCGTGACCTGCCCCAAGTGTCACGAGAAGTTCGAGGTTCGTTCGTAGGGCTTTGGGATTCTGCCATGCGCGCCCCCGCCTGTCGTGAGATGATTGTCCCCACCCGGAAACGAACCACAAACGATGCCAGATGGGGGATACATGTACGTCATCTTTCTTGCAGGTGGCATTGCCTCCGGTAAGTCTACTGTCGCGCAGGTCATGGAGTCGCTTGGTGCACATAGGCTCGATCTTGACTCGCTCTCCCATATCGTGCTCGAACCAGGTTCCCCCTGTCTCGCGCTGGTCGTCGGCACCTTTGGCGAGGACCTCGTAGACGCGGGGACGGGAGTCCTCGATCGTTCGCTGCTCGCATCCCGCGCCTTCTCGACGCCACAGGGCGCGGCACGCCTCGAGGACATCGAGCTGCCCTTCATCCGCGAGGCACTCGTCGCGCGCCTGCGGGAGATGGAGCGCTCCGCCGCAGACGGTATCTACGTGGTGGAAGTGCCCCTCCTCGACCGCATGGGTCCCCTGCTCGACATCGCCGACGAGATCGTATGCGTGACCTGCCCTCTTAAGGTTCGCCGTGCCCGGGCGGTGGGTCGTGGCATGGACGCGGCCGACTTCGACCGGCGTGTGGCAAACCAACCCTCCGATGAGTACCTGCGCGCCCACGCCGACACGGTGCTGGACAACGCCGGCGAGAGGGAGGACCTCGTCTCGGCGATACGGTCGTGGTGGGATGCGCGTGTCGCCTCCGGCTGGGTGGTCGGGAGGTGAGCACGTCGATGGGTCGTCGCACGGGAAGGTTCCTTCTCTGGTACCGGGTGCTGCCGCTGCTTGCCATCGTCGTCACGCTCGCGGCATGCGTCGTCTTTGACGCAGGGCCCGCGGTGCTTGCGCGAACCTTCCTCTATCCCGTGAGCAACGCCGACCAGATCCAGGAGTCGGCGGATCGCCATGGCGTGGATGCCCGTCTCGTGTGTGCCGTCATCAAGTGCGAGTCAGGCTGGGACGCGACCGTCACGTCCTCTGCCGGCGCGGTGGGCCTCATGCAGGTGATGCCCTCTACGGCGGAGTCGCTTGCCGAGATGGGCATCGTGGATGCCACGACATGGGATCCCGATGACCTTACCGACCCTGCCACCAACATCGAGTATGGAAGTGCCTATCTTGCGTATCTACAGGACAACCTCTCGTCGATGGACGAGGTGGTGGCCGCCTACAATGCCGGAATCGGCACCGTGAACCAGTGGCGCTCGGATGGAGGGGACATCGTGGACAACATCACGTATCCCGAGACAAGCCGATATCTCGAGCGTGTGAATCGGGCCTATGCCGGTTACGTGAGATGCTACCCCGAAGGGATCACCTCTCAGGAGTGAGAAGCGAGCGGTATACGTCCACGAGGGCATCATCATACGTGAGCTCGAGCAGCATCTCCGTGAAGACCCTTGCAGGACGGAAGAGGTTGGCATCGGTGCAGGCGCGCGCACATGCTGCCGTGGTCCTGTGCATGTCGGACGTGCTGCCGTAGGGAAGTCCCGCCGCCTCGATCATCTTTCTTGCCTCCTCGCCGGCAACCCTCTTGAGCTGCGGGTCGTTGGCGAGCAGCTCTTCGAGCTCTACGTTTGCCTGGTCCGCCACGTCGGAGCGAAGCTCTGTCGCGCGTGCGTAGCAGGCTGCCGCGAGCTGGCCGTGGCCGAGCTTCCACTCTATGAACGCCAGGCGATAGAAGCAGATGCCCAGGTCGCGCGTCGTGCCAGACATGGTGACCGCCTTCTGTATGAGGTCGGCCGCCTCGAAGACGCATGACTGTCCCTCGAGCGTGCGTACCTTCGTGAGCAGGGCATCGGGCGTCGCGGGTGCGATCCTTATGAGCTCGTCGTCGTGCGCGAGGGCCTCGTCGTAGCGCCCGAGGATGTTGAGGATGCGCGCCGCCTCCGCATGACCCACGTAGTAGGCATCAGGCACGAGACGGGTGGTCCGCATGTGATCGTCGAGGTTGCGGTTGTAGTAGACGCGCTCCGCGATCGAGTTGAAGTAGCGGTACACGTTGTCCGCGTCATCGAGGTACATGCCCATCTCGGTAACGGGACCGAGCGTTCCGACAAGCGAGCCGAGCGCGTCGTTGAGCCTCTCCGCGTCGAGCTGCCCATCGTTGCCGAGGACGTCACGTATGTGTGCGACCGTCAAGGAGAGCGGATCGCCGTTGACGAAGACCTCCGCGAGACGTTGATGGTCCGAGACATCCACCGTGCCGTCGACGAGGACCTTGGCCGTGCGGTTGCATGCCTCCATGACCGTGACGTCATTGGTGGCGTCGCGGGCGGACATGAGCTTGGAGACCGCATCTCCCGTCGTGGCGATCCGATCGGACAGGATGTCGTTCCACTTCGAGGCCCTGAGCGAGATCTCGTAGATGCCGAGCTCGCATATGTGCCGTGCACCGGTCGCCTCCTCGAGCGCCGTGGGGCAGTCGGAGTCATCAAGCTCGGCATCCCGAGCGCGGAGGGCGGGGGATACGATCTCGTCTCGCCCGGTCAGGAAGGGCTCCACGCAGTCGAGCCAGCCCCTCGGGTCGAAGGCGGCCCGTACGGCGTCACCTTTGGGAAAGCCACCTGCGTCAAGCCCGGATGTCCGTGCCACGGTACGGAGCTGGCCCAGGGAGGTCGCGTCGAGGCGCAGCGAGAGGATCGTCTCCTTCGAGCGATGCTCATGGCAGTTGATCACGACGGTCGAGATGCCCCCGTCGGCCTCGAAGGCCCCGCGCGCGGCCAGGAGCGCGGAGCGGAGGGCGTAGGCGCGGGCCGCGCGGACGCGTCCGGCATCGTCTGGCGAGACGAGCGAGAAGCACGCGGGTCTCGGCACGTCGAACTCTACGAGGAAGGTGCCGGCGGCGAGGTTTGCCTGCATATCGAACTGGACGCGAAACGCGGTTGGTACGCCCTCGGCAAAGTCGGCGAAGCGCCTCCGTGCCTCCCACTCGCCTCCTCCCACGGGGACGGACGCGTCGGCCTGGTCCTGGCCGACCCGAGGCAGGGGCATAAGCTCGGCGGTGGACGCGAGGACGTCGTGCAGGCGGTGGTCGAGCGCCTGCCCGCCGTCCCTGCTCGCACCATCGGGGCGGAGGTCCGCATAGAGGTTGAGCACAGCCTCGAGCGTGACGAGGCGATCGTACTTCTCGGGGGTGAGGTCGTCGTCGCGGAGGGAAAGCCAGTACCGGCCGCTTCGCGCGAGCTTGGTGGCGGACGCGGCAGGCGTGTCCTCCCAGGATGCGAGGCCGATCCTGCGAAGCAGCTCGGGCAGCGGCGCATGCGTGCCGTCATCGTGTGCGAGAAGGTCTGCGAGGGCGGCGCGCACGTCCGTGGAGCGCAGGACCATCTGCAGCACCGGGTCGACCGCTGTGATGGCACTCGTCGTCGCGAGAGGGGGGTCAGGGGCGCAGGGGAGATCGCGGAGCTGACGGGCGGACAGCACCTTGAGCGCCACGAGCGAGGAGGCGGCTGCGACCGCGGCCACGACCATGATGGTGCGGAGCATGGCCCCGGCGGATGGCAGGACTCGCCCGTCGGTCATCGTGGCGGCAAGAAGGACGACTGCGCCGGCCACGAAGACTCCCTGTGCCACGCGCGGGACGCGAAGGATGACCCGCTCGGGCGTGCCGTCACTGTTTTTCCTGCCGCCTGCCAAAAAGTGCTCCCTCCCGTTGCCCCGACGGCTTGATTCTATCGCATGCTCGTGACGAGAACGCATGGTGTGGCGAAGTATCGAACATGTGTTTGTAATTCGTCTGATGGGGCTGTAGACTGATGGCACGCGGAGAAAGGAGCAGGCGCATGACGGACGTGTCCACGGCCATGGCGGCACCAGCGGAGCGCTATGGCGGCGAGCTCAGGAGGTTCGGGGTCGAGGATGCGGGACAGCCGTTCAAGGTCGTCTCGCCCTACGAGCCGTCCGGGGACCAACCCCAGGCCATCGCCAAGCTCTCGCAAGGCGTTCGTGATGGTCTGAGGCACCAGACGCTCATGGGGGTCACGGGCTCGGGAAAGACCTTCTCGATGGCAAAGACCATAGAGGAGCTCAATCGTCCCACGCTCATCATGGAGCCGAACAAGACGCTCGCCGCACAGGTGGCATCCGAGATGAAGGGGCTCTTCCCCAACAACGCCGTCGTCTACTTCGTCTCGTACTACGACTACTACCAGCCCGAGGCCTACGTCCCTCAGACCGACACGTTCATCGAGAAGGACGCCTCCATCAACGAGGAGGTCGAGAAGCTCCGCCACCAGGCGACGTCGAGCCTCCTGTCGCGGCGCGACGTCATCGTGGTGGCCTCCGTCTCGTGCATCTACGGCATCGGCAGCCCACAGGACTACGCGGGTCTTGCTCCCAACGTGGACAAGGAGGTCCCGCTCGAGCGGGACGACCTCATCCGCAACCTCATCGACATCCAGTACGACCGCAACGACTACGACCTCCAGCGCGGCATGTTCCGCGTGAGGGGGGATGTCGTCGACGTCTTTCCGCCCTATGCGGAGAACCCGCTGCGCATCGGGTTCTTCGGCGATGAGGTCGAGCTCATCGCGGAGATCGACAACGTCACGGGCGAGGTGGTCCGCGAGTTCGATGCCGTGCCCATCTGGCCCGCGTCGCACTACGTCACGGAGCGTCCCAAGGTCACGCGCGCCCTCACGACCATCAGCGACGAGCTGGAGCAGCGTGTGGCCGAGCTCAAGGCTTCCGACCACGTGCTCGAGGCGCAGCGCCTCTCGCAGCGCACGGCGTACGACCTCGAGATGCTCGAGAGCATGGGCTACTGCAACGGCATCGAGAACTACTCGCGTCACCTTGACGGCCGTGCCCCGGGCGAGCCGCCCTACACGCTCATCGACTACTTCCCAAGGACATGCTCTGCATCATCGACGAGTCCCATGTCACCGTTCCGCAGATCCGCGGCATGCACGAGGGCGATCGCTCCCGCAAGATCACCCTCGTCGATCACGGGTTCCGTCTGCCGTCGGCGCTCGACAACCGCCCGCTGCGCTTCGATGAGTTCGAGGCACGCATACCGCAGTTCATCTACGTGTCGGCCACTCCCGGAGACTACGAGGAGTCGGTCTCCCAGCAGCAGGTCGAGCAGGTCATCCGCCCCACGGGACTTCTCGACCCCAAGATCGAGGTGCGACCGGTACGCGGACAGATAGACGACCTCATCTCCGAGATCAGGGACCGCACGGCACGCCACGAACGCGTGCTCGTCACCACGCTCACCAAGCGCATGGCGGAAGACCTCACCGACCACCTGCTCGACGAGGGCATAAAGGTCAACTACATGCACTCGGACACGGCCACGCTCGACCGCGTGGAGATCATCCGCGACCTGCGTCAGGGCAAGATCGACGTGCTTGTCGGCATCAACCTCCTGCGAGAGGGGCTCGACATCCCCGAAGTCTCGCTCGTGGCGATCCTCGATGCCGACAAGGAGGGATTCCTCCGCAACCGGCGCTCCCTCATCCAGACGATGGGCCGAGCCGCCCGCAACGTCTCCGGAGAGGTCGTCATGTACGCCGACGAGGTCACCGACTCCATGCGCGAGGCGATCGACGAGACGACCCGTCGTCGGTCCATCCAGGAGGCCTATAACAAGGAGAACGGCATCGAGCCGCAGAGCGTGCGCAAGGCCATCTCGGACATAGCGGGGTTCCTGGCCGAGGCCAACGCCAACGTGGGCAAACGGCAGCACAAGGATGGCGTCTTCTACACGG
>Ga0268359_12174_pt1 | contig 18441 bp, 26 predicted proteins | sample BioMet11_FD_194416 | JGI IMG/M metagenome (GOLD analysis project Ga0268359, IMG submission 194416) | Sewage microbial communities from Oakland, California, United States - Biofuel 11 (PacBio Assembly) | ecosystem: Engineered > Wastewater > Sewage > Unclassified | place: USA: California | collected...
GTCGGCCTCATGTGCGAGCCGTCGACGGTGACGAGCGGCGTGTCCCTGCCGGTCGGCGCGAGGTACCGGTCCTGCCATGCCGCGTGCGCGCGGATCGTCGCGAGGTCGTCGCCCGTCACCGAGACGTTGCGCCTGCTCGAGGCGGTCTTCGGCCTCTGCCTGCGCACGACGCCCGCCCCCGACACCTCGACGCAGGTCGAGCTCACGGAGACGATCCCCCGGCGCTGCACGTCGCGCCTGCGCAGCGCGCACACCTCGCCCACGCGCAGCCCCGTGTGGAGCGAGACCCACGCCGCCATGGCGACGTTGCGCCGGCGCACCCCGACCGCCCCGACGGGGTCGCCGCCGTCGAGCACGGAGCGGAGCGCCGCCTCGAGCCGTGCGAAGTCGCCCTCGTCGTAGGCGGTCGCCGGGGCCGCACCGACGCGCGGCGAGTCGATGGCCGCCGCGGGGTTCGACGACGCGACCCCGACCGAGCACATCCACCCCCACGCCCCCCTGAGGAACCAGTGGCAACCGGCCACGGTCTGCGGGGAGAGCGGGCTCCCGTCCCGCGAGCCGCGGGCGAGCAGCTCGTCCCTGAGCCTCGCCAGGTCCATCGGCTCGACCGAGTCGGCACGCTCGCGGCCCAGGGCGGGCGAGACGTAGAGCCTGGCGTAGCCGCGATAGGTCCTGCAGGTGTTCGGGCTCGCCCCCGCGGCCTCGAGCGACCGCACGTACGCCTCGAGCACATCCGCGACCTTGGGTGACGTCCCGAGCCTCGCCGCCCCCTCGACCGTGGCGAGCCACTCCGCGGCGAGGGCGAGGGCCTCCTCGTCGGTGGACGCGGCGGGGAACCTCCGGTATGGCCTGAGCGGGCGACCGGTGACCCGGTTGACGCCGAGGTACGGCTGCACGTAGCGGATCCCGTCCCTGTCGTGCTTGACGACGAGCCGGACGTTCGCATCCCCGTCCTTCGTCACTCGAGTTTTCGACATTTTCCGGTTCCCCTCTCACAAGCGAGGTTGGAGTTCTTATCTAATTCCTATTACTTAACATCTAAGGGTTTGGGGTGGCCTTGGGTGCCCGATTGGGTACCCCAGTGGGTTTCTACGCAGCTCAGATGGCGTGCAAGCCGCCCTTCTTGCCGTTCTTGCGGTTCGCTCGGCACCTTGCCTGGTACGCCTGGACCTGCTCCCACACCCCACTGTCGAAGACCGTCCCCCGCGTCCTCAGCATCTCGGGGTCGATGCAGTCCTCCTCGGACAGGAACTCCAGGAACTGCGCGCACTTGGGTGCACTCATGCCGAGGGACGACGCCAGCGACTGGAGCTGCCAGCGCTCGCCCACCGGGATCGTGGCACCCGGGGCGTTGGCGAGAAGCTGGCGCAGACCGACGAGGCGACCGTACCCGGCCCACCCGAACCTCCCCAGCACCGCCTTGACGCGGGTGTCGTACGTGACCTCGCGCGACCCCACCCTCAGCCATCGTGGGTACATCTCGTCGACGTCGGTCATCCCAGCGCCTCCCCCAGGCCGATGACCGGTATCCCGCACTCGTGCGCGACCGCGACCTCCAGCGACGAGCCGCGGCTGTCCCTCCACCCCGGCAGCACCACGACGGCGTCGGCGAAGATCGTCGTGGCGCCCGCCGGGCGCATGCCGTCCCACCCGTCGAGCATCGACGTCACGTCGATGGCGAGGCACTCGCGCTCCGTGAGCCCGTCCTCGTGCTCCGTGGAGGCGAACGGGAGCAGCCGGCACGGGTTCCAGACCTCGTGTCCGAGGGCCCGCAGCGCGTCCTCCGCGCGGTCGAACGCGGGCTTGTTGTGGCCGTCGACCCCTCGCATGGGACCGCTCAGGAAGACCCTCACGACGCATCGCCTCCCTCGTCTCCGCCGACGTGGCACATCGCGCGCAGGAACCGGTCGTCGTCGGTCGGCCGCCATCCGTCGGTGACCATGGCGTCGTACAGCCTGGCGTACCTGTCGGCGAGGATGCCCTCGACCGTCGGCCTTGCGTACCAGCTCGCGTACAGGCCGTCGCACGACCACAGGCACCCGAGCGTCTGCATGACCTCGTACAGGCTCGCCGTCCGGTCGCCCATGTAGGCGTCGAGCGCGTCGTCCGGACCGACCGGGGACGGTATCCCCTCGAGACCCTCCTCGTTCCTTCCCTCGACCATGTCCTTGTCATGCCTCCACGCGAGCACGAGCGACGCCAGTCCCGCGCGGGACCCGCCGACCCCGTACGACTCCGAGAGCGCGTGCCGCGCCATGCGCGAGAAGCTCGCCAGGTACAGCGCCGCGTGCGTCGCCTTGTCATGCCTCCACGACGCCTCCTGCCCCGTCTCCCCGCGCCTTCCGGGGACCGCGACCGAACTCGGGTCGATGGGGCCGTGGGCGTCGACGTAGACCTCGTATCCGCTCCCGACGTCCCCGTGGCGGAACGCGACGAGGTCGCCCTCCGTACCGCGGGCCGCGAGCCGCGCGGCGGCCGCCTTCGACGAGACGAGGTCCACGAACGAGAGGCCCCTCTCGAGCGCCGTGCTCCCGTACGGTGCGCCACCGTCGCGGAACTCGACGCCCCCGGGCATGGCGGCCCTGATCGCGGCGTCCTTGGCCGAGCGCCTGTGCTCGTCGCGGATCCTCATGGCCTCTCGCTCGGGCGTGTCCCACTCGGACCCCTCGGCCTCGATGACGCGCCTGCGCTCCGCCGGGTCGTCGAACTCCCCGGCGATGACGAGGGCGTCGAGGCTCGCCTGGTCGGCCCCGTCATCCGACGCCGCGCGCCGCGCCCTGGCGACGTCCTCGCGCCTCCGGCGGGTGGCCTTGGCCACGACCGCCTCGTCGACGTCGAGCATGAGCGCGCGCTGGAACCCACGGGCCGCCTCGACGGGCGAGAGCGTGCGCTTGTCGTCGGTCGCGAGCATGGCCACGGCCTCGTCGGCCGCATCGTAGGACCTGAAGCAGAGGACGTCGACGAGGTTCGAGGAGCCCTCTCCGTAGAGGCTCCAGAGCGCGCGCACGCGCCTCTCGCCGTCGACCACGCGGTAGGTCTGCCTGCCGTCCGGGTCCGTGCCGTCGGCGACCACGACCGGCGGGTTGAGCGGCTGGCCCCCCGTGGCCTCGATGCTCCTCGCCAGCGCGGCGACGTCCCCCATGTCCTGACGCGGGTTGGTCTCGCTGAGGCGTATCGACCTTAGCGGGACCGCTGCCTTGTAGCTGTCCATCACCTTTCTCCCTTCCATGGCTCTCTCCGGTAGTGGCATCCCTCCAGGCCCATCGCCCGCAGGTCCGCGAGGACGCGCGCCTTGACGGCGTCCTCGTCCCTGGGCGGGCACGCGACGGCGAAGGTGAGCAGCACCGCGTCACCCGAGGGCGGCTCGGGTATCCCCGCCGCCCGGCGGTACTCGCTGAACCCCATGGTGCTGTGGGTGTCGATGAGCGGCTTCCGTCCCATGGCGCACCCCCTAGAGGCATCCGAGGAACAGGAGCGCGAAGACGGCCAGGGCGCCGAGCGCCGCCTCGACCGTGACCCGGACCTGCTCGCGCAGCCAGTCGGCGTCATGCCCCATGGGCGTCGCCTCCCATCCGCCACGCGAGGGCCGAGTCGAGCGCCGCCCTCAGCACGCGGACCTCCCGCCTGTCGGCGTCATGCTGGGACCGCATCGCCCTCGCCCTGTCGGCGGCCCGCCCGCGTTCGAGCTCGATCCGCGCGACCTGTGACTCGAGCTCACGGACGCGCCTCGCGTACTCCCTGCGATCACCCATGACCTCGAGGACGCCCTCGGAGACGGGCGATGCGCAGCGTGTCGTGGCGTCCAGCTCGTCCTCGTACCCAAGCGCCCTGGCCACCTCGTCCAACCTGTGCTGCAGGTCCTCGCAGCGCCTGCTCAGACCGTTCCGCTCCGTCAGCCATGCGTCTCCGATGCGGGCGCACCAGCCTGCCAGGTCCTCGCCATCGTCACGGGACCCCGGGTACCCGAGCAGCTCGTCGAGAGGATCCGTCTCCTCGCTCATGCTCTTCCTCTCCTCGCCTTGAAGATCCTGACCGCCCTCATGAGGTTCGCGTAGCATCCCTGGCACAGGTACGCCCTGTCCGCCCCGGCGGCGACGTACCGCCGCACCGGCGCGATCTCCCACCACTGCGACCCGACCGGTGACTCGGAAGACCACGCGCCGCAGATCTCGCAGCGGTGGTCCCTCCCGTCACGGCGGGCGCGACTCCCGGTCACACCGCCACCGCGGCGCCAGCCGCCATCGCGACGGCACCGTCCATGGCTGGGATCACCCAGAGCCACAGGACGGCGGCAAATGCGATCATCCCGACGAGCAGACCGATCAGCACGCCGCACAGCAGCGCGTCGGAGACTCGTGGTACGCTTGCCAAGGCCGACTGGCCGTTCCGGGCGTCGATGCTGTCCAAGGCCGCGCCCGGTTCTTTCATATGTGTGCACTTCGTGTTCACTCTCTCGCTCTCTTCCGCGTTTCCGCTGGTAGCCTGCTGTTTTCATTTTTCTTTCATTTGTTTGGTCCTTTTTTTGGCCCGCGACTTGCGCGCGTAGAGCGCCTGGCGGGCCTTCCTCTCCTCCTCGATCCTCTTCGATTCCTCCTGGACGTCGCGGACCTCCTCGGCCATTCGCTCGCGCCGGGTCGACATGGTGCAGACCGAGCACCATCCCGTGCGGCTCGAGAGCGGCCTCGAGGTGCGGCGGCCGCACCTGGGGCATAGCCACCACCTCCTGAGCGAGATCCCGTACCGGTATGCCTGCATCTCGACGGCCGTGCTCGACCTTCCGAGCTCGTCGGCTATCGACTTCGCCCCGTCCCCGGCGTGCTCCTCGAGGTACTCGACCTCGCGGGTGGTCCATCTCATCGCGTCGGCTTCCCCGCCTCGAGCCACTTGCGGTACAGCTCCATGAGGATCGAGCCCATCCTCTCCAGTCGCAGCTCGCTCTCGGTGTATTCCGCACTCGTCTTCTCGCTCACCTGGCACCTCTTCCAACCCATCCGATCCGGAGCACAGCGACTGGCAGGGGTATCGAGCCCTCCCCCTCTTCCACGCGTCACGTCCCTCCGTATGTCACCATTGCCCTCGTGCACCGAATACCGGCAGGCGTGGTGCCCGGACATGGGTGATTCGTTGTCCGACATCGCGAAGAACGTCAGCAAGGTCGGGGAGAACATCACGAGTGCCACGGCGATACAGGCCATCGATCTCCTCGGTGACGACGAGATCGAAGAGCTGAGACTCCTGATAACCCATGACGATGAGATCCGGGACTTCTCACAAAACAGAATCGCCGAGAAGCCCGAGGTGAGGGGCATGTACGAACAGCTCTCCGACCTCGGATTGCTTCTTGCGCCACAACTCGCCGGAGGAGACATCATTGTTTTCGCGGTGTCCCCGAAGGTTGCATGGGCAATCGGACGTCACGACCGACATGTCGAGGACGAGAGGAAGAGGAAGCACAGGGAGCTGAGAAGGGAGCTCCTCGGATACCTCATCCAGGCCTCGTTCATCGTCCTTGGATGGCTCCTTGGTAGGATTGGCTAATGCCCTACCGTCTTTGACATGACACCCAAAAGAAACCCGACCACCAACGAGATGATTGCCTTCGCAACGAGGGCCATCATCTCGTCCCTTGACCAGTCCTCGAATGGCTTCTTCATGCGCAGCTCCTTTCCCGGGCGCCGCGCCTGCCAGTATTCGGTTGTCAAAGTGCCTTCGTGCCTAGCCCACGTTCACTGACCTCCGAACGGGCTTCGCTGGAACGGCCACGGGCCGTAGAATCTCCCGTGAGGGAGGTGATAGACATGGACAGCATTCTCAAGAAGATGGCGCTCAAGCAAGCGGTCGAGCTCACCCAGCACGCCGTCGACGCGACGGTCGGCGGAGCGCAGGCAATTTTCAGCCCAGAGGCGACGGTCGAGTATCTCGACACCCTCTACAAGAAGCTCTGTACGATGCACGAAGACGCCGAAAAGAACGACTAGATGAGAAGCTTCGCGGCCTCGACGGCAGCCCTCACCTCGTCCGGGGTCGCGGAGCCCTCCTTGTATCTATCCTTCGCCGTCTTCACGATCTCGATCAGGTATTTCCGAACCTCTTCGCGCTGATCGCTATTCATCGGCGGCCTCCAATCCCCCCCCGAGGCCGTCCCAGCGAAACCCATCCGGTTGTCAAGGTGCCTTCGTACCTGGACCGTCCCGTTATCCCGTGATGCTCGTGAGCCCCGCGAGCACGTCGAGCGAGCAGCCCAGCGCGTCCGCGAGCTTGCAAGCCGCGTCGAGGCTCGGTCCGTTCGTCTCGCTCTCGTAGCGGGCGATGGAGTTCACGTTCACCCCCGACGCGGCGGCGAGCTGCTCCTGCGTCATGTCGCGCTCGGCGCGCAGCGCGGCGAGGCGGTTCGAGAACGCGCGCCTGTCCAGTCCCCTCATCTACCTGTCACCTCCCTTTCGCATCCAGGGCCCGATGCAGCCCGCGCCGAACCCGAGCAGCAGGCACGCGTAGAGGAAGAGCCCCTCGCGCGGTCCCTCGGGCAGCAGGGTCGAGACGATGGCGAGCAGCGTCCCTCCCACGACGTACGGCAACGGTCTCATGTGGCCTCCAGACGGTAAAACTTGAACTCTCTGTTCAAGCTAAGACTCAGAATAGGTACCTTCGTGCACGGACTGTCCTGTTAAAGTTAATCTAATCAACCTTAAGCGGCAAAAAAATATCACTTACCTCGCAGCCGAGGAACCTACATACCGCCCGTGCCTGGTCAATGCTCATGGAACCCTGTTTGTCCTCATAAGACGAGTACGTTTGCCGTGTTACACCGAGATAATCCGCAACGGCCTGAAGCTTGACGCCCTTCCTCTCTCGGTATTCTTTCAACGTCTCCATATCCCTCCCTTCGACACCGTTGATGTTAAACAACCAACATTGTCTTGTCAAGTAAATACCTAGAATGTATTCGAACACGTGAGGTAGACATGAGTATTGCTGAGAACATCAAGCGATTCCGCACCCAAGCAGGATGGACGCAAGAGCAACTCGCCGAGAAAGTCGACGTAACAAGACCAACCGTTACCCAATGGGAGACAGGCTGGTCACAGCCGCGCATGGGGGCCGTGGAGAGACTGGCGAAGGCATTCGGTGTCGACGTCTCCGCAATCGTCTCCGATGAGAACCACATCCCCGGCGCCCGTCCCATCAGGGCCAGCCGCCGCGCCACCGTGCCGCTGCGCCGCGTGGGGAAGGTGCACGCCGGCTCCCTTGAGGACGAGGAGCTGCTCGACGGCGAGGTCGAGGTGCCGGCGGACGTGGCCGAGGCGCACCCCAGGGCCGTGGCCATGCTCGTCGAGGGTGACTGCATGGACGAGCTCGTGCCCGAGGGCTGCCACGTGCTCGTCGACCCGACGATGACCGACCCGCACGACCGCTCGGTGGTGGTCATCGAGACCGAGGACTACGAGGCGACCATGCGCGAGTGGCGCGTGGTGGGCCAGACGCTCGTGCTCGTGGCCAGGAGCCACGGGACCCACGAGGACATGGTGTTCACGGACGACCGCCCGGTCAGGGTGCTGGGCACGGTCGTCTGGTTCCAGTCGGCGGGACAGATGGAGTAGGGAATTCGTAGATGGTGTCGTGGGGGTTGTAGATACCGTCGCGTGGGCACTGACGGCAGAAGGGGCAGAAAAATGCTTTCTGTTTTTAAAAAGTTAAAGCTTATCGAGCAAAGCCTTCCACCGTGGTTCTTCAGCATGCTATTTGGGACTATTGCTGTTTTAATAGCAATTATCCCTTGGCTAGTTTCTATGATGACCGTTTTTGATTCCCTGCTCAGCTGGCTTTTGCTCCCCTCCGTAGTCCTATCTGCCGGCATTGTAATCGATGTAATCCGCTTGCGTCTGCGTAACGGACGACACGAAGCAGGGGATGCTAAATCAGAAAAGGGCATTTCCAAAAATGGAGAAGGAGAATCGGTAACCGGAAAAATCACAAAAGAAATCATCGGCTATGCCAGGGAACCGCAAACAATCTACGCGGTCATGCTTACGGGAGGATGGGGGGTAGGTAAGACCTACTACGTTGAGGAAGTGCTAAAGCCTAAACTTGAGAAGGAAGGAATCAAAGTCATCCGGTGTTCCTGTTTTGGTGTTAGATCCGTCAAGACCCTACAGAAGAAAATTCTCGGGGCTGTATTGCCTCTGATGTCGGAGGACTCAACTGCGGGGCGAGTTTCTAATACTATCTCTGATATCACCTCTGTTTTGCATAAGACTGTGGAGAAGGTACCTGAGATTCACTTGGACACGGCTGTTCTTGCTCCAGAATTCCTCAAACGCTTTGACAGTCTAATTGTCATCGATGACTTTGAGCGGTGTTCTGCTTCCATATTATCTGATGTAATCGGGTACCTGAACGATCTTGTCGAGAACCAAGGTAAGAAGGTTCTCATTGTTGCAAACGAAGATACGCTCAAAGAGCGCCTAGATAAAGGTGGAGCTTCGAAGGCGAAAGGGCGGTTTACCTACGACGAGCTAAAGGAGAAGGTCGTCTGGAAGACCTACAAGTATGTCCCGCCATTTCTGGAGCAGTTTGAGAGCGCTCTCGGGGACATTATTATCGATGATGGTGCCGATTTCAGAGAGCGGACGTCTGCCGCGTTAGAAACACGTTGGAAGAGCTGGGAGACGGGAAGAGCTGTCAACTTCAGAGCTCTTCTGAAGTCGAAGAGCCTGTTGCACGATGTCTGCACGACGGATTTTATTAGGGAAGACGGTAAGGACAAGCACACGGACGAGATACTTGCCGACGTGATTAGGTACTCCATACGTTGTGCCGAGAACAACCCTCCAGAGGATCCGAGAGCAAAGAAGAGAAGTCAGGACGGACAAGAAGATGACTTCATCAGAGATGCCCTCGAGGCAAGTATGAATGGTCGCCAGTCTGATCGCGATCGATATGACGCCCTGACATTTATTGGAGAGTTTTTTTCTGACAGCAATCGGTCCGTTGGAGATATCGAAGACTGTCTTGAAGGCTATCAAGTCTCGTTCTATCCATTGACTAGGCTGGGGATGAGAGCTTCAGAGATCCTTCAATCTGCTTCTCCCCTGGACTCTAGCGACGACGAGAACCGAGAAAAGCTTGGAGTCCTTTGCCAGGCCGTCAAAGAGAATGTTTTAGGATATCCGAAGCTCATCAATCTTCTCGATCGCATCTTGTATTTCACAGACATGGGTTATACGACCGAGGAGAACGCGACGTTTGACCAGGTTAAAGGTGAAGCGCTCAGGCTGGCTACGAATGATCCTAAAGTGGCACTTCATGAAATTGAGCTTGCGATCGATTTCTATCGTGGAGAGACTAATCCACATGCACAAACCATGCTACGGGTCATGAACGAGCTCTCAGACCGAGCTCGTGAAGCACTAGCCAAGCGTGAGGACGATGCATGGGCAATGGTGCTTAGTCGTGATACGGGAGATGGCAAGGAGATTGACGCATGGCGCAGGGAGTATTCCAGTGGTACGCACCTGGGGTCGTTCTCTGGCAATGCGGTCACCCAGTTCATATCTACGACTAGCGACTTTTGTGGTAAGGCGGAGAATTCTGGTTTGTATGCCTTGGAAGCCCTTCTGCATGAGATTGCAGAGCAAGTGCCTGCGGAGAGTCCGGTTGATTTCGGAAGTTGCGTTGAAGAAGCGACGTCTGGCATCAGAAAACTTAGAGACAGCGCAGAACGGGCAAGAAGGGCGAACCTTGATTTCGTCATAGAAGATCTAGAGAAGCTTGCCAAGATCTATGCGGAATCGGGAGGGAGCACAAAAATAGTAACAACTATCGGTCCTCCCAGTAAGGATGAGTCTATCTAGTAATGTAAAACTGCCCTCGTCCGGTTGCGCCCGGGCGGGGGCACGACAACACACTGATGGAGACGGTTGTCATGGCATATTCTAGCAGCAAGTACGACCCGCTGGGAAGCGCATGGGGGCGAAGACACGGCATATCGGGCAGCATGTTCCGTCTAGAGAAGCGCACCTGTGAGGTTTGCGACGATGCCGTCACCATCGATGAGGACCTTGGCCGCCGCCCTCATCACCTCGGGTCCTCAGTCATCCAGGCTTGGGTCCCCCGCCAGGTCAATCGAACGATTGAGGTGATTGCCGCATGCCGGTGAGGACTGCCGTCATCTACGCTCGCTTCTCGTGCTCGAAGCAACGCGAGGCGTCGATCGAGGACCAGCTGAGGGTATGCCGCGACTGGTGCGGGCGAGAGGGATACGCGGTCGTCGCAGAGTACGCCGACCATGCCCTCAGCGGCCGCACCGATGACCGGCCGAAGTTCCAGGAGATGATCGCGAACGCCGGGGAGAGCGAGATCGTCCTCGTCTACATGATGGACCGCTTCAGCCGCGACGCTTTCGACGCGCCGATCTACAAGCGCGAGCTCGCGAAGCACGGTGTGAGGTTGGTCTCCGCCCTCGAGGCCATCCCTGACTCCCCCGAGGGCATCATCTACGAGAAGCTCCTCGAGGGAATCGCCGCCTGCGAGTCCGCGAAGACCTCCGTGCGCACGAAGCGCGGCATGGAGGGCAACGCACTCAAGTGCATGGACAACGGCGTGAGGGTCTATGGGTACCACCCTGACTCCGACGGTCACTACCAGATCGTGCCCGGCGAGGCGGAGATCGTCCGCGAGGCGTTCGGTAGGCGGATCGCCGGCGAGACGTGCGGGTCGATAGCCGAGGATCTCGCCCAGCGGGGCGTAAGGACCTATACCGGAAGGCCCTGCGGGTACACCATGGTCTACAAGATGCTCCAGAACGAGAAGTATCGCGGCATCTACATCTTCGGCAACGTTCGACGGGAGGGCGGCATGCCCAGGATCATCGACGACGGGACGTTCGACCGCGCACAGCACGTCCAGGGCAAGAAGCAGCGCGCCGACGAGGACTGGGGCGACTTCGTCCTGTCCGGGCGCGTGATCTGCTCCGCGTGCGGGCGCACGATGCCGGGCGTCTCGGGGCGCAGCCACACCGGGGCAAAGCACGAGTACTACGGCTGCAAGCACTGCGACATGAAGGCGGTGAGGCGCGACTGGCTCGAAGGGGAGACCGTCGAGGCCCTCCGCACCATCCTGAGCGACCGCGACGAGGCCCTCAGGATAGCCCAGATGGTCGTGGACTCCCAGACCGACCACTTGGCCGACGAGGAGAGGAAGCGCGCCACAGCGGCGCTCAGATCCGCGGAGAACGGCATGAGGAACCTCCTTGCCGCAGTCGAGCAGGGAATCATGGTACCCGGGACGAAGGAGCGCATAGGACAGCTCAAGGAGCAGCAGGCCCGTGCCAGGCGTGACCTCGAGTCCCTCGACGCATGCAAGCTGGACGCCGTGGTCTTCGCCGACTTCCTCCAGTCGGGAACCCTTCTGGATGACCGCTCCCTGCTCGACGCCTTCGTGTATCAGGCTCTCGTGTCCGAGGAGTGCGTGCTGGTCACGCTCAACTACGACGACAGAAAATTAGAACCCGCGAGAGTCAGCCTCTCACGGGTTCTAACAGATTGTGTATGGCTCCCCAGTGGCCACAACGGTAGAACCTATTTGACCTGCAAGAACGGGCGTCTCCTGATCAGAATCTCTCGTCCAGCCTAACAGAGCCAGATGCCTCTAGAGCGGCAGGGGGAAACACTGGTTCGTGGTGAGGAAGAAGTAGCGGCATCTGTTCCATAGTTGTAGTTACTTCAGTTATGCAAAAGGTTATCATCTACAAACGAGTGTATCCATCTCATTGCCTCGTGAGCAGCGGCTATAGGAGACTTCCCGTCAAGATGTTCTCTATAATTTGAAAGGGCACAATCAGTTAGCCTTGATTGCTCGCCACGACGCGTATAAGAGGCAGCTATTTCGTCAGCAGAGATGACCTCGCCTCCAAAATTGAGTGGAAACACGAGCCCTTTTCCTTCAGGGCCAAACGACAACCCAACACCTTTTGAGGTAAAGAGAGAGTCTCCATGGCGAGACTCGTCGTATAGGGTTTTAAGTGCACAGATGACCCCACAACCATCAGACCTACGGTTCCGCTGCTCTAAGTACTCGTTTGCACCGTTCTCTTTTCCACATAGCACAGTGAGGTCTGAATCTGTTATACAAATCCAATGCAGGAACATCGGGAGAACTCGCGATGTCTCCTCCCGATCACCATAGGCTTTTTGGAGCTCATCAAGGCATAGGTCGCAGTTTGTAAGGTCGCGCTTTAGTCTGCTGTTGTCTATCGTATAACCCTTTTTGCTAGCCATCTGGACATCACTTGTCTCCCAAGTACTGCTCCCCTTTGGTAGCAGGCAATCTATGCGACGCCGCAAGCTACTTGTACCCCTGTTCCACTTCGCTTTGTGCTTTGTCCCAGACTTGTCTCCCCTCGTCTATCTGTGCGCATAGCTCGGGGTTAACTGTTCGCGGTCTGATGCTCTCGATGTCAGGTATTTCTTGTTTGGAAAACACGTAGCGGAAGGCATTTCTGATGATTATCGTGCGTAAAACAGACACCGTGCTCTCATCGAAGCTGACGTTGTCAATCTCTTCCTTGCCGCATCCAACCTTAGTAAACAGGAGATGATGCGAGGTCAGTGGCATGAAAATGATCGTGTCTGGTATGCCAACTGGCGTGTTTAATGCCAAGCTGCCATCCTGTCGCATGCAAAATGAAACGACCGGGTTATCACTCGTCGGGAGCATGGATGTACAGCGAAGTGATGCTACTCGCCATGCATAGCCGTGTAGCGCCTCATTGACTGGTCCTTTGAGGAAGTGTCCGATTGAGTATTGGTAGGATTGCCTTCCTACGGCCATGCGAAGCTCGGCGCAACGTTCCTCTCGGTCGATGCTTACCTTGAACGGCACCGGAGGGAAGGGGGCCTGAGGCATACAGGTCGGTTTCTTCTTCAGCAACTCGTCTCGTGATAGCCCCTCTGCCTCCTTGACCACCGATTCAAACGTTGGACCAGCGACTTTCTTTAGTATTTCTGACACCCTCTCGAACCACGCCGGCGTCCTGACGGCTTGCAGCACGAGGTAATCCACGAGTATGCCCATCTCTCCATCGGAGATGGCGGCATCTGCAATGACCTTCTTGAAGACCTCCTTGACTGGGCTCTCATACTTGTTGGAAAACTCGTCTTCGATGGCATCGTCGGCACTACCGCCATTGTGCTGCGTGTAGAGGTCGCGCTGGCAAGCAATGCCCTTTATGGGTGCTTCGCGCCAGGCTTTCACGTTTTTGTGGGCTACCAATAGATCGTGGGTGAGGATGGTATTTCTATTGTTCGACCAGTACTTGAGATAGAACTGGGGGACGTAATGGTTGTCGTGTGTGGTCTGACCCATCGTGTCAGCAGCTCCAATACGCTTGGTGTGAAAGTCTCAAACCGAACGCCCCGGCTGCCATCCATCTTTTGCAGCCGGGGCGTAGGGACTTACCTGACCTCGTACTGCTCGAACACCCGGGCAAAGTACTCCTGCCCCGCTGAAGTCACAAGAGTGGTCGGTGCAATGATATCCACGCCGTTGCGCCTGACGGTCCTCAGCGCAACTTCAAATAGCCCGAGTTCAAGGGACATCTGGGTTGGCGTGTTCCAAGTTGCGCCAATCGAGCCGAGATAACCACTTGCTCGCAGCCAGCTGAAAAGCCTGTTGCGTCCCATGTGGGGCACGCCGCACTTGGAGAGGCCGTCGGCAAGCTCGCCGACGGTGACACACTTTTGACTAGGCATAGCTAGCTCCTCCATTTCCCGACAATGTGTCGGAATCGTGGAGAAAGCAGATACTTTCCCGTAACGCATATAGAATGGTCTGTACACAGTCGGAGGGTATCTGCCCTCTCCGTGGGCTTTCGGGGCAGCAACCTCGAAAGCCTGTTCTTTATAAAAGGGCAGCACTTGTTTATGCGATGACACATTGACATCGCGGCCTGCTCAGCTCATAGGCACCACCTCCCTCAAGTTTCGTTTGCACGTCCGTTAGCTCCTCTTCAGTTGCGATTTGTACTGGTCGATAAGATCCTGTCGCCTTGGAAGCGATTTGATCATTTCCATCCATTGCTCTGAAGAAGAGCCATTCGCCTTCTGATAGACACCCCTGCGCCCAGACTTGATCGCTCCGCATTCCGATAGAGCGAGAAGAACGACGTTCTTCTCGTAGTCCTTGAAGTCACCTCCGATATCCTTGACTTTGATCTCCCCAACGCTATCGAGAAGCTTCCGAGCCTCAACACTAATCCCCTCGACCCTATCGAGGGGAATCCTCTTCCTATATAGCCCACCGTTTCTAGCATTCCCGTACTTCATAAGAGATGTGCCCTCGCAGAAGAAGACCGCGTTTCCATTTTCTATCGGTTCTGTTGGGGTGCTGTCTGTCACAACCTCTTCCTTGGGGGGGTTCTTCCCTCGTCGCATGACTCGCAGTTGCAGTGTTCGCTGTAGGAGGAATCGCGACATTAAGCTTATCTAGCAACGCAAGCTTCTTAATGAAGTTGTCTCCCTCTGAAATGAGCTCTACGACCTGAGCCATAGACTCCGTATTATGGCTCTTGGAGGACCTTGAAAGAAGGTCTCCGAGAAGACCGATGGCCTCCCCGACTTTCTCCTGTGGTTCGTTCATTTTGCCTCCCTCCTTAGCCCGCCTATTCCGATAACCCTATCTTAGTAGTCCGCGTCCAAAAGTCAAGTCTGCGTCTACAAATTCTGCGTCACGGAATAATTCGGTTTAGAGCACGACAACTCCGACATGGCTCATAAAGGGGATTTCTTAGGTGATCGTGGCACTTTAATATGCGATTTACCAGTGCAAACGCTTTGAGAGTCACCCTAAGGCTCTGTTCCTAGATACCTGGACCAGAAACTCATGGGATTGTTGCTTGCGCATGCTGTCGCCTGCTTGCGCAGAAAGGTTGCCGTCCGGCGCACGAAGCGCAGGACGAGCACTGCGCCACTTTCATTTTTGGGCAATTCCTGCGCGTCTGCTTGCATCGCATACCTCTGCTAGTGGCCTAGAACGTGGTCGGAAAAATGAAGCAGACCCCCACCCCACAGGGCGAGGGCCGTGTGACGATACCTCTCAATCGTGATTGGAAAAGTGGGCTAGAACCTGCCGTCGTTCAATGCCTCCTGCAGGGCCTTCGTGGTCCATGCGCCCCAGTCCCCGTCGATGCTGTGGGAGTAGTAGCCGCGGTCGGCGAGGTACTGCTGGAGCGCCACGACCGAGTAGTGGACGAAGTCCCCGTCGATGCTGCGTGAGTAGTAGCCGAGGTTGCGCAAGGTACTGCTGCATCGCGGTCTTCGACAGCCTGCGCCAGTCACCGTCGACGAGGCACCCGAGGTAGTATCCATGCCCCTGCATGCAGGCTTGCGTGGCCTTGGCCGTCAGCGGGCCGAAGTCCCCGTCTACGATGAGCGACGTGGCCACGGGCGTGACGGTAGCACCGTCCCTGCCGCCGTCGCCGTAGTCCGGCACGATGACCACGAACACGTCCTCCCAGGCGCGCGTGCGTCTCCCAACGCTGTTGCTGACGTTACCCTCGATGGTCTGCAGGGAGCTGCCGAGGTCTGCCTCCACGACGCCGACGTGGTCGGCGTTGCCGTTCTTGTCCCAGTCGAAGAGGACGATGTCGCCCGTCTGCGCCTGGGACTTGTCCGGGCGGACGGCCCCCGCCGCCACGGCCCTCGCCTGGATGGTCGGGCAGTAGGTGTGGGGCAGCCCCGCGCACGAGACCCCCCGCCTGCTGCATGACCCACGAGGCGAACGCCGCGCACCAGTACTGCCCGGTCCACTCGCCGCCTACGATGGCGGACCAGTACCGGTCCCCTCCGATGGTGCCGACCTGCCCCTGGGCGATGGACGCCACGTCCCCCCTGCTACTCATGGACGGTCACGTCCAGCGGGGGCTCCACGTCCTCGGGGTCGGATACCGTCAGCGCCGCCAGCATCTCGTCCGCCACGTCCGAGATCTCGATGCTCGTCACATCCGCGCAGGTCTCGTCCGCCATGGCCTACGCCTCCTGGTTCGTCTTCGCGAGGGGGCTCGTGCCCTCCTCGACCTCCGGCACTCCGGCGACGGACGTGAGAAGCGACACGACGACTGCGGTCGCCACGACGAACGCGATCTGCCCCCAGTCGAGGGACGTGATCGCCACGGCCCCGGATCCGATGAGCGCGATGGCCGTCTGGGCACCGGTCTTGACGGCCCTTACGCACGCCGCCACGATCCACCTCTTGAGCTGTTCCCTGGTCATGTCTGTCCCCTTCCTTGTCTGGGCACCCCGCATGGGCGCCCGCCGCTAGCCCCTCATTCGGTTGCCGCCACGACGCGGTCGTCGCATCGGTGCTCTATGCGCTCGACGCGCCGGTCGATGTCGGCCGCACGCGCCTCGAGCGACGTGATGCGACCGGCGTGGTCGTCCATCTTCACCTCGATGCGCGCCAGACGCCTGTCGGTCGACGTGGTGGCCTCCTCGATGCGGATGAGGCGGTCCCGATCCTCGTCGTGCGACGAGCGCCCGCCGCGCCATAGCTGGATCGCTCCGAAGGTCATCATCACGGCGCTCACGACGAGCGCCAGCATGGTCAGCATGTCTCGAAGCTCGAACACCTTCACCTCCGGTCGTCCCCCGCGTCAAGCGAGATGGTATCTGTGGCGTGAGATATGGATGCTGCTACGACACTCCCCACACCTGGATCGAGTCGTATTGGGATGCGGTCTTGGCCATGACCGACGAGCCTGAGTGGTAGACGCTTGCGCAGTAATATGTCGGCTCTGCCCCATAGCACGAAATGAATTGCGCGCCGACATCAGTCGCGTGCGCTACGAAGTCTTCCATCGGAACCACGGTGCTCGCTAGCGCGCGCCACGACCCCGACGTGCCACATTCGATTACGAGCGCGCCATACCTATCCGTTAGAGTGCTTGGGCCAATCGTCGCGATGGTGGTCCAGCTCGTCGATGTGGTCTGACCGAGCATCGTCCATAGCCCATGTGAGCGACCGCTCTTTGTGGCCACGGTCCCGATGACGTAGCTCACGTGGTCGAAGGTCTCCACAATCGCCATGTCCCCAGGTGCTGCGTCGCAGGCGGAGGTGAGCGACCTTACCCCGTAGAGCATCTGCGGGCGTTCCGACGTGCCGCGGTTGAGCGTCATGGACCCGTCGGACGCCACGGATACCACGGTCGCCTCCGTGCGTGACACCGAAGGTCCCTGTGCGTCGCGCGAAATCCTCGCGACCGCGTCGGCCATCATCCTCGAGAGTGACTGCTCGCTGATCTCCATCTCACCTCTCCCAGCTCTTGAGCTCGGCCTCGACGTGGCAACCGGCGACGAGGGAGAGCGTCTGCGTCCTGACCTCGAACTTCCCCGTGACCGCCCCGGTCGCGTATCGCAAGGTCACGGCGTCGTCCACGGCCACGGGCACGTAGACGTGCGACATGGTCACGCGCCTGATGACCGCCTGGCCCTGCCTGAGCAGCGTCGCCGCCTGGGCGTCCGCCTCCGGCTGTCCCCCGTCGGGAAGCTCCGAGTACGAGTAGCCCTTCGTGATGGCGCGGCCGACGGAGACGGTCGAGTACTCGCTGGACGGGTCCGTGTCCCACGCCTCCCCGACGACCCTCGACCCCTCGCCCGAGTAGACGCACACGACGTGGTTCGCCACCCCGGAGGTGTCCCTCTCGTCGGTCATGTCGCGGAGGAACTTCGCGCTCGGGCCCTCCTCGAAGGCCCACGAGACGGGACGGTCGGCGAGCTGTGCGTATCTGCGGAAGACGATCCTGCCCATCGGGTCCGTCCGCGCCCCCCAGAAGCCGGCGATGCCGAGGAGGTCGTTTACCATGTCGAGCTTCGTGTCCCCCACCGACGAGTCGCTCCTCTCGCCGATGCCGTAGGTGCGCACGCGCGAGGTGACGCACGAGCTCGCGTCCGACACGACCTCGAGCCCCATCTGCTCGCACACGTCTCGTGCCGCGGAGACCACGTTCGTGCCGGCCGCGATGGTCACCGGGCTCGCGAAGCCGTCGTCGTAGAGCTCCTGCAGCCTGCCGGTCAGGCTGAGCCTGGAGGTCGAGTAGCGGCCGTGGACGTCCCGTGACGGCATCGACGGCACGAACGTCCCCAGGGCTACGTCGCGCGACTCCCCTCCCGGCCACTCCTGCGCCATGCGGATGCGCACGAGGTCGCGCCCGAGGTCGAGCCTCCCCACGACGTTCACGGACGCCCGCTCGTAGACGCGGGTGTCCGCGTTGCGCTCGATTGACCCTCCCCTGAGGACGGGGATGTCCCCGACCTCGAGCCCGGTCGAGCGCGACACGCGGACGAACCGGTAGGTCGTGACGGCACTCCTGCGGGTCCATACGTCGTCAGCCAACGGGGTCCTCCCATACGCACTCGGTGAACGTCACCGACGCCTTCCAGGTGTCGAACG
>Ga0268359_11550_pt1 | contig 18291 bp, 19 predicted proteins | sample BioMet11_FD_194416 | JGI IMG/M metagenome (GOLD analysis project Ga0268359, IMG submission 194416) | Sewage microbial communities from Oakland, California, United States - Biofuel 11 (PacBio Assembly) | ecosystem: Engineered > Wastewater > Sewage > Unclassified | place: USA: California | collected...
ATCATCCGTTAAGTTATTTGAGAGGTAGGGCTTGCCAGCAGCGCGCGGCGTATCCGGGGGCGGCAACGGGAGGTCGGTAACCCTGAGGCGGCATGTGCAGTGTACAAAGCCGAGGGCCAGTCAGGGGGCACGCCCTCTGACTCAAGGCCTGGGGCAACCAGCAGGCGTAGACCAGCAGATTTTATGCGTTCAAAGAAAGAATGATTTTTAGCCACTGCAACGCTGTTCGGAATGTTTCAGGCCTGGCGCGGCGCCGGGTATGGAAAGACGCAGATGGGGAGTGGCGCATCTGAGCACACTATGGGAGTGAGCATGTCCATCGAAGCAGGAACAAGCCTTAAGATCCGTTGTTCGCCTCAGCTGCCGTACTGATGTGCGGAGGCGCGGCATCATTCACCTACGGCGTTATTTCAGATGCCTCCTTGCTGGTGCATGGCGCACTGTTCTGCATTGCGGCATTGGCGGGCGCGTTTCTATTGTGGACAGTCTACAGTCAGTTGCTGCTGCCCTTGCGCACCATTCGCAATTATGCGCGGGATGTGGCGGCGGGCGGCGCAGCGGCCTGCCCGCGCGACGCCATGCCCAAGGAATATTCCGACCTGCGCGACAGCATCTGCTCCATGGTCGCAACCCTGGCGCAGGCCCTTGCCGATGCCCGTCGCAAGGGCGACGAGGCAGAGCGGCTCGCCGCCGACAGCAATCAGGCTTTGCAGGAAAGCCGGGCGGCGGAATCCCAGATCAGGCAGCTGCTCAACGACATGAATGTTGCCTCGCAAAAAGCGGCAACGGCCTCGGCCAGCATCTTTGCGGGCATTCGCGAGCTTGGCCAGAACATGGAAAGTGTGGACCACGACGTGGTTGCTGCAGCGCGAGCGTATGCAGGAGGCCTCGCAGGCCGTTGAGCAGATCAATAACTCCATCCAGAACATCGCGCTCAATACGGGCAAGGCCGCTGAAGATGCGGAAATGGCCCGGCAGGGCGCTCTTGCTGGCGCGCTGGGAGTGCGGGGCGCTGTGACTTCCATCGAACAGGTCAAGGGGCGTATTCTGTCGCTCAAAGAGACCATGGCCAGCCTGGGTCAGCAGGCCGAGGGCATCGGGGCGGTGCTGGGGGTCATTACTGATATTGCCGACCAGACCAACCTGCTGGCGCTTAATGCTGCCATTGAGGCCGCCCGTGCGGGTGAGGCCGGGCGAGGCTTTGCCGTAGTTGCCGACGAGGTGCGCAAACTGGCAGAAAAAACCATGAACGCCACTCGCGAGGTTGGCGAGTCGTTGCGCAGCATTCAGGCCAAGGCCCGCGAAAATGTGCAGGCTGTTGACGCCGCCGCTCAGGATATCGTCAGTAGTGCGGGAACGGCCGAACAGGCCGCCGAAGATGTTAACCGTATCGCTGAATTTGTGCAGCAGGCCGCCAACGAGGTCTCCGCTATCGCCGAAGCCAGCAATGCGCAAACCGCCGCCAGCGAGCAGGTGCGCCGCGGCGTCACAGAAGTCAACGCAGTTGCGACGGAAACAGCCGATCACGTCAATCGCTCCATCCATGTGCTGGTGGAGATATCGGGCCAGGCGGAAGAGCTGGACGCCATTATCGGGGCCATGGGCAAGGGCCGGTTGGGCGGCGTGGTCGATTCCGACCAGCTCATAAGCTGGACGGATGAGCTCTCTGTGGGCGTTGCGGTCATTGACGAGCAGCACAAGGGGCTTGTGACGCTGATTAACGAACTTAATGCGGCCATGCGGCAGCGCCGGTCTGATGCCGTGCTGGCAGGCGTGCTCGACAGGCTGAAGCAGTACACCGTAAAGCATTTTGCCACTGAAGAAGAATTTTTTGACCGCTTTGGCTATCCTGACGCCCCCGCCCACAAAAAAGCCCACCGAGAGCTGGTGGAAAAAGTGCTGGCCTTTGAAAAAGAACTCAAATCAGGCCGTGCCAAGGTCACCATGGAGATCATGCGCTTTCTGAAAGACTGGCTGGTGGGGCACATCATGGGCACAGACAAACGCTACGGTCCCTTCCTGAACAGCAAGGGCGTGCGTTAGGGGCGCTGTTGCTGGTCGTGCGACCAGAGGCCCCGCCTGCACCGCTGCAGCATGCAAAAGAGCTGGACCCCAATGGGGTCCAGCTCTTTTGCGTTGTCGTGCAACCGCGAGGGCAGGGCGGATCAGGCCGCGTCGTCGTTTTCGTCGTCCAGGATCAGATACCGGTCGTTGGGCTTGAGCACAACGGCGCGGGCGCGGGCCTTGCGCTTTGCGTGGTACAGCGCCCTGTCGGCCCGTTCAAAAAGCTGCTCAATGGTGCGGATCTGCGGCGACAGGTTGTCGAGCACGGATATGCCCGCGCTTACCGTGATGTGAAGATTGTTTTTTTCAACATTGCCTTCAGTATCGCGGATCAGAAGGTTGAAATTTTTGATGGCGTTGCAAAAGCGGTTGATGACGCCCCCCAGCGCATGCGCGTTGGGCCCGGAAATAACCATGGCAAATTCGTCGCCACCAAAGCGGGCGGCCATGGCCTCGGTCTCACGCCCCAATTCTTCTCTGGCCCGTTTGAGGTGCACGCCCACAACCTTCAGCACCTGGTCGCCGATGAGGTGCCCGTAGGTGTCGTTAAATGACTTGAAGTGGTCAATGTCAAACAGGGCCAGCGCAATGGGATGCCTCTCGCTTTGCCAGCGCGCGTCGGCGTTTTTCATGAACATGTCAAGGCTCAGGCGGTTGGCAAGCTCTGTCAGTGGGTCAATGAAGGCGAGATTTTCAAGATTGCAGATGTCCTCCTCAAAAAGGACCTTAACCCGGCGAAAGGCCGACTGAAGCTTTTCAAGGACCTCGGTGCTGTTGGCATTTTCAGCAACAATAGAGAGGCTCTCTGTTTCAAGGTGGGCGATGTCGCCGTAGCGGGAAGAAAGCTTGTTGAAAAACTGGTTGATGACGGAAGAGGTCTCGTGAACCATGCTGTTAAGCTGGTTTACGAGGGGCTTGCTGAATATTTCACTGCATTTGCGGATTGTAGAAACAAGCTGATCTTCAGTATACTGCTTGTTTTTTAAAATTTCTGCCATCTGTGATAGAATGGCAATTTTTTGATCTTCATCAAGGTAATGATAGTCGTTCATTTCCCTGAAAAAAAGTAAAAGAGAGCGCCAGCGGGTTTCTGGTGGAACACCTGCCTTGTCAAACATCTCAAAGAGATTCAGGTAGGTGCTAGTGCAATGCGCTGAGGCTGTTGTGGATTTCGGCATGGCTGCGCTTGTTTGTATGGATGAAAATATGTGGAAGGAGCGCGGAATAGCCGCCCCGTCTTTTTTAATTCTGTGTGTAGTAACTTCTGTGCAACACCATGTCAAAGATTGTAATAATAGGTTTTCAGAAAATTAATTATCGGCGCTACGTATGTATCCTCGATGGTATTTTTAAACTGGCCGTTTTTTAACGTAAAAGGCGGCGACATTATATGCCGCCGCCTTTTGCATCGCGCATTGTTGCACTGCCGGTTATGGGCGGCAACATTGAATAACTGCTGAAAAAATCTGTCAGGGTTTGCCATAGCCCCCCGGCAGGCGGGGAGCAGGGGTCGCCGTCTGGGGCAGGGCCTGGTCAAATGACTGCACATGGGCGCGGGGCGCGTCCGCTGGCGCGGCATTGGGCTGGCCCGCAGGCGCAGCAGGACGCATGGCGCTGCGGCCATATGCCGCCTGAGCATGCGCACGGGGCACTGCGGTCACTGCCGGTTGAATGATGGGTTGGGCGGTTTTGGTCACCGAGCCAATGGGCTGCATGCGGGTGGCTATATCGTTTGCCGCCTTGCGGGCCTCGGGGGTTTCAATAATCTGGGCGTACGCGCCCCGCAGGCCGGAGAGAATGGATTCGACGCTGTTCAGCGAGTCCAGATCCATCTTGAGGTTGGCCCGCAGCAACCGCGCAGTGCAGAGCAGGTAAAGGTTGTTGAGGTTAACAGCCAGGCTGCCGCCCTTGTCCATGTTCAACGACGCGGCAAGCTCGTTGATAATATCGATGACCTTGGAAATAAGGATGCCTTTTCCCGCATAGTCATTGGCAAGCATCTTGGTGCGCGCCTGCTGGATAAACTGGAGCGCGCCGTCGTAGAGCATGAGCAAAAGCTGCCCCTGATCCGTTGTGCCTACCTTGGTCTGAAAATATGCTTGCGCCGCTTTATTCATATATTGTCCTTATGACGGTGTTCGTTGGCGTGTGCTGCAGGTTGCTGATTTAACTGCTGCTAGTGGAGCTCTTCATGCTTGCGATCTGCGATGTCAGCTGATCTTTTTGCGTATTGTACTGCTTGAGGAGGGTTTCCAGATTGGCAAAATACGCCTTTTGCCGTGTTTCCCATTGGTCAAGGCGCGTCTGCTCCTGGGTAATTTTTTTGTCGATGTTGTCCATGATGGACTGATAGTTGTTCTTTAGAACCATCAGGGCGCCGTTTTGCGATTTAAGCGCAATGGCTGCCGCATTCTGGTCGTCCGTGCCGGTGGCGGTTACGTTTACATCCGTGTAGGTCAGCTCGCCCTTGAGAAAGGTGCTGACCGTCTGCACCAGGCCTTCCTTGATGCGGATCTGCCCGGAGTGGTCGCCAGCCGAGAGGTTGTCTATCTGCAGCGACAGGCCTCGTGCGTCGCCGGTGGCGACGCTGTAATAGTAGCCGGGCTGGCTGGTGTCGCGCGTGGCTTCCACGCCGCCCACCATAACTTTGGTTATGTTGCCCGATGCGTCCACCGAGTAGTTCACATCATATGTGCCGCCCTTGGTAATGCCAGAAATGTGGCTGCCATAGCGAAAGTCGGCGCTTGTGCTCGCACCCGTGCCGGAGGAGCAGAAAAAATCCACCACATCCGACAGGTGGTTGTTGATCATGTTCTCGTAATTGCTCTGATCCATCTGCTGCAGTTCGGCAATGCCGGAAGACGGAGCAATTTGCAAGAGACCGTAATTGGTGCTGGTCTGGTCGGTTTCAACTTTGATGCCCATGTTGGCCAGGTTGGCCAGCACGTCGCCCGACAGCACATCGCTGGCGGTTGTGCGGCTGGTAAAACCAGGAGGCGCGCTGTTGAGCATGGAGGTAAAGCGCGATTTGAACAGCTGCACGCCGTAGTTGCCCTGCAGCAGGCCGCCTTTTTCGGTGGTGAGCTGCGAGGTGCTGTAGTTGTCGCTGGTCGTTTTTTTGGGGTCGTTGGTGGTGACCGCCTTGTCAGGATCGTACTTGCTGGATTCGTTGATGGTCATCAGGATGGAGTTGACCGAATCCAGAAAGCTCTGGATGGACTTTTCCACCGAGGTGATGTCCGTGCTGACCGAAAGCGTGGCGCTGCCCTTGTCCTGGATGGTAAAGACCACGCCCGTAAGGACGTCGCTGACGCTGTTGGTGGCGGACTCCATCTCCACCGGCCAGTTGTCCACAGTATATTTGGCGTTGGCCGCGCTGCGGATGTTCCAGTTGGAGGAGCTGGTAACCTGCCCGTCAATGTTCGGCCCGCTGAAAGTATCGATATTGTTGAGCTTGAGGTAATAATTGCCCGTGGTGGGCAGCGTGCCTGTCTGCAGGTCGATGGTTGTCGTGCCGTCGGCGCTCACCAGCGAGCCGGTGAGGCCCTTGTTTTTGATGGCCGTGAGGATGTCGGTCATGCTGGACCCGCCCGCCAGCGTGATCGTTTGCGGAGTTGTGCTGGAGTTGGTCGTGTAGGTGTAGACCAGGTTTGGCGGCGTCTCCAGCGCATCGGTGGCCGTCATGTTGGTGATGGTGGTCGAGGCGTTTGTTTTGACGGTGACTGCATCCATGCCACCGCCAGAGCCGCCGGCGCTCATGTAAAAACGTTCGGTATTCGACAGGGTAACTGTATTGCCGCTGGCAGCGCCGTAGCTTGAGAGCTTGGTCAACAGATCCTGATAGGTTTTGTCCTGGGTAAGGCTGAAGCTCTGGGTGCTCCCGTTATGGTCTACGATGGTGTAGGTATAGCTTTTTGAGCTGTCGGCGCTGGTTCCGCCAAGCTTTTGGCTGAGCTTGGCGCTGTCAAAGGTAACGTCAGTACTGGCGGTATAGCTTTGCGTGCCGGCGTTGCCCACGACCTTGGTGCCCATCATGGAGGCATCCGAGGTAACCGTGGAGGTTATTTTGCCAGAGTCGCTGCTGCTGTCGGCAAAGGTGAATGTCGCGCCGTTGACGTTGGAAAGGTTCAGGTCCCACCCGCCGCTGCTGTTATAGGTCATTTCGGCCGAGCTAGCCCCGGAGGCCTGCGCAATCTGCAGCGCGGCTTCCTTCATGGTGGTTCCGGCCTTGACTGTCAGCGTGCGTGTGCCGGTGGTTGCTCCGTCGTTCATGTTGAGCACCACGGTCATATCTGCGGCAAGAGTCGTTGTGGTCGGCGACGAACCCACCGTAAATTTGGTGACCGGAGTGCTGAAGGTGGTCTGCTTGTCCGCGTCGCGGCGGTATACGGCCTTGACGTCGGTAAGCTGCAGATTGCCCGAACTGTCGACGCTGGCAATGCTGCGCCCCACCTGTGAATTAATGGCCGACGCAAGGTCGCTGTTGGTTTTGTTGCCGGCGATCTTGACCGAAAACGTGTTGCCGTCCTCCATGATGAGGTCGTAGGCAAAATTTGTGGGATCGGTAACGGAGCTGGACATGTCCAGCACGTTGTTGGATTTCCAGGTGGATGTAGCCCCTGTGGAGTTCATGCCCACGAGGTTTGAGCTGTGGATGACGAGCCCGTTGGCCGCGCCTGTGCTTTTGCCCGCAACCTGAAAGACATAGCCGGAGCTGGCCTGCACAATGCTGACCTTGACGCCGGGGTTGTCGGCGGCGTTGTTGATCATGCTTGCAAAGGAGTCGAGCGTGGTATTTGCCGGAACGGCCACGCTGTATTCCTTGCCCGCATATTCGTATGAAAAAGTCTGCGACGCACCGGAGGGTGTTGATGATGTCGGTCTTGCTGCTGAAAACGTGCCCGGTATTGGCCCATATGGCGTTGCTGGCCACCTGGGTCACGTTGATGGTGTGCTGCACGTCGTCGGCTGCAGCGTTCGCGACAGCGGAATGATGTTGCTGTTGCTGCTGGTCACATTTTTGGTGACAAAGCTGTTTTTGTTGGCCAGGTTGGCCAGCACGCTGCTGGCGGTGCTGACCTGGGTTATAACCTTGCCAAAAGCGTCATAGCGCAGCTTCCAGTCGCTTTTCCAGGCCTCCAGCTGGTTGAGTTGCGTGGACTCAACCTTCTTGAGTTTGGCAAGCACTGTGTCAAAGTTCGCATCCGAACCACTCAGGTTGGATATGGCATTTGAACCGGATATGCTGACTCCCATAAGCGCCTCGCATGAAAGATGTGCAGCCCCTGCGCGATACTGTCGCGATCAGTGGGATCTGCCAGCCGCCGATGGTCTAAAAGCGGCAATAGATGCCGAAAATCTGGCGGACATAAAAATTTTTGCAAGATGCGTGCAAACCGGCGGACTGTCAAAATCACAATTTGGGGTAGCAAAAAAACATAAATAAATCGCACAATAGCAAGCGCCTTCATGCACTGCGTCGGTGTGCCGAGCGCTAAGGGGCGTGCGAACGCTTTTTGCTGTCCTGGGGGCAGTTTTTGCCCCCGCGCCGGGTGCAGGGCGGCTGACACCCTGTAATATCCTTAACGGAACACAGCAAAAAAAGTTTAGACAACCCGCCAGGCAATAGATGACGCGGAAGGGGAAACATGGGGAGGCTGGCGGGCGTAGGCGAAACCCGCCAGGGTATTGTGTCGGAGCCTTGCGGCAGGTCAGACTGCCAGGCATACGGCAGGCAATCGGGGGCAGGCAATCGGGGGCAGGCTGTATTGAGGCGGTCGGGCCTGCGACAGGCAGGTAACCTCCCCGCCCGCCGCAGCGCCAGCATGCTATTGCATAAATTCAGTCCAGCGGGCCAGCAGAGCGCGCAGGGCGTTGCCACGATGGCTGCGGGAGTTCTTTTCGTCCTTGGTCAGCTCCGCTGCGGTCTTTCCAATAAGTTTGTCAAAAAAAAGAGGGTCATAACCAAAGCCGTTGTCGCCTCGCCTGCTTTCAAGCAGCTGACCTTCCCAGGTGCCGCGCACGACCATCTCCTTGCCGTCGGGTCTGACGGCGGCCATGCAGCTGACAAAGCGGCAGCCGCGCTTGTCCGCAGGCACATTGGCCGTTTCGTGCAGCAGTTTGCGTATATTGCGGGCATCACGGCTTTCGCCGGGCTGGCTTTGCCAGTCGTCGGAATAGCGGGCGGAATAAACGCCGGGGGCCTTGGAGAGCGCGTCCACCTCAAGTCCGGAGTCGTCGGCAACGCTTACAAGGCCGGTCAGGGCCGCCACGGCCCGCGCCTTGATGAGGGCGGTTTTCTTCAAAGGTGGTTCCGGTTTCTTCAATCTCGCCTATCTCGGGAAAGGACGAGAGGCCCAGAACCTCCACGCCAAACTCGGTCAGGGGGTCGGCCAGCTCGCGAACCTTGCCGGCGTTGTGGGTGGCCAGAACAATACGGAGAGCCTTGCTGTGCGACATGTGTGCATCCTTTATGGGTTTGAGCAAACAAGATAGCCGCTGCCCGCCCGCAGGTAAAGCTGGCGGAGGCTGTTTTGTGCCTTGTTTAAAATCATAAGTTATACTGGCGTGTTACAATAATGGCCGCACCTCACGCTTTTCTTTTGCCGCATGCGGGAGTATAGTTTTCACCCATCATTCATCAGCGAGGAAATGAGCATGAAACTCATGGAAATATTTGACGTTCCCACCCAGGAAACCCGCATCCCCGTGCCTTATGTCATTGCCGAGGCTGGCGTAAACCACGAGGGCAGCATGGATATTGCCCGCCGGCTGGTTGACGAAGCCGCCGAGGGCGGCGCGGACGCCATCAAGTTTCAGACCTACAAGGCAGGAACCCTGGCCTCCAAGGATTCGCCCGCGTACTGGGACACATCCAAGGAGCCGACCTCCAGCCAGTACGAGCTGTTCAAGAAGCACGACTCGTTCTGGAAAAACGAATTTGAAGCGCTCAAAAAGTATTGCGACGCCGCAGGCATTGCCTTTATGTCCACGCCCTTTGACGTGGAGTCTGCGCATTTTCTTAACGATCTCATGGACGTGTTCAAGATTTCCTCGTCAGACATCACCAACAAGCCCTTTATCCGCATACTGTGCGATTTTAAAAAGCCCATCATTATGTCCACCGGCGCGGCCCATTTGCATGAAATCGCCGAAGCTGTTGAGTGGATTGAAGAAAAAGGCAACAAGCTGGCCCTGCTGCACTGCGTGCTCAACTATCCCACTGCCGATGAAAACGCTGCCCTGGGTATGATACCCGCGCTCAAGCGGCATTTTCCGCAGCACGCCATCGGCTACTCCGACCACACCCTGCCCAAGGACATGCACATACTGGAAACCGCGACCCTGCTTGGTGCGCGTATTCTTGAAAAGCATTTTTCGCACGACAAAACCCTGCCCGGCAACGACCATTACCACGCCATGGACAAGGAAGACCTCAAGCATTTTTACAAAAGGCTCCGCGCAACCCTTGCCAGCGTTGGCGACATGGAGCTGCGCGCCCTGCCTGAAGAAGAACCCGCCCGCCAGCACGCCCGTCGCTCGCTGGTGACGGCCCGCGCCGTACCCGCCGGTCAGCCCCTTACTGCGGCCGACCTAACCTGGAAGCGCCCTGCGCACGGCATTTCACCCCGCAATTACGACGAGGTGCTGGGCATGCGCGCCCGCCGTGATCTGGCCGAAGACACCGTGCTTTCCTGGGCCGACCTCGACAGGGCCTGATCATGAGCAACGGGCGCGTAACCCTTGTTCTTGGGCGCATGCCCCTCAAGGCCGACCCCGCGCTTTTTCGCGCGGCCGGGCCTTGGTGTTTTGCCGAGCAGGAGGAGTTTTTTCCCGACTGGGACAAAACCTTTACCTTTGCTCCCGAACCGCTGGTGGACTTTGATTTGCAGTTGCGGGGCCTGCAGGGAGGTCAAGGCCCTCTGCGCGGACATTCTGCCCCACATCGCAGACCGTCTGTGCCCGCATGCCCGCACCCTGCCCGCCGCTTACTGGGAAACCCTGCTGACGCCATGGGCCATGAACGTCGCCAAGCAGGTGGTGGAGCGCTGGTGGCGGGTCAAGGCCATGGTGCAGAGCTGGGGGCAGGAGCCCCTGCACGTGCCCCTGCTGCCGAGGAACTGCTCCCTTACCTTTGCCACCGGGCCGGATTTTGTCCTGCACGGGGCACTGGGCCATTCATACAACCACTGGCTGTTTTCGCGCCTGCTGGAAGAGGTTTTTCCCGCTGCCTGGAGCATGGAGTACCTGCCTGCCGTGCAGAAAAGTTATGGCGAGCAGGAGTCGCTCTCCGGCAAGGAAAAACTGCGCGAAGTGCTGCGCAACCTGATGCTGCGCCTGCCTTGCCCGCGTCTTAAGGGTATGAGCATCGGGCAGAGTCTGCGCTTTTCGCTGGCCTTGCTGCACCGCAGCAAGGGGCCTGACAGGTCTCGTCCGCAGGTGGAGTACAGCAGCGCCGTCACGGGCATAGCCGCCGATTTTCCGGATAACTTTGCGCGCACCCTTGTGACCCTGTTTATGGCCTCGCTGCCGCAATTGCTGGCCAACCAGATTCACCCCGCAAGGTTAACGCCTGATCCGCTGGGGCCGCGTCTGCGCGTGGCCAGCGTGATGGCTTACGAAGATGCCGATTACCGGCAGTCGCTGGCCAGGTGGCGCGGTCGGGGCAACCGCCTGATGTATGTGCAGCACGGCAGCGACTATGGACAGGTGCGTTGCGTGTCCGACGTCGAGATGGTGGAATACAGCCAGCACGCCTTTGGAACCTGGGGCTGGAAAGAGCACCAGGGCAGCGCGGGCAATTTGTGCCCCTGCCGTACCCGCAGCTGGATGGTCTGGAAGGCCGCTGGCAGGGACAGCAGGGCGAAAACCTGCTGTTTGTGGGTACGGAAATGCCCGCATTTCCCTACCGGCTGGACGCGCACCCCTCGCCCTTGCAGGTAGTGGAATACCGCAAGGACAAAGGACGTTTTTTTGCGGCGCTGGGGCGCGATGTGCAGGCCTGTTCGCTGTACCGTCCCTACTTCCCCGTGCCCGGTTCGCTGCGCGATGCCCGACTGGGTGCTGGAGCGCTTCCCTCTGGTGCGCATGGCCACAGGCATGCTGTCAAAGCACCTGTACGCCTGCCGTCTGCTGGTGCTTGACCATAACGGAACCACCCTGCTGGAATCGCTGGTGGCCAATATCCCCATGGTGCTGTTTTGGCGGCGCGAGGCATGGGCGCTTACGAGCGATGCCACAGCGCTGCTGGACATGCTGGCCCAGGCGGGTATATGGCACGAGACGCCCCAAAAAGCCGCCGCCAAGGCCGCCGAAGTCTGGAAGGACCCGCTGGCATGGTGGATGAGCGACAAAGTGCAGCAGGCGCGCCGGGCATACTGTGCGCAGCAGGCCCTGACCGTGCAGGGGGGCCCTAACCCTTACTGGCTGAAAATGCTGAAGAGTCTGTAACTCATGCAAGTTCGTGTTTTTTTCGTTGTCGCTGTTGATGGCTGCGGTCTTTTGCTCAATGCTGCTTGTGGGTGGCATGGCTTGGGCGGACGACGCCTCCACCCTGCGCGATGCGCAGGCCGCCCTGGACAAGGCCGACTATGATCAGGCCGTGCGCATTCTCAAGCCGCTGGTGGACAGCGGCAATGCCGAGGCCCTCTACGTCATGGGGCGCCTGATTCTCGAAGGAAAGGGGCGTAAAGAAAAACAACACCCGCGCGGCGGAATTCTTCCGCCTTGCTGCGGAAAAGGGCGATGTCAGCGCCATGAATTCGTGGGCCACCTCGCTGGTTACCGGCGACGGCGTGCCCCGCAATTTTCACGAGGCCGCACGCTGGTTCCGCAAGGCCGCCGATCAGGGGCTGGCCATGGCCCAGTTCAATCTGGGCTATCTCTATGCTTACGGCAAGGGGCTGCCCAAGGACGAAAGCGCCGCCATCGACTGGTACACTCGCGCGGCAAATCAGGGGCTGGCCTCGGCGCAGTATTCACTCGGCTGGACGTACATGAACGCCAAGGGCGAAAACCAGAGCGACACCAAGGCTGCCCACTGGTTTGAAAAGGCTGCGGAGCAGGACCACGCCAAGGCGCAGAACAACCTTGCCTACATGTACGCCGAGGGGCGCGGCTACGCCCAGGATCCGGCCAAGGCCGTGCAGTGGTACACTCGTGCAGCCGAACAGGGCTATGCCGAAGCGCAGTACAACCTCGGCTACATGTACGAACAGGGGCGGGGCATTGCCCAGGATTATACCCAGGCGGTGGACTGGTACCGCAAGGCTGCGGAGCAGAACGAAGCTGCCGCCCAGTACAGCCTTGGCCTCATGTACGAGCAGGGCACGGGCGTTCCGCGCAACCTGACCGAGGCCAACCGCTGGTACCAGCTGGCTGCCAAAAACGGCGACCCGGACGCCAAGGCCGCGTTGCGCAGCATGTCCACAAAGGCTCCTGCGTCGGCCAAGGCTGCCGCCAGCCCCACCAAGCAGACCCGCGAAAAAAAGAAGCAGTAACCGTCGGGGCTTTTTGCCCCGCATGCGGTTTGTCGGGCCGCCGGACATGCCTTGTTGGCGTGCCCGGCGGCTTTTGCTTTGCAGAGCCGCTGCGCCCGCCGCATGGATGCCCTTTGTGGACATGCTGGCATAAAAAGACTGTTTATTGTCATTGCTGCCAGGGCGGGCATCTTTTACGCTGCCCGCATGAAGCAGAATCTTGTCATTTTTCTCTACCCCGGCATTGTCGCTCTGGACGTAACTGGCCCGCTGGAGGTGTTTGCGACGGCGACCCAACTGCTTAAGCTCGGCAACAGGCATAATGAGGGCTATACGCCGGTGTTTGCGGCCACCCGCTGCGGTTCCGTGCGTTCGGCTTCCGGTCTGGGCATGACAGCGGAGGTGACGCTCGGGAGCACTCGCCCCGACATCCTGTTGGTGCCAGGCGGCCCGGATGCAGAATCCGCCGCTGAAGACCCCCAGGTGAAGCGGCAGGTGCGCGCGGCGGCTGGGGCTCAGCCCATACCAGTACCGCCGCCATTTTTTCAGAGGGTAGCTGGTCTGCCGTTTATTGCCCCGGCAGGGCAAAAAACAGCGGCGCAATTCTGTGAGGGTTCTGAACTGCGCCGCTGAAGTGCTTGTGTGGTTGCGGGCAGGCTGCTAGCGCAAGCCGCTTTTTTTCTGAAAGGCAAGGATGGACAAAAATTCAAAGCCGATATTGGCGGCAAGATAGGCGGTCAGCTCGGCCTGATCAATGCCGGGCATGACCTCTACAATGTCAAACCCCACATAGTGCAGGTTTTTGAGCGCGCGCACTATGCTCAGCACCTCCCACGAGGTAAAACCGCCGACCTCGGGCGTGCCCGTGCCGGGGGCGTAAGCAGGGTCTACAAAATCAATGTCAAAGGTAAGGAACACCTTTGTGTCGCCTACCCTCTGCTTGATGGCTTCGACAACCGCGGGCAGGCCCATCTCGCGCATGGCGTGCGCGGGCAGCACCTTGAAACCCAGATCAGCGGCAATCTTGAAGTCGTCCGGGTCGTAGAGCGAGCCGCGCATGCCCAGCTGGATGGAGGTTGCGGGGTTTATGAGCCCTTCTTCAAGCGCGCGGCGAAAGGGCGTGCCGTGGTTGTAGGGCTGGCCAAACACGGATTCGTTCAGGTCCAGGTGCGAGTCAAAGTGCAGCAGGCTTACCTTGCCGTGCCGGGCGGCAACGGCGCGCAGCTCGGCAAGGGTGATGGCGTGGTCGCCGCCAAGGCCCAGCGGTACAACGTCTGCGTCAAGCAGGGGTTGCATGAACTGGGTGATGGCCTCGTAGGACTGCTCGATATATCCGGGTATGATATTGACGTCGCCAAAGTCGCCGCCAGCCAATTCGCCAAGAATATTGACCTCAAAGACGACGTTGTTGGGTTTGATCATGCTTGAGATGTGCCGGATGGCGGAGGGCCCGAAGCGCGACCCGGTGCGGTAGGAGCTGCCCGTGTCAAAAGGGATGCCAAAAACCGCAAAATCCATGCCCAGGGGGTCGTCCAGGCGCTGCATGCGCATAAAATTGCCGGTATTGCAAAATCGCGGGGATGAAGAAGCGCTGGGGGGCTGTTTGACAGACATATAAACCTCGATGGTTGGGCCGGTAAAACTCGGTCTGTTTGGTTTGTTCCGTAGTGCGGCGTGGAGGGTTGGCCTGGCGCGGGGGCGCGCCGGGCATGGACGCGGTCAGGCCGCGCAAACCCTGTATTGCACGTCCGAGGGCACGCAGTTTTTGCCGTTAATGGGCAAAATGTCCTGCGGGCAGGCGGACATGACCACCACGCAGTCAAAGTGCGCCTCAAACAGCACATGGTCGCCCGGCTTGCTCAGGGGCGGCAGCCAACGGGCTGTGTTGTCCACTATGGGGGTGTTCATCCACAGGTTCAGCGGGCAGGGGCAAAAATTCACGTTTATGCCCACATTGCGCAGGGCCGCGTACATGTTGTCCGTGCAGTTGGCGTGGTAGCCCTGCACACCAAGGCCCATGTAACGGTATATGTCGCAGGCGGCCATAAAGGTGTCGTGTGCGCCGTTGCTGGTGTCTTCGAGCATGGTGAGCACGGGGCGACGGTAGTTGGTCACCAGCCTGTCGCCGGGGCCGGGGACGCCCTTGTTGAGGTCCGGTCGCACATGCTGCATGGACATGTATTCAAGCGGGTTGCGCAGGTTAAAGGCCCAGGTGTCCACCACCTGCTCGCCGGTGATGTTGACGATTTCAATGCGTTCTCCGGCGCGTACAACGGCGGCGTCGCCGCAGCGTCCTGGTATGGTGATGTATTGGCTCATCCGATATTTTCTCCTGCTGCGGGTCAGGCGACCTGACCGTTGCGGTGCGTCCAGCTTTTTAAAAATGCCGTAAGCCGGGGGCTTTCGGGCGAATGAAAAAGTTTGTCGGGCGGCCCCTGCTCAACCACAGACCCGCCTTCCATAAACACGACCCGGTCGGCCACCTCGGCGGCAAAGCCCATCTCGTGGGTCACGATGAGCATGGTCATGCCGTCGCTGGCCAGGCTGCGCATAACCTGCAGCACATCGCCCACCAGTTCGGGGTCAAGGGCTGATGTCGGCTCGTCAAACAGCATGATGCGCGGCTCCATGGCAAGGGCACGGGCAATGGCTACCCGCTGCTGCTGCCCGCCGGAGAGCTTGGCCGGGTAACTGTGCGCCTTTTCCGCAAGGCCCACGCGTTCAAGGCATTCCATGCCCTTTTTTTCCGCCGTCGCGCGGGGCTTGCCCGCAACGGAAATGAGCGCCTCGGTGACGTTTTCCATTGCCGTCATGTGCGGCCACAGGTTGAAATGCTGAAAAACCATGCCCAGATCGCGCCTGCTGTCGCGGATGCGCGCCTCGCCAGCCCGGCGGCGGGTTCCGTTGTATTGCATCTCGTAGCCCATCAGCGCGCCTTCAACCAAAATCTCGCCTTCGTCGTAGACTTCCAGAAAATTTACGCAGCGCAGCAGGGTGCTCTTGCCTGACCCCGAGGGGCCTATAAGACAGACGACCTCTCTGGGCATTACTTCCATATCTATGCCCTGAAGCACCTCATGTTGCCCATACCGCTTGCGCACATCGCTGATCTTGATGGCCGGGGTGATTGTTTCTTCCATGGGCGTATCCTCCTTTAGCGCGTCAGATGCCTGGTCAGGCGTGCTTCGGCCTTGCCGGACACGACGGCCACGGCCTCGGATATTATCCAGTAGAGCAGGGCCAGCAGGCAAAGCGGCATGACGATTTCAAAGCTGATGTTCATGATGCGGGTGGCTGTTTTGGTCAGCTCCGCCACCGTGATGATGGACAGCACGGCCGAATCCTTGATGAGCGTGATGATCTGGTTGACGGCGGGCGGCAGCACTATCTGCGCCATTTGCGGCAGCTCTATGCGCCACAGCCTGCGCCACGGGCGTATGCCCAGACAGTGGGCCGCCTCGCGTTGACCCTCGGGGATGGATTCAAAACCGGCGCGGAAGATTTCGCAAAAATACGCCGCCGCGTACAAGGACATGCCCAGCATGCCCGCTGGCTCCGCATCCAGCACTATGCCGACGCGTGGGCCGCCGTAATAGAGCAGGTAAAGCTGGATGAGCAGCGGCGTTCCGCGGAAAAACTCGACATAGCAGGCCACGGGTCTGCGCAGCCATGGGCAGATGCGGCGGCCAAGCTCGGCGGCAAAGCCAAGAATCAGCCCACAGACAATGGCGACCATGCTTATGCGAATGGTAACCCACAGGGCCGCGGCAAAATCCGGTCCGTTTTCAGCCAAAAAACTCTGCCAGCGCAGCAAAAAGGTTGTGAGTGCATCCATCAGTGCTTCCCCTTGAGGCGCTCGCCCAGGCGGGAGATGATCAGGCACAGGGCCAGATAGATAATGGCGGCGGCAAGATACACTTCCACGGGTTTGTAGGTTGTGGATACAAGCTGCTCGCTGCGGCGCATGAGTTCGGTGACGCCGATAACGGATATGAGCGAGGAGTTTTTGAACAGGATGATAAACTCGTTGACGAGCTCCGGCCCGGTCAGCGAGAGCACCTGCGGCAGCTGAATGCGCGTGAGGATGCGCATGCGGCTCAGGCCCAGAGCCTTGGCGGCCTCAATCTGCCCTGCTGGTATGGAATTGAAACCGCCACGGTAGATCTCGGCCTGAAAGGCGCTGGTGTTGAGGCCAAGAGCCAGCACGGCGACCAGCAGCGAGGGAACTTCAATATTTACCGCAGAGGGCATGTAGAACAGCAAAAACAGGATCACCAGCACGGGTATGCCCCGCAAAAAGCTGATGTACAGCCCCGCCGCCCGCACCAGCGGCCAGTATTGCGATCTGCGCATCTGGCACACTGTGATGCCCAGGATAATGCCAAGCGATATCGCAGCCAGGGCCACAAAAACCGAAGTAATTGCGCCGTGGAGCAGCCCTGGCATTATGGAAAGGATAAATCCGACTTCGTTCATGGTAGCCTGCAGTGGGCGCGCCCACACTGTTGTCCGGTTTCAGCCGGTAGCGGCGCTTTGACGCCTACCCTGCACGGGTTGCTGCCTGCCTGAAGATAGACTGTTATGAGCAAATCGCGTGCCGTTGCAATGAATATGTGTTATTATGAATAGTTAGATGAACTTTTCCCGTTTTTTGCGCAGTGATGTAAAACAAAAATGTTTCAAACCTGGAAAATCGGGGCTTGCAAAACATTTTTGTTTTGCGCTTAGCCGTTGCCGGGCGTCTGCGTGCGCTTCCACGCGGCATGGGCCGCCAAAAAGGCAAATACCACCGATGCGCCAGCCAGGGCGGTAATGCCGGCCACATCCTTGTCGGGCAACACCTCGACCAGATCCATGCCCACGGTGCGGCACTTGCTGCAAATACCGCGCACCAGGGTCATGGCCTCGTAGGTGGTAAAGCCCTCCACCTCTGGCGTGCCGGTACCGGGGGCGTATGCCGCATCAAGAAAATCAATGTCAAAGCTCAAGAACACCGGGGCGTCGCCTATGCGCGCCAGCGCCTCGCGTATCACCGCCTGCAGGCCCATGGCGTGCGCCTCGTGCCCCATGATAATGCGCAGCCCTTGCTGGCGGGGCCAGTCGAGCGCCTCGCGGCTATAGAGCGGCCCGCGTATGCCGATCTGGGTAGAGTGCTGGGGGAGGATCAGGCCTTCTCTAAGCGCCCAGTAAAAAGGGCGTGCCGTGGTTGTAAGGCTTGCCGTAATAGCTGGGTATGGTGTCGCTGTGCGCGTCAAAGTGCAGCAGAGCCACGGGCCCCATGGCCGCATGCACGGCGCGCAGGTTTGGCAGGCTTATGCTGTGGTCGCCGCCCAGAATGACTGGCAGGGTTTTTGCGGCAAAAAAAAGGCGTCAGGCTGCTGGTGATGGCGGCAAAGCTGTCTTCCATGTAGCCGGGGATGGTGTCTATGTCGCCGTGATCGGCAATGCTGAAGTGCTCGTCCACATCCACATCAAGCTCGGGCAGTAGGGCTTGAGCAGCGTGGATGCCTCGCGGATGGCCGCCGGGCCAAACCGGGTGCCCGGACGGTACGACACGCCAGCTGTCAAAGGGCACGCCAATGACCGATACATCGGCCTGTGGGGTTTCGTCCGTGGCGGCTGATTGCCGCATAAATGTACGGATGCCGCAAAAGCGCGGCGACTGGAGGGAATTGACCGGGCACATGGCATGTCTCCTGAATGGATTGGGGCGAAAAAAACAGGCCCCGCCTCAAACGACCGGGGCCTT
>Ga0268359_12315_pt1 | contig 18198 bp, 15 predicted proteins | sample BioMet11_FD_194416 | JGI IMG/M metagenome (GOLD analysis project Ga0268359, IMG submission 194416) | Sewage microbial communities from Oakland, California, United States - Biofuel 11 (PacBio Assembly) | ecosystem: Engineered > Wastewater > Sewage > Unclassified | place: USA: California | collected...
AATTGTATGATGCAACCTGCGCAAATTGGTGGCAAAGCTACGCAAGTGCCTTTCCGTCCATCCATCGGACAGACCGGTTTATTGCCGTGATTGTTACAAACCAATTAAAAGACTCAGGGAAAAAATCTAAAAGAAAATTAGCCGACTACAGCATAATGTAGTCGGTTTTTCTGTTCTTTTCAGACATTTTTTGTTATAATGATACCGTATGAGACTATAACAACAGAGGAGAGACTTATTTTAGAATTTAAAGAGATTGAACTTAACGACAAACCCATTTTTGATGAGTTTTTTCATGATGGCATTTATCACGCTTCCGAGGCTTGTTTTGGAACCTTATTTATTTGGAGAGGCTGTTATGAAACATCTTGGGTTATTGCCCATGGCGCTTTGATTATTAAAGTTACAGTGAATAATTTTACTTTTGTTATGCCTGCTTTTGGTGAGTTAGTGGTGATTTACCGAAAATGCTGGCTGAATTAAAAGAATATTTTAAAGGACAGCCTTTTGAATTGCATGGCCTTTACAAAGAAACACTGGATAGGTTTAAAACCTATCTACCTGAGCTTACGGATTTTATTCCGGATAGAGACAACTGGGACTATGTTTATTTAAGAGAAAAATTAGCAACCCTGTCAGGACGTAAATACCACGGCAAGAAAAATCACGTTAATGCCTTTTTCAAGGAATATCCTGATTATGTCTATGAACCAATCACACCGGCCAACGTGGAAGAATGTATTAAATTTGGTGAACAGTGGTGCGAAAGACGGGCTGAAACTGATAGCACTATTAATTGTGAATATTGTGCCATAAAGCAAGCTCTAAATAATATGGAGGTCCTGGGTATAAAGGGTGGTCTGATCAGAATTAACGGACAAGTCGAAGCTTTTAGCTTTGGCGAAAAAATTAATAAGGAAACAGCCGTTGTGCATGTGGAAAAAGCTAATCCCAACATTCGCGGTTTATATACAGCTATCAACATGTTATTTGCTCAGAACGTTTTTCCTGAGGTTACCTATCTGAACAGGGAAGAAGACATGGGCAAGGAAGGCTTGAGAACAGCCAAGGAATCCTATCATCCGGAATTCATGGTAGAGAAATACAATATCGTTGTAAAATAAGAGGAGACTTTATGGATTGTCGTCTAATAAACCAAGACACAATTAAACAAGTAGCTGCTTTGTGGGACTGTTGTTTTGAAAAAAAAGACAGCAGCTTCTACAAATGGTATTTTCAAGAATATGTTTTGAAGCAAAATAAAATCGTAGGTGGTTTTGATGACCAAAAGCTTGTTACCATGGTTCATCTTAACCCCTATGTGCTTCATTTGCGTGGCCAAAATCAAAAAGTTAAATATTTAGTAGGAGTAGCTACTGACCCTGTTGCCAGAGGGCAACATAAAATGGGTGAACTGTTAGCTACTACTTTTAATTTATTACGGGCTGCAGGTCATAAGGTAGCAATTTTAGAACCTATCAACGCAGGTATATATCAGCCCTATGGTTTTGCCTACACTTTTAACAGACTTAAGTATGCCCTGCCTTTAGCGGAGCTTACCGTTCCTTACGTAGATTATGATTTACCCCTTCGACAGATAAAAACTTCTGAAGCAGAAGCTACCCTGGCTCCCATCTATGCCCAGGCCATGGAACACTATGCTAGCTACATAGTACGGACTACAGCCAATTGGCATAATCTGCTGCAGACAGCAGAGGACGATGGCTGCACTACTGTTGTAGTAAGTGATGGTAAGGCGGAGGTGGGTTACCTCTTATACTATGTTGAAGGAGAAACTGTTAAGGTACAGGAAATGCTGTCCTTAAATCAAGCTGTTCATTGCAGATTGCTAGGCTATCTAAAATCTTTATATGGTACCTATAAGCAACTGGAATGGCTCAGCGCACCTGATGATTTAACCTATTTATACTTTAGGGAGCAACAGTATTCTCCCAGAGTGGAACCTTTTATGATGGCGAGAATCATCAATGCCGGAAAAATATTGGAGGAGCTGAAGGCGCCGGCTGAATTTGACGGCACCAAGCTTGTTCTTTATATCAAGGATGAATTCATGAATATGAACCATCTTTATACGAAAGTAGTTTTTGATGCCAAGACAGGCGTGGAGCTTAGGGATACCCTGCAAGACCCTGATATCACCATGGACATCACTACTTTTACCCAGCTTTATTTGGTACCTACGATGCTTGGCATTTATACCGGCAAGGCCGTATCCTGGCTCCGGAAGCAAAGCACCTGGATATGTTATCAACATTGTTTCCCAAGGGAAACAATTTCATTAACGAATATTTTTAAGGCGGAGGCGACCATGGAAGTGCAAATCAAGAGAATTTTTGTAGAAAAGAAAAAGGAATACGCAGTTGAGGCAAATGGTTTGCTATCAGATTTAAAACACACTTTGGGATTAAAACATCTCACCGGTGTGCGCATTGTGAATCGTTATGACCTAACAGGCATTAGCGATGAAGATTATTTAGCTGCCAAACAATTTGTTTTGGCTGAACCTCCTTTGGACAAGACCTACGAAGAGGAATTAAAAATACCGGCTAATGCCACGGCTTTTGTGGTGGAGTTTTTGCCGGGACAATATGATCAGAGAGAGGATTTTGCCGAGCAATGCATTCAGCTGATTTCTCAAAAAGATCGTCCTGTAGTTGCTTCTGCCAAGGTGTATATTTTAACAGGCAAGCTAACACCTAAGGAAATTGCTAAAATCAAAAAGTATTGCATTAACCCTGTAGAGGCTCAAGAGTCTTCCCTGGCTAAGCCGGAAACCTTGGATGTTGCCTGGGAGAAGCCGGCAGCTGTTGCTATTGTGACCGGCTTTGATAAATTCTCCGTTAAGGAACTGGAGAAATTTAGGGCAGAGCAGGGCTTGGCTATGAGCTTTGCCGATTTAGCTTTTGTGCAAAAATATTTTAAGAAGGAAAGGAGAGATCCTTCTATTACAGAAATTAAGGTCTTGGATACCTACTGGTCTGACCACTGCCGTCATACTACCTTTGAAACTAAATTGAAAAAGGTAACCATTGAAGACAGTTTGTTCACGGAGCCTGTTAAAGAGGCTTACAATCTTTATAAGAAGGACAGACAATTTGTGTACGGCAAGGGCAGCAAACGGCCGGTTACTTTGATGGACATGGCTGTCTTAGCTACCAAAAAGCTGAAAAAACAGGGCCTTATTCCTGATTTGGATGCTTCTGAAGAAATCAATGCTTGCAGTATTGTTGTTCCCATTAAGAATAATAGGAAAACTGAAGACTGGCTGGTTATGTACAAAAACGAAACCCATAACCATCCTACTGAAATAGAACCATTTGGTGGCGCAGCTACTTGCTTAGGCGGAGCTATCAGAGATCCTTTGTCAGGTCGTAGCTATGTATATCAAGCTATGAGAGTAACAGGCGCGGCTGATCCCAGAACTCCATATGAAAAGACTTTGCCGGGCAAGCTTCCCCAAAGAAAATTAACTCTTGGTGCAGCTGCCGGTTATAGCTCCTATGGTAACCAGATCGGTTTGGCTACCGGTAGTGTAGAAGAATATTATCACGATAAATTTGTAGCTAAACGTATGGAGATTGGTGCCGTTATTGGCGCTGCTCCCAAGGATGCCGTGGTGCGGGAAAGACCTGCTGCCGGTGATATCATAGTGCTACTAGGTGGACGTACGGGCAGAGATGGTATGGGCGGTGCTACCGGTTCCTCCAAGGAACATACCGAAAAATCCCTGGCTACTTGCGGTGCCGAAGTACAAAGGGCAATCCTCCTACCGAAAGAAAGATTCAAAGATTGTTCCGCGACAAGACAGTTACCAGATTAATAAAGCGCTGCAATGACTTCGGTGCAGGTGGCGTTTCTGTAGCTATTGGTGAGTTGGCTCCCGGTCTTGTTATCAATCTGGACAAGGTACCCAAAAAGTATGAAGGTCTGGATGGTACCGAGCTGGCTATCAGCGAGTCACAAGAGCGTATGGCTGTTGTAATTGCTCCTAACGATCTAGATAAGTTTATGGCTGCCGCTGACAGAGAGAATCTGGAGGCAACTGTAGTTGCTGAGGTTTCTGCTGATCCCAGATTGGTAATGTACTGGCGTGGTGATAAAATCGTTGATTTATCCAGAGCATTTTTGGATACCAACGGTGTATTGCAAACCACCAATGTAGTAGTAGATAAAATTACCAAGTCTTCACCCTTTAACAAGGTTCCTACTGAAGTACAAAAGAGTAAGACCTTGAAGGATGCTTGGCTGCAAAACTTAGCTCGCCTCAACGTTTGCAGTGAAAAGGGTTTAAGCGAACGTTTTGATAGCACCATCGGCAGGGGCACGGTTCTGATGCCTTTCGGTGGCAAGCGTCAATTAACTCCCAGTGAAGGTATGGCTGCACGCATTCCCGTTCCTGGTGGAAAAACTACAGCTACCTCCGTAATGGCTTCCGGCTACAATCCTTATGTAGCTTGCTGGAGCCCGTACCATGGCGCTATGTACGCTGTGGTAGAATCTATGTGCAGAGCAGTGGCACTGGGTGCAAATCCTGATACCATGCGCTTGACCTTGCAGGAATATTTCCCCAAGCTTCATACTGAAAGCAACTGGGGACAACCCTTTAGCGCTTTACTGGGTGCTTATAAGGCTTTGACAGCCTTAGAAGTTCCTGCTTTGGGTGGTAAGGACAGTATGTCCGGTACCTTTATGAAGCTGGGTGTACCGCCTACCTTGGTTTCCTTTGCGGTAAACGTAATGGATGGTAAGCACACTATTTCTAATGAATTTAAACAAGCAGGGGATAAGGTCATCTTTATTTCCACGCCCTGCGATGAACATGAAGTGGTTGATTTCACAACTCTGCGCAAGAATTTGCGTGCTATTCATACCGCTATTGAAAAAGGTAAGGTTGTTTCTGCTGCTGTAGTTAAAGAGGGCGGTATTGCAGCCAGCATCTCCACCATGTGCTTAGGCAATTACCTGGGCTTCTCCTTTGTAAAACCCTTCCCTCATGAGGAAAGCCTCTTTACCTTACAGCCCAATGGCTTCTTGTTGGAAATGGCTGCCAATGCTGATCCTGAGAAGGTCTTTGAGCAGGTTGATTTCTTAACCCTAGGTACAGTAGGAGCTGAAGCCGCTATCAAGATTAACAAGACCAAATTGGCTTTGCGTGACGTAGAAAAGGCCTACACTGAGACCTTAAGCTCCATTTTCCCTGCTAAGACAGGCAAGGTTGGCTCCAGTCCCATTATCGATAAGCTATACAAGGCTAAACTGCCTTTAACAGCACCCTTTACAATCGCTAAACCCAAAGTATTCATTCCCGTGTTCCCGGGTATCAACTGTGAATATGATTCGGCGGCTGCTTTTGAAGCAGCAGGTGCAAAGGCTGACATCTTTGTGGTTCGTAACCTGACTCCGGAGGCAATTAGCGAATCTGTTGATGTGATGGTGAAAAAACTGAGCCAGTCACAAATTATGATGATTCCGGGTGGCTTTAGTGCCGGCGATGAACCTGATGGCAGCGGTAAATTTATTGCTACCATGTTCAGGAATCCTAAATTAGCTGATGCTATTACCAAGCTGCTGGAAGAACAGGATGGCTTAGTTCTGGGTATTTGCAATGGTTTCCAAGCTTTAATTAAATTGGGCCTGGTTCCTTATGGCAAGATTACAACTTCTACAGAAACTTCTCCTACCTTGACCTACAATCGTATTGGTCGCCACGTTTCGCAAATGGTTACCACCAGAGTGGTTTCCAACAAATCTCCCTGGCTGGCCTTGACTGAGCCTGGTGAGGAATATACTATCGCAGTATCTCATGGTGAAGGACGTTTTGTAGCAAGTGAGCAAGAAGTAAAGCAACTCTTCGCGCATGGCCAGGTGGCAACCCAATACGTAGACTTGAATGGCAAGCTACCATGGAAAGCCCCTACAATCCCAATGGCTCTTATCAGGCCATTGAAGGTATTACCAGTCCGGACGGCAGGGTATTCGGCAAGATGGGACACTCTGAAGATTTACTGACGGGCTAATGAAAATATCTACGGCAACAAGTACCAACCTATTTTTGCTGCAGGCGTAAAATACTTTAAATAAAAATGGGGGAGCTTGCGTTTTACTTGGCAAGCTCCCTTCCTGTTAGGAGTACATATGAAATTAGAATTGAAAAAAGATTATGCCGGTTTTGTTGTTAATAAAATAACCTCCCTTGCCTGATATTAACGCAGTAGGCTATGAAATGGAGCACAAGTTAGCGGCGCCAAGCTGCTTTATCTTGATTGCCCTGATGACAATAAGGTGTTTAACATTGGCTTTCCTACGCCCAGTATTGATGATACAGGGGTAGCTCATATTACCGAGCATTCTGTTTTGTGTGGTTCCAGAAAATACCATTTAAAAGAACCTTTTGTAGAATTGGTAAAGGGTTCCCTTAATACCTTCTTAAATGCTATGACATATAGTGATAAGACGGTTTATCCTGTAGCTAGCAGGAATGCGAAAGATTTTCGTAATTTAATGGATGTATATTTGGACGCCGTTTTTTATCCTTTGATTTACAGCAACCCTTTTACTTTGGCTCAAGAAGGCTGGCATTATGAGCTTGCCACTTCAAAGGATGACCTGGCCTATAATGGTGTCGTTTATAACGAAATGAAGGGTGTGTATTCCACGCTGATGCTATAGAAGAAAATGAGGTCAGCAAGGCCTTGTTTCCTGATACTCCTTATCGTTTTGAGTCCGGTGGCTATCCTGATGCCATTCCTACTTTGACGCAGGAAGCTTTTACCAAATTTCATCAGGAGCATTACTGTCCGGAAAATGCTTTTATCTATTTATATGGTGATGTAGATATTCTTGCAACCTTAGCATATATGGATAAGGAATACCTGAGCAAGTTTCCGCGCCGCGGGAAAGCTGCTTTTCAGGTTCCGCTGCAGGAAGCTTTTATGAAAACTAAAGAGATAGAAGCAACGTATCCCATTCCCGCAGAGGATAGTACGGAACAAAAACCTACTTATCCATGAATATTGTTACGGCTACGGCTTTAGATGCCAAAAGGATCATTGCCCTTCGTCTTTTAAATTCGGTGCTGTTAGATGGCAATGATGCCCCCTTGCGTCTGGCTTTGGTCAAGGCCGGCATAGGCAGCGATATCAGTGGTTCCTTTTCTTCGTCCTTATTACAACCTATTTTCAGTATCAGAGCCAGCGGAGCCGAGGCCAAAGACCTGGATAAATTTGTGCAGGTGATTTATAGTACCCTACAAGAAATTTCCCGGCAAGGTATTGATACGAAATTACTTACTGCCCAGCTAAACTCAGAAGAATTTAAGCTGAGAGAAGCTGATTTCGGTGTCTATCCCAAGGGCTTGCTTTACGGCTTAAGCTGCTATGATACCTGGCTTTATGGTGGAGATCCCTTTATTAGTTTAAAGTTTACTGAGCTGATGGATTACTTGCGGAACAAGATTGGCTCCGGGTATTATGAACATCTGATTGAAACTTATCTTTTGGATAATACGCATAAGGTTTTACTGGTATTAAAGCCTGAGCCGGGTAAAGAAGAACGGAAGGCTCAGCGCGATGCAGCCACCATGGCTAAAATTAAGGCCGGCTTAAGCGCTGCTGAAATTAATAAGTATTGTGAGCTCACCAAGGAGCTTCATGCTCGCCAAGGGGCAGAAGATGCGCCTAAGGATTTAGCTTCCATACCTGTTTTGGAAAGAAAAGATATTCGCAGACCGGTGGAAAACGAAAATTATACGGTTACCACTGCCGGCAAGCGCAAGATCCTCTATCTGGCACAAAAGACCAATAAGATTGTTTATGCCAATTGGTACTATGATATTTCCGGTATTCCGGCCCAGCTTATACCCTATGCCTATCTCTTTATTGATGTTTAGGCAAGGTGAACACTAAAGACTTTACTTATCAGGAACTATCTACTTATACCAATACCTATACCGGAGGAGTCTCCTTTAATATCAGTGTTTGGCCCTCCTATGTGCAACCTGGTCAATACGATATTCGCTTAGCTGCCAAAGCTAAGGTTTTGAGCAGCAACTTAGCCAAGCTGTTTACCCTTTTAAGCAATTTGGCGCTTACCTCTGATTTTAGTGACAAAGCTCGTATCAAGGAGATCTTGGCTGAGGTAAAAACCGACTGGGATAACAACTTTTTTGCCCGTGGTCAAACTGTGGCAACAGCACGTTTGTACTCTTATTTTTCTGACTATGCCAAGGTGTCCGAGCAGGACCAGCTGAGCTATTATTATTCATCAAAGCTTTATGGAACAATTTCGACACGGTTTGGCCGGAGCTACAGGCCAAGCTGCAAGAAGTGGCTGCCAATTTCTTTCATCATGACCAGCAGCTTTTTGCCTTTTCTTGTGAAACAGATTTTAAGGAAGAGGTACTTAAGCAGGAAAAAGCTTACGCAGCTACCTTGCCAGCCGGTAAATGGGCGGGTAAAGCAACTGCTGCTTTGCCTAATCTTGAAAAGAACGAGGGTATTACCACTTCCGGCAAGGTTCAGTATGTAGTTGCCGGCGGTGATTTTAGACGACATGGTCATACCTATACCGGTGCCATGAAGGTGCTGGAAACTATTTTGCGCTACGGCTACCTTTGGACCAAGATTCGTGTTCAGGGTGGTGCCTATGGTGCCAATGCTCATTTTGAGCGTTTAGGCTTTACCTTTTTCTCATCCTATAGAGATCCCAACTTAATAGAGTCCTTAGCTACTTATAAGTCTCTGCCGGATTATTTAAGCAACTTTGCGGCAACCGAAAGAGAAATGACCAAGTATGTTATTGGTACCATGAGTGGGGTAGATGTCCCCTTAACCAATGCTATGCACCTGGATAGAGCTACAGCAATATATCGGATGGGTTTGACTTTGGAAGAAAGTCAAAAAATTAGAGACCAGATTCTCGATGTAACCGTAGAAGATATTAGGGCATTAGCCCCGGTAGTAAAAGATGTTTTGGCGGATAATTATTTCTGTGTGGTAGGCAGTCAAAATAAAATCACGGAAAATAAAACTATCTTTTCTTCTATTAAGAACGTCTGAGTATGGACTTAAAGTAAGCTTTATATGTTATACTGAAAAGACGAAAGGAGAGATAGTAAATGGAGCAAAAAGCTGTACGCACTTTGTTGGAGCAGGTTGCTAAAGGGAAAACATCCATCGATGAAGCGCTTTTGCAATTGAAAAAAGCTCCCTTCGAAGATATTGGCTTTGCCAAGCTTGATTACCACCGAGGATTACGGCAAGGAGTAGCCGAGGTTATTTATGGTGCCGGTAAAACTACGGAGCAGATCATCAAAATTATTGAAAATATGCAGGAGCATGGGCAGAGTACCATACTTTTGACCAGAGTAAAGCCAGAGGTTGCAGCAGTAATCAGCAAGCAGGTAAAAATGGCTTATAACGAGCTGGGTCATATTGCCATCATTGGGAAAAAACCAAAACCGTCCGGATTGGGCAAGATACTGATAGCCACCGGTGGTACCAGTGATATGCCTATTGCTGAAGAGGCTGCTGTTACGGCAGAGGCTTTAGGCAATGAAGTAGTTCGTCTCTATGATGTTGGTGTTGCCGGACTGGAGCGGACGTTAAGTAATCTGGATGTGATTATGTCTGCCAGCGTCATTATAGTTTTGGCCGGTATGGAAGGTGCTCTAGGCAGTGTAATTGGTGGCTTGGCAGATTGTCCTGTCATTGCAGTTCCCACCAGTGTGGGCTATGGTGCTTCTTTTAAGGGACTTTCTGCTCTTCTGAGCATGCTTAATTCCTGTGCCAGTGGTATCAGCGTTGTAAATATAGACAACGGTTTTGGTGCGGCCTACCAGGCCAACATGATTAATCACATGAAAAAGCACAAATAATAATTCGGAAAAATTATGAGAGTTTTATAATACCAATTAATAAAGGGTTGCCTATTTCTCGTCTGGCATTGGGTTAGCAATGCCGGCCTCTGAAATAGGGCAACCCTTTTGTTTAAAAAGGGAGCTGTATGCTATCCAAGCACGACCTTAAAAAACGAAGAACGTGCGAGAAAGCTACAGCTCCCTTAGCATTTTTATTTTTCCAGCAAAGCATGTATTGCCGGAAAAGGCTCTACAGTACGCTTTAAAATACCATGCAGATAGGCAATGGTAATACCATAATTGGTGATGGGAATATTTTGAGCTACAGCGGTGGCAATACGATACTTTACCTCTTTTTCATTGAGCATGCACGCACCACAATGTACAATCAACTTGTAGGGCGACAAATCACGAGGGAACTCTGTGCCACTGGAAAATTCGAAAACAGGCTCCTTGCCTGTATATTTTTTTATCCAACCGGGCAGCTTTACTGTACCGATATCGTTGCATTGACGATGATGAGTGCACCCCTCTGCAATGAGTATCTTATCACCGTCCTTTATCTTGTCTAAAGCCTGCGCACCCTTGATAGAGGTGACTAAGTCACCCTTATAACGAGCGAAGAGAATTGAAAAAGAGGTTAGCAAGATATGGGGCGGAGTGATTTTAGAAACCTGTGCAAAAGCCTGACTGTCAGTAACAACCATTTTCACCTGAGAACCAAAGCGTTTTAAAGTGTCCTCCAATTCACTGGTTTGTACCACCAGAGAAAGAGCCCGAGCCTCTAAAATATCCCTGATAGTTTGTTGCTGAGGAAGAATCAAACGTCCCTTAGGTGCAGCAGAATCGATGGGAACGACCAGGACAACCAAATCCAGAGGCTGTAATAAATCCCCGATAAGTTTTAAGGTCATATCCTTGTTGGGTACTAGATGAGCTAATTTTTCCTTTAGCTCCTGAATGTGCAGCTTGGTGACAGCACTGACTAAAATACTATCCTGTGCATACTCGGCAGGGATGATACAAGCAGGTGCCTCGTCAGCTTTGTTAAAGACCAATAAATAGTTTAGATTTTTCTTTTTGATTTGCTCTATAAGCTCTGTATCTTCTTGGGTAATACCGCTAGTGGCGTCAATAATAACCAAGGCTATATCTGTTTTATTCAAAACCTGATAGGCTTTTTCCACCCGCAATTGTCCCAGCTTGCCTAAATCATCCAAGCCCGGGGTGTCAATAAGCATAACAGGACCTAAAGGCAAAAGCTCCATGGCCTTATATACAGGGTCAGTGGTAGTACCTTTTTGTTCGGAAACGATAGCTAAATTTTGGTTGGTAATGGCATTAATCACACTGGATTTACCGGCATTTCTTTTGCCAAAAATACCAATATGAATACGTTCTGACGAGGGCGTTTCGTTTAAACCCATAATAATCACTTCCTAGTTGTCTTAAAGTACTGTATTTTAATCGCATAATAGCATAAAACTACACCTATGAAAAGAAATAAGTTTTTTCAGACAATAAAATGCCTTAAAATAGTAAAATTGTATGAAAAAAAGTAAAATTTGCTGTACCAAGAGGGGGTATATGTGGTACAATTACCGATAGTAATGTATATATGTAGTATGTTATAATGTTTTTCAGGAACGAAGTGTAAAAATTTTGGAAAGGTAAAGGGAGCCGTCAACATGACATTAAGAACTTATAAGATTTTGCTTTTGGCAGATCCTTGTGATGTAGAATACAAACTCACAGTAAAGGCTTTGCAGGAAGCATTTGCCCAAAATCCTGAATGTCAGGTATTTATAAATACCAAGGTTTCTTTGTTCAGCGGTTTTTAGGCTTCTTTTTCCGCCTTGGGTATAGATTCTTAAAAACATTTATGCCTAATCTTTTGGAAAATTTTACAATGTAACCAATGAATCCTCCCACCTTCTGTGGCTGCGCAATCTGCTTTGTAAGTTTGTGGCCGCCTTACAGGAGGAGGCAATCAAAACCTTGCGTCCTGATATTATTATTTCCTCCGGAGTTATTCCGGCAGGCGTTGCCAACCTGTATAAAAAGATCATCCTAAAGTTTTTTTGGCAGAGGTTATACCGCAATACTCTATACATCAATGGTGGTTGTTTGAAAGAACCAACCTATATTTCCTGGCAGGGGGATGATATCAAACCCTTTGCGGAATTTCAACCTTGGCAGAGAGTCTTTGCTTGTGGCGTACCGGTTCGTCAGGAATTTAAAGCAACCTACAACCGGGAGTATCTGCGCATGAAGTTTGGCTGGAAAAAAGACGATAGAATCTGCTTGATCATGGATGATATTAATCGACCCTTACCGGTGGAAGATTTAATGACTTCTATTGTAAACAACTACGATGCCACCATTAAATTCATAGCCGTGGAAGGCAAGAATTTAAATGCGGCCAGGAAGTTGCGTCGCTCTCCTTATGGAGTGAAGGTTTTTGGCTATGTGGATTCGCCGGCTGAAATAATGAATTGTGCCGACTATTTAATTACCAGAGCCAGAAGTGTTATTGCTGCTGAAGCGCTGACAACACCGGCAAAATATATTTTGTACAGTCCACTGCCGGGGCCTGAAATGGCTAATGCTCAGTACTTGGAAAATTTAGGTGCCGTAAAAGTAGCTATTAACCCCTTTGAAGTTGCTAATAACATCAAGGATTATGACAGAGCAGATAATATTTTCTTAGGCGCTATGGGCAAGCCTCTTTCTGCAGATTATATTGCCGAAGTTGTCCTGAGAGAAAAAGATTAAGAGATACCCTATACCCCAAACCAGACCCGAAATTATAGGCCAAGGAGGAATAGGCATGGAAAAGTATTATTTAGCGGCTTTAGCCCATTATTTAGGTATGGCCGCGCCACAGAAGGCAGCCACTTTGGCTGCCCTTTTTGGTTCTGCCCAAAGAGCTCATCAAGCAGGAAAAGGTGCTGTGCGTCGCCTTGGTGTTTCTAATGCCCTGGTGGAATATTACGGTTCAAGATATCAGGAGAATTTTCCTGAAACATTACTGGCTTATTGTCAGGACCATAAGGTAAATATCATTACCAGAAAACGATGCTTGTTATCCGTTTCTGTTGCAGCAAATTTATGGACCACCGGCTGTTTTATATGTGCAGGGCAAATTGCCGGATAATGGTCCCAAGTTTGCCATTGTAGGCTCTCGTAAAGCTACTGCCTATGGTCTAAAGGCTGCAAAATCTTTTGCCCGTGTTTGGCAGCAGCTGATATTAATATTGTCAGCGGCGGGGCTTATGGTATTGATGGCGAAGCACATAGAGGTGCTCTGGAAGGTGGAAATACCACAGTAGTTTTAGGTGGAGGCTTGGCTGAACTATATCCGCCCCAGCATAAAAGCTCTTTGGCGAAATAAGAGAGCGTGGTACCCTGCTGACTGAGTATGCGCCCTGGGAAGCGCCCTTAGCAAAATATTTCCTTTTCGGAACAGAATTATCGTGGACTTTGCCAAGGGGTGTTAATTGTGGAGGCAGCGCAAAAAAAGTGGTGCCATGCTGACCGCCAATCTGGCGCTGGCAGAAAATAGAGATGTTTATTGCCTGCCGGGTAATATTTTTTCTCCTACCAGTCAGGGAACCAATGGCCTGATTAAAGAAGGAGCAAGACTTGTTGATTGCGCCGGAGGAAATACAAGCTGATTTTTCCTTGCCTCCGAAAAAGAACCGGTGTAGTAAAAGGCCGTGAAAAGTCACTTTTTTCGTCAGAACCGGCTGGTTTAAATGCCCAACAAAAGGCTGTGTACAATATAATTAGAAGTCAAGAATACATTACATTGGAAGAGATTGTTATAAAAGTAGGCTTGACAATCCAGTCAGTTAGCGGTATTTTGTTAGAGTTACAGTTGAGTGGCAATATTATACAAGAAAAGGGTAACAGATTTCTGGCAACCTGAGGAGGGTTTCTTTATGACCAAGAATTTAGTTATTGTGGAATCACCGACTAAATCCAAAACCATTGAAAAGTTTTTAGGCAAGAATTATACGGTAAGAGCGTCCATGGGACATTTGCGTGATTTACCGAAAAGCCAATTCGGTGTGGATTTGGAACATGATTTCGAGCCTAAGTATATAAACATAAGAGGTAAGGGAGATTTAATCAAAGAATTGCGCTCCCTGGCCAAAAAAGCAGATAAAATTTATCTGGCAACTGACCCTGATCGTGAAGGGGAAGCTATTGCCTGGCATTTAGGACATATTCTCGGAGTGGAACCTACTAAGAAATGTCGTATTGAATTCCACGAGATTACTTCTAAGGCGATTAAGGATGCCCTAAAGAATCCTCATACCATTGATATGGATAAGGTGGATGCTCAACAGACACGTCGTATTTTGGATCGTATCGTGGGCTACAAGCTCAGTCCCTTACTTTGGAGAAAAGTGCGCAAGGGCCTAAGTGCCGGCCGTGTACAATCTGTAGCTGTTAAAATTATTTGTGACAGGCAAAAAGAAATTGATAAGTTTGTACCTGAGGAATATTGGACTGCTTCTGTTACCTTGCATGAAACCGGTAAGACTGCTAAGTTTACCGCCGATGTAATAAAAAAAGCAGACAAGAAATTAGCAATTCACAATAAGACCCAGGCCAATAAGGTAATGAAGGAACTGGCTGCCGCTTCTTATGTGGTACTGGACAGCAAGGTTACAGAAAAGCTGCGCAGGCCTTCAGCACCGCTTACTACCAGCAGCTTGCAACAGGAAGCAGTAAAAAAGCTGAACTTTACTACCAAGAAAACCATGATGGTGGCACAGCAGTTATACGAAGGCGTTAATGTAGGCAGAGCGGGAACCGTAGGTTTAATTACCTATATGAGAACTGACTCTGTGCACTTGGCTAATTCTGCCCTGGCTGAGATTCGCACCTTTATAGAAAAAGAATATGGCGCTAACTATGTACCGAAGAATGCTAACCTTTTCTCCAGTAAGAAAAATGCCCAGGAAGCCCATGAAGCTATCAGACCTACCTCTGTGCTAAGAACCCCGTCTTCCATAGCCTCACATTTATCCAAAGACCAATTAAAGCTTTATACCTTGATTTGGAATAGGACAGTAGGCAGCCAAATGGCTAATGCTGTGGCAGAAATGACTACCCTGGATATTAAGGGTGGAGATTACCAGCTGAGAGCTTCCGGAACGGTAATAAAATTTGACGGTTATTTGAAATTAGCAGATAAAAAGATTTGTCTGAAGAGAAAAGTAAAAAGGTACCACTGTTGACGAAGGGTACAGCCTTGAGCCTAGTAAAGGTCGATGAAGCAGTACAGCATTTTACCGAGCCGCCGGCTTATTTTACTGAAGCAACCTTGGTTAAAGAGCTGGAGGATAGAGGTATTGGTCGCCCCAGTACTTATTCTCCTATTATCCAAACCATCCTGGCCAGAGACTATATCGCTAAAGAAGGCAAGAAGCTGATGCCTACTGAGCTGGGAATTTTGACCATGGATTTGCTGGATCAATACTTTAAGCAAATCATTGATGTTCCCTTTAGCGCTAAGATGGAAAGTGAACTGGATGCTATCGGCGAGCACAAAGCAGATAAAACAAAGGTCTTAAGTGAATTCTATAAACCTTTTGCGGCAGCCTTGGAAGTAGCAGACAAGGAAATACCTGTGGTGGAAATGCCGGTCATCGTCACAGATGTTAAGTGTGAGAAATGTGGCCGTATGATGGTTATCAAGGAAGGTCGCCATGGCAAGTTCCTGGCTTGTCCAGGTTTCCCTGAATGCCGTAATACTAAACCGTTGTTAAATAAAATCGGTGTTAAGTGTCCACAATGTGGTGGCGATATCATTGAACGCCGTAGCAAGACCAGAAGAGTTTTCTATGGCTGCTCTAATTATCCGAATTGCAAGTTTACCACCTGGGATAAACCGGTGAATAGCTTCTGTCCGAAATGCAACAGCATCATGCTGGAGCATGTGGACAGAAATGGTAAGAAGACACTCCATTGCAGTAATGAAAAATGTGAGTTAAGTTCTCTGAAAAAGAAAAAATAAATAAAGGAGCAGGCCATGACTATTCATGTGATAGGCGGGGGCTTAGCCGGATCAGAAGCCACTTGGCAATTGGTTAAGCGTAACATTCCCGTTACTTTGCACGAAATGCGGCCTAAAAAGGAAAGCCCTGCACACAAAACCGAATACTTCGGTGAACTTGTGTGCAGTAATTCTTTGAGGGCCAACAATATAGAAAATGCAGTAGGATTGCTAAAGGAGGAAATGCGCAGGCTGGATTCTCTTATTATGGCTACTGCTGATGCTACCAGTGTGCCGGCAGGCGGTGCTTTGGCAGTTGACAGGGTAACCTTTGCCCAAAATATTACCAAGGCCATTAAAGGCCATCCTTTAGTAACCGTAGTGGAAGAAGAAGTAACTCAGCTGGACTTTCCTGCTGAGGACTATGTGATTATAGCTACAGGGCCTTTGACCTCACCGGCGCTGACCCAAACTATCGGTCAACTGGTCAAGCAGGATTATTTCTACTTTTTTGATGCAGCGGCTCCCATCGTAACCAGGGAGTCCATTGACGATACTATTGCTTATAAAGCCTCTCGCTATGATAAAGGCGAGGCTGCCTATTATAACTGTCCCATGAACAAGGAAGAATATTTACGTTTTTGGCAGGAATTGTGTGCAGCTGAATGTGCTGAGGTAAAGGACTTTGAAAAGGGAATGTCTTTGAAGGCTGTATGCCTATTGAAGAAATGGCCAAACGGGGCGAGGATACCATGCGCTTTGGTCCCTTAAAGCCGGTAGGCTTGCCGGATCCCCGCACTGGGGAGGAGCCCTACGCAGTGGTACAGCTACGACAAGATAATGCGGCAGGCAGCCTGTACAACATTGTTGGTTTCCAGACGCATTTAAAGTGGCCGGAACAAAAACGAGTCTTTTCCCTGATACCCGGTTTAGCCAATGCCGAATTTGTCCGTTATGGGGTAATGCATAGAACTCCTACATTAATTCCCCTTTGCTTTTGGATGCATATTTTAAGCTGCGCAGCAATGACCATATTTATTTTGCCGGTCAAATTACCGGTGTAGAAGGCTATGTAGAATCTTCCGCCGTAGGACTTATGGTAGGCATTACTCTGGGAGCCAAGCTAAATGGCAAGGAATTGCCTCCTTTTCCTGTAGAAACTGCTTTAGGCTCTTTGGGCGCCTATGTCAGCAATGCAGAGGTTAAAAACTTCCAGCCTATGAACATCAACTTTGGTTTGATGCCTCCCTATAAGGCCGGTAAGCATTTGAAAAAAAAGGACAAAAATGCTCTAATTGCCCAGCGAAGTTTAGAAGCATTACATAATTATATTATTAACTTGTAAAAATATTCTGAATATGGTAGGATAAATTATCAAGAATTATACACAATTTGAGGTATAATCATGACTAAGAAAATTTTAACTGATAATTGGGTGGCAAATTTTCTTAATTATCTCAATGTCGAGAAAAACTATTCCCCGTTAACTTTAAAAAGTTACGCAGGGGATATTGCACTTTTTGAGGATTTTTTGTTGGCTAGAACAGGTGGTTGTCAGTGGCCGCAAGTAAGCATATTGGACATACGTGCTTATCTGGCTCAGCTGAACACCAAACACGCAGCTCGCAAATCTATTGCCCGACGTATTTCCTCATTAAGATCTTTTTACAAATATCTCATTAGAGAGAATTTGGTTAGGGTAAATCCTTTTGCCAAGGTTAGAACTCCCAAGCTTGAAAAAAGCTTCCTGTTTTTTTAGAGGAGGTAGAAATCAACGAGCTTCTGGCACAGCCTGACACAAGTGATACCTTGGGCTTACGAGACAAGGCTATCCTGGAGCTTTTGTATGCTACCGGTTGCCGTGTTTCTGAATTAGCCGGTTTAACTTTGGATCGCTTGGACCTGGGTAATCAGTATGTATTGCTTTTAGGAAAGGCAATAAAGAACGGCTGGTTCCCATTGGTCATCCCTGTGTACGTGCTATGGATGCGTATATTACGCAAAGGCCGTACCGCCCTTATGGAAAAATTTAAGGTAGGGGAACATGATTTTATTTTTGTTAACAGCCGAGGCACGCCCTTGACTGACCGTAGTGTAAGAAGGATTTTAGATAAATACATTAGCCAAATGTCCTTGCAAAAGCATATCAGCCCACACTCTATACGACATACCTTTGCTACCCACTTGTTAGAGCATGGCGCGGATTTGCGCTCCGTCCAGGAGCTGTTGGGGCATGCTAGTTTATCTACTACCCAGATTTACACTCATGTAACTACAGAAAGAATTGCCAAGGTGTACGAGAAACATCACC
>Ga0268359_10954_pt1 | contig 18190 bp, 20 predicted proteins | sample BioMet11_FD_194416 | JGI IMG/M metagenome (GOLD analysis project Ga0268359, IMG submission 194416) | Sewage microbial communities from Oakland, California, United States - Biofuel 11 (PacBio Assembly) | ecosystem: Engineered > Wastewater > Sewage > Unclassified | place: USA: California | collected...
CGCTATACCGCTAAGCCACGACGGCAAATGCATAGAAAGAATAAGCAGACCTAATATATAGATCAAGAATTTAATTATTTCGCTCGGGCGGAGCTATTTGTTTTGCAATGCTTTGCAATGTCTGAATAATCCTGCCTGATATTATTTAAATAACGCGGACACCTTTTTAAGGTTTTAGATTACTTTAATAATTCTGTCATCCTTAAAATAATCCTATCATTCTTTAAACAATCCTGGCTTCTATACAGATATTATACTGGTGAGGAGCATACGATCTGACTACTCTTTTTTCCAGAACCTCGATTTTCCGGCCTGCTTTTTTCCGCAGCTTCCCTTATGAGTTTGATAGAGCTTTCGAATAGGTCGTCTTCAGGAGTAATTCCGTAATAATGGATAATTCCGCCGGGCTTTGTCAGGAGAACTGCAGAGTCAAGAAACTCAAAAGCACTATGAGGCAAATTCATAATCACATGGTCGGCAGTGCCTGCAAACTTTTTTGCTTCTTCCCGGGCGTCGCCTTCGATTGCTTCGATGTTTTTGCGAGAGTTAAGAATTATATTTTCCCTGAGATAATGCACAGCGTCCTGGATTTTTGTCGATTGCCAGGACTTTTGAAGGCTTTTTGCTCTTTGCGATCAGGATGCTGTAAGGGCCGACGCCTGCAAACATATCAACAATAGAATCTCCTTCCTTAACCTTGGGAAAGAATTCTTGAGCGCTCGGTTGAAAGGCGGGGAGTAAAATAAGCCCGTGAAAGGTCGACTTTGTAGCGGCAGCCGTATTCCCTGTGAATAGTTTCGGTTCCTCGGCTCGCCTGCAACGACCTCAAATTCCCTGACCCGAAATTCTCCATAACAGGCGTAAGAGGCTTGAGCACTGTTTTTATATTCGAATGAGTCTGAAGGAGGGCAGTCGGCAATTCTTGAGGCTTTCTCTTTGTCAAGTTCAGGGTCTTCCAGCAGGGCGATATCTCCGATAACTTCATAAGCAGGGCTGAAACCAAGAAGGTCTTCCGGAACAGGTTTCTTTTCCTGTGGCTTGAAATCGAACTCAAGAAGCTCAATTTCGTTCGGGAAAACTCTTCCAGCTCTTCAGAGGCAGGTTCTCTGGTAAGGGGAAGATAAAGAAATGCCTCATCTGCACCTATTTTTACGGAAGTTATCCAGAATTTCAAGCTCAAGGAGCCTTCTTCTTACAGGTTCTCCGTTCTTTTTAGGAACTTTTATGCACTGCCGTTTCATGGAAAATCGCCTTTTGGAAGCCTAAGGTTATCCTTTTGTTATTAAGCTGTCCATAGCCCGCGCTCAGGATATACTGAATCGAATGATTGTAATTAAGCATGAAGTACAACCCAAAAACTACCAGGAATACCCCGCAGGTATAAAGAATATATCTATGCATTTTTTGGGAGAGAAGGGTTTTACCACGTCCGAATGAGCCGGATATGGCAGTAAACCATCCCAGGTCTGCAGCCCAGTGTCCTAGCATATAAGCCATTGCAATTATAATTCCCAGTTCATATTCCTTAAGTACAAGAGCTCCGCCGGCGGTCAACCACCAGATCCAGAAGTACGGGTTCGAAACTGAAGTAACCAGGCCTATAAGCGCAGGGTTGGAAACCAGCTTCAAGCCTGAGGAATCCTGAGATATATGAGCAGAAGAAGCTGTAGCTCGCGCTTCCTTTAAGGTAAGAAGTCCAAATATCAGAAGTGAAAGCCCTCCAATAAGGAAAATTATAGAAATTATGCCACTGTCGACAAACGAAGCAGTCCCTAAGAGAATCAGCACATAAAGCACAGCCTCCACGAGCATATGCCCGAATACTACCTGTGGGCCTGCAAGCCAGCCTTTCTTCAGCGAAATCTCTATAGTTGCAAAAAGCATTGGGCCCGGAACGAGTGCACCTGTAAGCCCTACAGAGAAACCTAAAAGAAGAGCTTCCAAAACTTCAATTGTTAGCATTATGGATCAAAAAATTAAAGGTATCTAAGATCCCTTTTTGAAATAAACCTCCGCAAGGGAAGACCCGGATAAATGGCTTAAATAAACAAAACCAGTAAAAAATAGGGCGTTTCTCTAAATAAAAGAGAAAACCTGCTGGCAAAAGAAAAATAAGGAAATTTAGAGATAATTTCAGTATCTCAAACCATCAAGCCATAACCGTTACTTCAGTTGATCTCACCATCACGCAGTTTTCGATCAACCGTTGCGCCGGTTGATCACGCCGACCATGTCATTGCTTGGTTTTTCGCTCAAGCCTTTTTTCAAAAGGGTTGTGATCACGCCGTTTCTTGGGGTTTTCACTCAAGCCTTTTTTGAAAAGGCTTGGTTTAGAGAATAATCTCTATATCCAGCTCTTCTGCAAGCTCTTTGTATCTGTTTCGGATAGTGACTTCCGTAACCCCCGGGCTACATCCGCAACTTCCCGCTGAGTTCTCCGCTCACCGCAGAGAATGGACGCAATATAAATTGCAGCGGCAGCAACTCCTGTGGGACCTCTTCCGCTTGTGAGTTCCTTTCGGAAGCCTGCCTCAGGATCTCCACGCTCTTGGACTGGACTTCTCCTTTAAGGTTAAGACCTGAACAGAACCTTGGGACGTAGTCGATAGGAGACGTGGGCATGAGCTTTAGTGCGAGTTCTCTGGAAATAAAGCGGTAAGTTCTTCCGATTTCTTTCCGGCTTACCCTGGACACCTCTTCGATTTCATCAAGAGTTCTTGGGACGCTGCACTGGCGGCAAGCAGCATAAAGAGCGGCTGCGGCAACACCTTCAATACTTCTTCCACGGATAAGGTTCTTGTCCACAGCTTTTCTGTAGACGACAGCTGCAGTTTCCCGCACAGTTCTCGGCAGACCGAGAGCCGAAGCCATTCTGTCCAGTTCAGATAGTGCAAATGCAAGGTTTCTTTCAGTTGCGTTACTTACACGGATTCTACGCTGCCATTTTCTTAAACGATAGAGCTGAGCACGATTTTTAGAAGAGATTGACTTTCCATAGGAGTCACGGTTCCTCCAGTCAATCATTGTGGAAGCCCTTTGTCGTGGATTGTGTATGTCATGGGCGCACCCACACGGGAACGCTTCATACGTTGATCATGATCGAAAGCTCGCCATTCTGGGCCTTCATCCACAAAATCGGCATCAATGACAAGTCCGCAGTCCCCACACACGAGTTCGGCTCGCTCATAGTCGTGGACGAGGTTTCTGCTGCCGCATTCTGGACACACGGCCTTTTCCGTTCTCAAAACTTTGCTCCTTTTGCTTCTCTTTGCGAGCTTTGATCATGGCACGTATTTTTTCTCTTTCAAGAGTGTCCGAATAGCGAACTCTTTCGACTTCTACCATATCATATCACCTTACAAACTAAAACAATCATATGTGTATATTTCCGGTATTTTTGGCTGCACCACTGAAATTACAGTAGACATCTAAAAGGCAGGATAAGAAAAATCACGGCTGTAACTAGCAAAAAATATATAATCTAGTTAATGTTTAACCATAATATAGAATTCAAGTGCGTATTCATGTCAGAGCTTTCACCGAATATAGACTCTTTCATTAATAAGAGCTCGAAATTCTGAATCAGGAGTTCGTTTAAAGCCCTTCACTAAAAAATATGGATGGTCTACAGGTCCAAAAACACTTACGATCGTACCAATCCGATTTAGGGCTTTATCTACAACGACCGAATTCAATTTAGGAAAACCATCTGAGACATTCTCGGGTTTTACCTCATCCCCTCTAATTATCAGGTTTTTAACACCTGTTCTGTGCAGCACTTTACCGAGTCGTTTCATATCAGCCACGAATAGTTAATAGCTATTTTCTCCAGCCCAGGGCAAAAATCTCCTGGCTTTGAGCATGTTTTTCTGTCAGCCATAAATACGGCTATATATTGTAGACTGAAAAGCATATGTAGTCTACGTTCATAATATATAAAGATATCGCAAGGGCTATATTATATGTTAGTCTTAACTAATTTAATACAGTAGAATATAAGAACGAGAAGAAGGAAACCACAACCTTATATATTAAAATGGACATTGTTGGCAGCAATCAGACCATAATGATGGTCATTAAGACCATAATGATGGTCATTATAGTCACTAACTCCGATTAATGATCTCATTCTAAGGAGGAGACTCATTGTCCAAGTTCGTATATTTTTTTGGAAAGGATGTAACTGATGGCAAAGCTAGTATGAGAGACTTACTTGGAGGTAAGGGCGCAGGTCTTGCCGAAATGGCAAACCTCGGAATTCCCGTACCACCAGGTTTTACGATAACAACCGAAGTTTGTGTACTTTATCTGAAAGGTAAGAAGTATTCTGAAGAAGTACTCAAACAGGTTGAAGAAGCGATCGATAAGCTCGAGACTTTAAACAACAAAAGGCTGGGTGACCCAGAAGATCCACTGCTGGTTTCTGTAAGGTCCGGTGCCAGGGTGTCCATGCCGGGGATGATGGATACCGTTCTTAACCTTGGGCTCACGGACAAATCTGTTTTTGGACTCGCAAATAAGGTCAATGACGAAAGGTTCGCTTACGACTGTTACCGCAGATTTATCTCTATGTTTGGAGATGTAGTTCTGGGAATTGACTTCGACAAGTTCGAGTCCCTTATTGAGGACAAGAAAAAAGAACTTAAAGTCGAATCTGACACCGATCTCGATGCAAAAGCACTAAAAGATCTGGCTGAAAGGTTCAAGGGAGTAATTAAACTCGAAAAAGGATTTGATTTCCCTCAGGATCCGAAAGTCCAGCTTCAGATGGCAATTGATGCTGTTTTTGATTCTTGGAACAATCCAAGGGCCATCACTTACAGAAAGCTTAACGAAATCGATGACAGTTGGGGCACAGCTGTCAATGTACAGACCATGGTTTACGGGAACAGAGGAAATACCTCAGGCACAGGAGTTGCTTTTACAAGAAACCCGTCTACAGGAGAAAGGAAATTCTTCGGAGAGTACCTTATTAATGCACAGGGCGAAGATGTTGTTGCAGGCATCCGAACTCCGGACTTTATTGATACTCTTGGAAATAAGATTCCTGAAGCCTACAATCAGCTTGTTGATATCTGTGGGAAGCTCGAAGCCCACTTCAAAGACATGCAGGATATAGAGTTTACTATCCAGGAAGGAAAACTCTATATGCTGCAGACCAGAACAGGGAAACGTACAGCTGCCTCAGCCGTAAAGTTAGCAACTGACATGGTAGCAGAAGGGCTGATTGATAAGGAAACTGCAGTCACAAGGGTTAAAGCCGAACACATCGACCTGCTTCTGCACCCCAGAATTGACCCCAATGCAGAACTGGAAGTAATCGCAAAGGGACTTCCTGCGTCACCCGGAGCCGCTGTAGGAAAAGTTGTATTTACTGCCGAAGCAGCTGAGGAAATGGCTGAGAAGGGAGAAAAGACAATTCTTGTCAGGACCGAAACTTCCCCTGAAGATATCGGAGGAATGGCAGCTGCCCAGGGTGTCATCACCGTACGTGGAGGAATGACCTCTCATGCTGCAGTCGTTGGAAGAGGTATGGGAAAGCCTTGTGTTGTGGGTTGCGGAGACATATCCATCGATACAAAGAGCGGCCTATTCATGGTAAATGGTCACACTATCAAGGAGCACGATTATGTTACCATTGATGGAAGCACAGGCAGTGTAATTATCGGGAAAGTAGAGCTGATTGATGCTGAAATTAATGAGGATCTAAAGAAAATTCTTCAGTGGGCCGACGAGATCAGGACTCTTGGAGTAAGAACAAACGCAGATAATCCGGCAGATGCAGGCCTTGCCCGTGAACTTGGAGCTGAAGGCATAGGACTTTGCAGAACGGAACATATGTTCTTCGGGGAAGAAAGGATTCCTGCAGTAAGGGAAATGATCATGGCCGAAGACGAGAAGTCCAGGAAGAAAGCCCTCAAAAAATTACTCCCTATGCAGAAGGAAGACTTCCTTGGAATCTTCCGCAGCATGGAAGGTCTGCCTGTTACTATCAGGTTGCTTGATCCACCTCTTCACGAATTCCTTCCTGACAAGGAAGAGCTCGACGCAAAGCTCAGGGAGCTTGAAGTCTCAGGAGACTGCGGAAAGATCGATGAGGTAAAGAAGATCATCCAGCGTGTGGTTTCCCTTAAAGAACTCAACCCTATGCTCGGCCACAGGGGATGCAGGCTCGGAATAACCTATCCGGAAATCTATGATATGCAGGTTCGTGCAATCATGGAAGCAGCCTGTGAACTTACAAACGAGGGAATGCAGATTACTCCTGAAATCATGATTCCACTTGTTGGCCTTGTAAAAGAGCTTTCAATTACCAGGGAAGAGGTCTGCAAGATGGCTGAGACCGTCATGGCTGAGAAAGGCGTAAAGATCGATTACAAAGTAGGAACAATGATCGAGCTGCCCAGAGCCGCAATTGTCGCAGACCAGATTGCACAGGAAGCCGATTTCTTCTCCTTCGGGACAAACGACCTGACTCAGACAACCTTCGGGTTCAGCCGTGATGACGTGTCCAAATTCGTGCCTATCTATCAGAAAGCAGGAATTCTTGAGCATGATCCGTTTGCAGTCCTGGACCAGGAAGGCGTTGGCGAGATAATGAAAATTGGTATCTCAAAAGGCCGCTCTGTCAAACCCGACCTCAAAATGGGAATCTGCGGAGAACACGGCGGAGAGCCAAGATCCATTCACTTCGCCTATGATATAGGACTTAACTATGTAAGCTGCTCTCCTTACAGAGTTCCGATTGCAAGGCTCGTAGCTGCACAGAGCACAATTGAGTCAAGAAAGTAAAGTCCTTGAAGTTAAAGACTTATTTAAAAAGAAGCAGGATTTATCCTGCTCATATTACTCTTTTTTGTAAACCCTTTTTTTGGAAACTCTAACTGTGTTTAGCAGTCTTTAACTGTGTTTAGCAGTTCTGAAAATTCTGGTAAGTATGAATTCTATAATGTTTGGAAAATTCTGGTAAGTATGAATTCTATAATGTTTGGAAAATTCTGGTAAGTATGAATTCTATAATGTTTGGAAAATTCTTGTCTGACAATCCTGATTCTTAAAAGTATTTCCTTAAAAAGATATAATGATGTAACCCTTTTTTGAGGGTTAATACTGTCATTTTACGTCGAGCTTCATGCAGACTCTTCACCCAAAAATCATTATTGAATCGAGCCTTGCAGTGCCTGCTTTTGTCCAGTACTTGCAAATACTACAGTACTGGATCTCACCGTCTGAGCGCAATTTCAATTGAGCGTGGCATTTTGGACATATTTTTAGATGTTTCATGAATAAAACCCCTTGAATTTTTATTTTAATTTTGAGCTCATCACAAAACTCAAAATTGGTTCTATGAGCCTTGAATTTTGAACGATTATCAAGTTTTGTGATGAGCTCACGCAAGTCTGTAGATATTTTTCCAGGTTGTATGTTTGGAGGTTGTATGTTTGGAAGTTGTATGTTTGGAAGTTGTCTGATCTGTTGGTAGACTACTGAGAGGCTAGTTTACTCCTTCTATGTTTATTCTTCTCCCATTTCTTTTCTAAACATGATGTAATCTCTTTCTACTTCTTCGAGTTCGTATTCCATTTTATACCCCATTTTGTGTTTTCGCTATTTTCAAGTTGGTTTTTATTAATATGTGGATAACTTTCTGAAGGCTGTCTAAAGGTTGTTCATTGACAAATTTTTAACATGTGCCTTTTTTCCAATTTGTTTTTAAGTTTAGATTAATATTGTATGAATGGCCCCAATATCTATTACAAATTTCTTCAGAGGTTAAAAGCATCCCATTCCCAAACAAAGATCCTTGTGAAATTTGCTTTGAAAGCTTCTTCTCTGTCATTTTATTCATTAACTGGTTCTCCTTTATTCTGAGTTTTATTCCTTTTTCTTTAAAGGAATACGGATTCCTATTTCCTCTTTATTCTATAAATAACTTACGCTTTGGACAAACGAATTGAATAAAAATTCGATATAGTATAAAGATTAGTTATCAAGACTCTAAAAAAGGATTATGTAGAAATCTTCTAAGGTCCCGTCACAGAATACTATGTATATTCCCAAGTGGGCATTTTGATTTTCACTATCAAGGTCGCCAATCAAAGTTACAATAAATTCTAAGTTGCATAGGTTATTTCGTTGCGGGCACTAAGAGGCGGTCTTAAAATTCAAACCGTTTCTACATCAGGATAGTGGACATCGTTGATTTTAAATTTATACTGTAAATTTATTACATTATACATTCTCGCTCGATTTATAAAATCAAACGCATTAAGCGTCATGGGTAAAATTTACATTTTAGACATTTAATGGTTTAATGCCACTAGTTTTCAATTCAAATGCCAAGCCCTGTCCAAATTGTAGAATCAAATTTAATTTTAAGACACGCTCTAAGATAAGAAATCTTTGTTATCTTTTAATATGTCACTAAAGAAAAGGTCAAAACATATTACAGAGTATAATTAATCCCCAAAAAATTTAACAGATTGCAGTTCCCCAAGGACGAATAAAACAACAACTCAATATGAAAACATTGTTATCCAGCTAAGATTTTATACTTTTCATTGGTGGTCAAAAATCAAATGCAATCTTCAGTGTGATGCTAAACATTAAAGTGATGTTTCATACTATTGGGTTATTAACTCTATTGCATTGTTTATATCAATTGTACCATGTATATCAATTGTACCATGTATATCAATTGTACTGTGTATGTCAAATTTGGATAGGGCCCATAGAATCTAAAAGATTCTTAGATCCTATAAACCCTATCTGAAGGCTTTTTTTCATATATCTAAGTAGATATATGTATCGATGTTTTTATTGCTTCTGCAACTCAAGATAGGTTATGGCCTAGGCTCTGGTGCAGGTTTAGTTACGGGTTTATATACTGGTTTGTGAATTGGTTTGTGAACTGGTTGGGGTACTGGTTTATGAACCTGTTTGTGATGATCTTCATGCACTACGCAATTTCCGTTGTCATTTGCATGTGCGCTTACTGCTCCAGCTGTCACTGTAGCCAAAAAACAGACTGCAAGCAAAACAGCAAGTGTTTTCTTGATTTGTTTTAACATTTTCTTAACTCCGTTATTGATCAATTAAGGACTTCTTATACAGTTGAGGTGAGAAAAATAGTAGATTTTTATCAGTTCTACTTTTTTATCAGTTCAACAGATGTCCGTTTACTTAATTGGTCTTGCTGACTTTGCGCCAACGATCCATAAATCAGATTTGAGAAATATAATATTACTTATATACTTAAAAAAATTATATAATTTGATTTTTAAAATAAACTTTATCTCACTCTCAATTTCGAAAAAAACGTTATTAAAACCTTTTTAAGAACTGCTCCGAAACAAAAATAACGGAAATTACTTTTTTAAAACGTATTATTTAAGCTTAAATTTCAAAAAAAGCATGAAATAAAGTAATTAATAGGCATTTGAGTTCTTTTATCCCCTATTTATTAAAGAGGACCTTTATTTACTTCTTATTTGTTATATAGAAGTCCTTAATAAATTAGAAGGCAAGATAGAGAAATTGAAAGCCTGAAACGAGAGCTTGCAAAACTCAAAGGATTCCAATTAAACCAAGGAGACAAACCAGAGAGAGAGCCTGCAAGCATTCCATATCAATTTTCAAATCAAAGTTTTAAACTAGCCTAAATTAACTATCTACACACTTTTTACCAGAGTCTTTGACACCGAGTGGCTTAAAGCATCAGGATAAAGTAGAAAGAAGAAGAAAAACTCAGGCCATGTGTGTATGTATCTAACCTATTTCGTTATCAGTTATGTAAAGTTGAAAATAATACGATGTAGGTAATTTGGCTTAATAACTCGCGTTCTGATGAAAAAAGCTGCTCTCTAATTTGATCAAGAATCTATTAAATATGTAATGCAAGAAGAAGCCCAGAGGTGCTGTATCTACTGTATCCCCCAATACAGTCTCTCCGAATTTATGCTCCCCCAAGCACATTGATTCGAAGAAGAATCAGCAGCCCCCAGGAAATTCTTTTCTTTTTGATAATCCCCAGTTCTATTCCCCAACTCCATCACATAGTAATAGCATAAATTATATTAAATAATCATATCAAAAATTGCATTCAAGCAAAAAAATTGTTTGACGTAAAAGATTTCAAGTCCATCATAGTCTTTTCTAAGTAGAACTTACATACTAGAATGGAATCTTTTCTAAGTAGGACTTACGTACTAGAATGGAATCTTTTCTAAGTAGGACTTACGTACTTGAACTGAAAAAAAGTAACATTAAGAGCCTATCCGAAAAGTAAAAGAACTACGATGTATGGTAATTTTTATTAGTGACAACAAGAAAAACAGGCCACGATTATGAGATCTCAGATGAATTCTGGAATAAGATCAAATCCTTACTACCACTTCCTAAGCCTAAGAAAAAGCCTGGAAGACCTCGAGAGAATGATCGAAAAATAATGAATGGTATTTATTATCTCCTTCGTACTGGCTGTCAATGGAAAGCCTTGCCGCGATGTTATGGTGCTCCAAGCACCGTACACGATAGATTTCAGGAATGGCGAAGAGCAGGATTATTTGAGAAAATGTGGCAATCTGGTCTTCTGGAATATGATAATAAAAAAGGATTAGAATGGGAATGGCAATCAATTGATGGAGCTATGACAAAAGCACCATTGGGAGGAGCTGGAACTGGAGCTAATCCTACTGATCGTGGTAAATTAGGACAAAAAGGAGTCTATTAACTGAGGGTAAAGGCATACCACTTTCTGTTGCTGTGGATGGAGCCAATCGCCACGATAAAATGCTTGTAAAAGAGACTCTTGATGGTATAATTATTGAAAGACCTTCTCCTGATAATGTAATTCAGAATATATGCATGGATAAGGGTTATGATTATCCCGATATCGATGAATTGGTTGAAGAGTATGGGTATACTACCCATATACGGAGACGTGGAGAAGAAAAAATAGAAAAAAAGATACCAGGTCATAAGGCAAGAAGATGGGTTGTAGAAAGGACTCATTCTTGGATGAATAGATTCAGAAGATTGCTTATTCGATGGGAAAAGAAAATTGAGAATTACCTTGCTATGCTTCATTTCGCATGTGCATGGATAACTTTCAGAGCAGCGGGACTTTTCGGATAGGCTCTAAGTCATTATATGTCTAAAATTTGGCTTTAGAGTTTCACATCTATAATAATGGCCCCAAAACTCAATATTGCTTTTCTGAATCCTGCATTCCGAATAATCAATCAAGTTTAAGATCACAAAAAATAATTCTGAAACTTTACTGATTTTGAGAGTAAAATTGGTTTTGGGATTAACTCGTCAATAAAAAAGTTATGAAAAATACAGGTTATTGCGACCTCAATTAGCCGCAACCTTCCTGAGTCCCCTAGCTTTTGGGCAACTTTCAGTAGTTCCTTGAGATCATATAATCGGCAATCTGAAGGAGAAGCTTCTTTTCCGGACAGTCCCGCAGAGCGTCCAGTTTTGCTTTGCCTTCATTGATATATGAAATTGCAAGGTCTTTTACATAATCAATTGATCCGCATTCGGTCAAAATTCGGACGGCTTCATCAGTTTCTTCCTTAGTAGCGGTCCCTTTTCCGAAAATATTCAGTTTCACACCTTTTTCGAAAGCATCGATCACAATAAGAGTATGTTTTCCTTCCATAAGGTCGCTGCCTCTTACTTTCCCGAGCACTTCCTCCGGGGTGACCATATCCAGAACATCGTCATACATCTGGAACCCAATTCCTATAAGGCGCCCATATTCGGATAAGGCTTCAGCAATCTCATCAGAAGCTCCTCCAAGAAGAGCCCCGATCTTGGCTGCAGCTGCATAAAGGACTGAGGTCTTTTTTTCCACCATCTCAATATATTCAGCTTTACTAACCTTTTCTCTCTTTTCAAAATCCATATCAAGCCACTGGCCTTCGCAGATTTCGGTACAGGTTTTTGAAAGAACATCCATACATTTTAAAATCCTTGCAGGCTCGTTTTCAACTTTAGACAGGATCTCAAAAGCTTTAGAATAAAGAGTGTCACCGGCAAGAATTGCTCCGGCTTCACCCCATATCATATGGACTGCAGGTCTCCCTCTGCGAATATCATCCTTATCCATTATGTCATCATGGATCAGAGTGAAATTATGTACAAGTTCCACGGCCACCGCTGCAGGTAAGACAGACTTGAGGTCCGAGCCTGTAGCTTCAGCTGTCAGAATAAGAACTGAGGGACGAAGGCGCTTTCCTCCTGCATCTACCAGGTAGCGAGAGGCTTTATATAGCTCCTCTGGATGGGCCACCGGAAGCAGTTCGTCAATTGCGGCGTCAACATGGACACTTCTTTTTTTAATCTCATCAACTAACGTCATAAATATCACGAGGTACGGAATATTTCGTATACAGTTATTCTTCTATATATAACACTTCACCGTTTCTGAGAAGGTGTACTGTATCTCCGAGTACATACCCGGCATCTTCCGCCATCTCGATGTAGTGTCCGTGCATCTCCATATCCCCATGGGCAGGGATTACATGTTCAGGATTGACCATACGCAAGAGTTCCCAATGATCTTCCCTATATGCGTGCCCTGATACAGTGCACGTTGTCATAAATCCTGGCGCCCCGCATCTTGAGCTTGGTCTCAAGGGCATAGCGGTTAGCCTGAGTCATAGGACTCGGGATCACATTTGCAGAGAAAATAACCCTATCTCCTGGCTCAATTGTATACGGAGTTTCCCCGTTTGCAATGCGCACAAGTATGGAGCCTGGCTCCCCCTGATGCCCGGTGACGATTGGAAGGTACTTGTTCTTTCCGTCCTGGATAATGCGTTTGAGAGCTCTATCTACATCCTTCCTCTGGCCGTGCATCTCGACATTGGAAGGCAGTTCCAGATAGCCAAGGTCTCTAGCAGCCCCGACATACCGTTCCATTGAACGCCCAAGGAGCACAGGAATCCTGCCCATTTCCCCAGCAGCTTCAATAATTGCTTTTAGTCTGGGAATGTGGGAGGCAAAGGTGGTAATAATCATCCCTACTTCGGACTCTTCTGTTCCAAGCAATACGTCCCTGACCATATCCTTTGCGATCTGTTCCGACGGAGTTTTTCCTGAACGTCCGGCATTCGTGCTCTCTACAATCATTGCGACAACTCCTTCCTTGCCGAGTGTTTTGAGGCGCTCGAAATCAGGAGCTTCACCCATTGTCGGAGTACGGTCCAGCTTAAAGTCGCAGGCATAAAGGACCGCTCCAATTGGAGTATGAACTGCTGCAAGCACACAGTCAATAATACTATGCTGGACATTGATGAACTCAATGGAAATATCTTCCGTAACCTGGTAAGTTCCGCCCGCATTCAACGGAATAACCCTGTTGCAAACCTCAAACTTGCGTTCGGCCTCGATCTGCTGTTTGATAAGAGCCGTTGTATAGGGTGTAGAGATAATTGGGGCGTTATACCTGTGGGCAAGTTTCGGAATTGCACCTATATGGTCAAGGTGCCCGTGAGTACAGACAATTGCCCGGACAGTTCCATTGATTTCTTTCATAATAGTATCATCAGGAATTGCTCCCATCTCGATAAGTTCTAGAGAATGCATTTTATCAATTTCAACATCCTCATGGATCTGAACCCTATCGAGACGAAGCCCCATATCCAGAATGATGATATCTTCACCTACAATAACTGCAGTCATGTTACGGCCCATCTCATTGTAACCGCCGACTGCAACAATTCCTATTTCAGTCATATTTTTACCTCTTATTTATTTTTTTATCCTTGTGAACCCCAATCCTTAGAAAACGGATCAGGTGATGACCTTAAAATGATAGCTGCGATATGAATGGTACAGCATAGTATAGAGCCTAACACAGAATTAGCCTTAGAGCAGCCATACCCAGCCCTGTTGCAGGAATAACTCCACTCCCGATGAGACGGAATCAGGCTACAGCTCTTGCAGAAGAATTCTAATTTAATATATCTGTTTAGATACAGATAATCAAATGTCTGTCAAGCACACTTCAGAATTGCCCCAGAACTGCCTTTATATCCTCTTCTCTTTAGATACACATTTCGTTAAAGGATTCTACCTTTCCATATCAAACAAAATCTGCTATTATTTCAATTAACAGGAGCCTTTACGTGCTCTTATCTTACTGGCTAGTATTTCTTAAGAACCTGGTTTTCAATCAATCCTATAAAGTTAGATTTCCACCTTGAAAATGCTTTGAAAACATCCACTTTTCTATTTTAGCCGATTCTTCTAGAGCTTATTCAGCAACCTGCTTTGTTATAGTTGGGGTTTTTTATTCCTGGTTTTATTATTAGGACTTTTTTATACCTAGTTTTCTGGTTTATTCATGGCTTTATTCTGGTTTATTCATGGCTTTATTCTGGTTTATTCATGGCTTTATTCTGGTTTATTCATGGCTTTATTCTGGTTTATTCATGGCTTTATTCTGGTTTATTCTAATTAATTCCTGGTATTATTCAATCCACTCTGATTTATTCTGACTTATTCGGAGTTATTTTAATTTACTATAATTTATTTTAGTTTATTCTAATCTATTTTGATTATATCCCAGCTGCTTCTCATCAATCCATTCTCGTCTGGATAATTCCTATCATGATAACCTCATCAGGTGATCCTAACCTTCACCAGAAAGTTCCTGAGTTTACAATTATCATAATTATTTTTATTTCTGTAACGAAATTCCTTCATATTAAGTAATTTCAGCCTGAATAACTGTGAAAGAACTCTTTAGTTTCATCGCCTTTACGGTATTTTTATGAAACTAACTCCTGAATTTCATCGATTTTACAGCAATAATATTCTGGCAGTTTATGAACCTGAAGTAGATCCAGTGTAATTGCTACTAACTCCAGATAATTCAGGTGAATCCTATGCCTGTCCGTATAGTCCTGAGTCAGTTTTCCAAGATTCGGAACACGGACCACTTGTTCATATTAACGATTTATTCCCGAACATTACTTTCATATTATGTATAAATATTGTTGTAGAACGACCCTTCTAATTAACATATCTGCTATTATACCTTACCGGTATAATCCGAATTTTAATACAGATTGGATTTTAATACAGATTACAGGTACAAGTAAACCGAATTCTGTGCCAGAATTCAGAACGAGTCTCCTGCTACGGCATAGTCTTTTACGTTAAAGCCACGCTGCCCCAAATATTCAAGAGTCCAGCCAGTAACAACCACAGGTGCGTTACGCAGGTCCTGTATGTTTGCACAGCCGCAGAGAAACATCGCAATCCTGAATTCATCCAGTATGCGGGAAAGGACTCTGACAACCGATTCTTTTCCTTCAAGGGCAGGACCTACAAAAGGCAGGGCTGCACTTGCCGCAACTGGCTCCAAGAGCAATGGATTTTGCGATATCAATTCCTGTTCGGACCCCGCCGGTTGCGATAATTGGAAGAGAAACCCTGGACTCTATAATGCTGGCAACTGTAGGAATTCCAAAATCCCAGAAGAGTTCCCCAAGGTGTTCGGAGGCATAATCTCCACTTTTCCTGGCCCGGTAGACCTCGACGCCTGCCCAGCTTGTGCCTCCCACGCCTCCTACATCAATTGCAGACACGCCTGCTTTCTGGAGGAGAAGAGCATCTTCCCTTGAGATCCCGGCTCCTGTTTCTTTAATAATTACTGGCTTGCCCAGTACGGAGCAGATTTCTTTTATCATGTCAAGACAGCCAGTGGCATCCCTATCCCTTCTGGCTGGATGGCTTCCTGTAAGAAATTAAGGTGAATAGCAAGGGCGTCGGCGTCGATCATTTCTATGAGTTTTTCAAGTCCATCAATCCCATACTGGCGAATCTGAGCAGCGCCCACATTTCCGTATATAAAAGCATTCGGAGCTTTTTCCCTGACAACTCTGAAAGACTCTTCCTGGGCAGGGTCATCAATTGCAGCTCTCTGGCTTCCAACTCCCATTCCTATCCCCAGCTCTTCAGCCGCAGCGGCAAGTGCAGCATTTACAGGAGTAGTGTCAGGGTGACCTCCAGTAATCGAAGCGAATCAGAAAAGGAGCTTTCAGGCGTTTTCCAAGAAGATCTATAGACAGGTTCAGTTTATCCATATCGAGTTCCGGAAGCGCCCTGTGGATCAGGGTCACATCCTCAAAGCCCGCGCTGACTTTTCGGGATTCAACCGGGCTTTCAGCACACAATTTCAGATGTTCGATCTTTCGCTTTGAGGTCATGCTAATCATACTTCATACCCTTTTGTCCGGACTGATTGTGGTTCCCATAGATTCTCCGTTTAAGAACCGATATATATTATTCTCTTTCCTGGCATTGAATATATATGATGTAATACAAGACGTTTTGCTAAGTTCCAGAAGTTCCTGCACCTTCCCGAGCATACCACCCGTAACATCAGTACTTCCCGACCCCTTTATGTAACGCTTGAAATTCTCAAAGGTTTCGGGGGTGATCTCATGTACGGTTTTTCCGTCGTTATCAAGCACTCCATCCTCTGCCGAGCCTACCCCGAGACGGGTAATCTTGAGTTCTTTTGCAAGATAGGGGACTATCTGGTCTCCTGAAAGCACGCACGCTCTGAGTTCAAGATCCATAACAACATCTCCGTGCAGCACCGGGACAAGCCCATTCTCGAGCATGAGCTTTATGTTGTCAAGGTACATACTCTCGATTCGCCCGTTTCTGCAAACCGTACAGCACATAGGATGTACGGCTATAGCCCTGACTCCGTAATCATTTAAAGCATCTACCACCCTGGATGCAAGTTTCTTGACAGACTCATGTGTTACAATTGCTCCTTCAGGATCAAAAACCCTGCCAAGCCCATATTTTTTAGCGTAGGTGTGCCCAAAAGAACCTGCACCGTGTACAATAATCATTTTTCCCCGGTATTCGGAAACTTCCTTTGCAATTCTCAGAAGGGCATCCTCTCTTACAACCCCTTGATCTGCGGCTTTGTCAGTAATGACACTGCCCCCAAGTTTCAGGATAACAGGTTCAGTTGAGATATTCATGCAATATCACTTAATACCTTTTTAAAACTTCCAGCTTCCTTTATGAATAACGCGAAATTACGAAATAAGACTCCAAAGAGCTCAAGGCTTGAGTTATTCATTCTAACCTTAAGCCCTGTTCCGTGGGTTTTGTTATGATTGCTTTACCCCCTGCAACTGCAATGGCTTCAGCAACCTGTGTACATTTGTCAGGTGCCGTAAGGGCAACCATACATCCCCCACCTCCACCTCCGGTACTCTTTGCTCCGAAAGCTCCAGCTCCCCGAGAAGAGTATATTAATTTAGAGAGTTCAAACGTATTTACACCAAGTGCGTCTAGAAGGCCCTGGTTCACATTCATAAGTTTGCCAATTGAAGAGTAATCTCCTGTCTGGAAAAAGGGTTCTGCGGTCTTGGAAATTCTTCCAATGACGACCATTAGAGGCTCTATAAGATGTGGATAACTTTCACGGAGTTTTCTCACATTTGTTACAAGCTCTTTTGTAGAAGCGAAAACTCCTGTATCCCCAATAACAATTCCGCAATCAGGCGTCTTCAGCTTTCTCCGATCAGGAATGGTCACAACACCCCTCCGAATGTAGAAACATAAGTGTCAGTAGGGCTTGCGGCCCCTTGTACCTGAATTTCGATTTCATGCCCCATTTTAGCGATTTCTTCGAGAGAGAGGCAACAGCCAAACATTTTATTGAGTGCACCTATACTTGCAATCGTAACAGCGGCAGATGAACTGAGTCCCGAGCCCACAGGAATCTCAGAATTAACTTTCAGACGAACACCATCTATTGGTACTATTTCCCCCATTTTTCTCAATGGCTGCGGAGATATAAGGATGTTTTTCAAAATCAATCCCTGTTTGGCCAATTTCCGACTGAATTATTATAGAGTCACATAATTCCACCCGCACACGGGTCCTTAATTCAATTGCACATCCTATTGCGGTTTCTCCGTAGACAACCGCATGTTCTCCGAAAAGATAAATTTTCCCGGGGGCAGAACACGAAATCATATTACTCCTCTGAAATTAATAAATCGATTTGAGCATATAAAGTAATGAATTTACATTCGAAATGAAAGCATATTGTCTTCGAACTCAGTAATAAATTTATTTAATGTATTATTCATTATTTTTTTTATTGTTTTATTTTTTTTACAGACCTCAATTAATT
>Ga0268359_10531_pt1 | contig 18188 bp, 16 predicted proteins | sample BioMet11_FD_194416 | JGI IMG/M metagenome (GOLD analysis project Ga0268359, IMG submission 194416) | Sewage microbial communities from Oakland, California, United States - Biofuel 11 (PacBio Assembly) | ecosystem: Engineered > Wastewater > Sewage > Unclassified | place: USA: California | collected...
ACCTTTTACGGCAACGGCTATCTGATCGGCGAAAAGCTGAGCCTGTCCAACACCGCCGGCGCGCCGACGACGGACCGCCTGGCCATGACCCTGGCCGTGGACCGGCTCTCGGATGTCGGCGACCGCTACAACCCGACCCAGGCCGCCTTCTACGACACCTCGGGCCTGGAGATCTTTTCCAGCGAAAAGAAGCTGGCCGACGGCATGATGGACGAGAAGGTCGTGCGCTGGGGCGCCATCATGAGCAACTACTTCCTGGTCGGCACCATCCCGAGCATGGAAGACCTGCACGGCAAGGCCAAGATCGAAAACGGCATCTTTCGGGTGGCCGTGGAAAAGGGCGGCCTGGTCATTCCGGCCGGCGGCCGCCCTCGACTTGACCATTCATTATTATTTCGGGCCGAAGTCGCCCAAATACCTGGCCGCCGCGCCCCAGGACCTGTCTGCGGCCATCGATTACGGCTGGTTCGATTTCGTGGCCAAGCCGTTGCTCAAGCTGCTGCATTTCTTCTACGAATACGTCGGCAACTACGGCGTGGCCATCATCCTGCTGACGGTCCTCATCAAGATCATTTTCTGGCCGCTCTCCCACAAGAGCTACAAGTCCATGGAGCAGATGAAAAAGCTCCAGCCCCAGCTCAGCAAGCTGCGGGAGAAGTACAAGGGCGACCGCCAGAAGATGAATGAAGAGATGATGCAGCTCTACAAGACCTATAAGGTCAATCCGGCCGGGGGTTGCCTGCCCATGCTCGTGCAGATCCCCGTCTTTTTTCGGATTGTACCAGGCCTTGATGCATTCCATCGAACTGCGGCACGCCGCCTTCATCACCTATCTGCCCTTTACCCACATGATCTGGCTGGCCGACTTGTCGGCCAAGGACCCCTTCTATATTACGCCGCTGATCATGGGCGCCACCATGTTCGTGCAGCAGCGCATGACGCCTGCCCCGGGCGATCCCACCCAGGCCAAGATCATGCTGCTCATGCCCGTGATCTTTACGTTCATGTTCTTGAACTTTCCTTCGGGACTGGTCGTCTATTGGTTGGTCAACAATGTCATTTCCATCGCCCAGCAGTGGTGGATGCTCAGGAAAAATTCCGACTCGCCTGTCGCCAAGTGAATGCCGTAGTGCCTGCGGCCGCCCAGCAAGGGCCATCAAGGAGCGCATATGAGTGAATTTCGCATGTTTAGCGGCAAATCCGTTGATGACGCCATGGAGGAAGCCTGCCGTCAGTTCGGCGTTGCCCGCGAAAAGTTGGAAATCGAGATATTAACCGGCGGATCGTCGGGTATTTTCGGCATTGTCGGGAAGAAGAAGGCCAAGGTCCGGGCCAGGGTCCGCGAGGAAATCAACCTGCGGGAGATGGACGAACCCGCTCCCGAGGAGCCGGCCACCGCCTCCAACCGGTCCAGACGGTCCTCCCGGTCCGGTCGGCCGTCCCGGCCGCCCCGCCAGCCCAAGCCGGCCCCGGCGCCGGAGGCCGCCGCTCCCGAAGCGCCGGTCCCGTCCCCGGAACCGGAACGCGAACCCGTTTCGGCCGTCGCCCCCAGGAGACGCCCGATCCCGCGCCCACGCCCGATCCCACGCCCACGCCCACGCCGCAGCCCGATCCCGCGCCCGAGGCCGCCCAGCCGCGCCAGGAAGCCCCGGCCGAAAAGACGCCGCCCACGCCGCTTTCCCAGGAGCTTTCGGATCTGATCCGCGAGATCATGGAGCAGATGCTCGACGGCATTCTCGGCCAGGTCCCCGAGTTCGAAATTTCCGGCACCGGCGAACGGGTGAGCGTGCTCGTCCAGGACGAGGAGAATTCCGGCCTGCTCATCGGCCGCGAGGGGCAGACCCTGTCCTCCATCCAGTACCTGGTCAACCGCATGGTGGCCCGGCGCTACGGCTCGCCGGTCAAGGTCCAGATCAATACCGGCGAATACCGGGAGCGCCAGGACGACAACCTGCGCAAGATGGCCGTTTTCCTGGCCGACAAGGCCAAAAGCCTGGGCCGGCCCCAATCCACCAAGCCGCTGTCCTCCTACCACCGTCGGGTGGTCCACCTGGCCCTCCAGGAGGATGCGATGGTCTCCACCCGCAGCAAGGGCGAAGGGCCGCTCAAGCGCGTCCTGATCGTGCCGCGCACGGCCAAGGGCGATACCCCGCCGGACGGCCAGCGCTAGGCGCGACGTGGGAGGAGGCCTCCGTCGGCCGGGGGGAGGGGGGGATGTTGCCCTCCCCGGGCCTTCTCTGCCGGAGGCATGATGCCCCGGTCCCCCTCGCGTGAGGACAGGGGGGGGCCGGGGCGGCACCCTTGCTGGCGTTTCGTTCCAAGGAGAGCGCGGTGCGCAATGCGTCGTTTCGGGCCGACATCCTGTGCTTGGTGACGGCCCTCATCTGGGGCTTGGCCTTCGTGGCCCAGCGGGTGGGCATGGATTCCATGGGGCCGTTGGCCTTCAACGGCGTGCGCTTCGCCCTGGGCGCGGCGGTGCTGGCTCCGCTGGCGGTGCGTTCCCTGCGCTATCCGCCGCCGGCGCCGTTTCTTGCCGGCGGCGAGCCGGGCTTTCCCTGGCTGAGCGGCTTGGTGGCCGGCACGGTGCTCTTTTCCGGCGCCACCCTGCAGCAGATCGGCCTGACCTATACCACGGCCGGCAAGGCCGGCTTCATCACCGGCCTGTACGTGGTGCTGGTCCCCATGCTGGGGCTTTTTTTCGGCCAGCGGCCGGCCCGTGGCGACATGATCGGGGCTGTCGCCGCGGCGGTGGGGCTGTATTTCCTGTCCGTGACCGCGTCCTTCACCCTGGCCCCGGGCGACGGCCTGGAGCTCGTGGGGGCCTTTTTCTGGGCCGGACACGTCCTGGTCATCGGGTGGCTGTCGCCGCGCACCCGGGCCTTACCCCTGGCCGTGGCCCAATATGCCGTCTGTTCGATCTTGAGCCTGATCGGCGCGGTCCTGTTCGAGGACATCTCCCTGGCCGGGATGCGGGGGGCGCTGTGGCCGCTGCTCTACGGCGGCCTCATGTCGGTGGGCCTGGCCTACACCCTGCAAGTGGTGGCCCAGCGCGACGCCAAGCCCACCCATGCCGCCATCCTCCTCAGCTTCGAGTCGGTCTTCGCCGCCCTGGGCGGGGTCGTGATCCTGTCCGAAAGCCTCGGCGCCCGGGGCATCCTGGGCTGCTGCCTGATGTTTTCCGGCGTCCTCGTTTCCCAGCTCTGGCCGAAAAAACGGCCGGCCTAGCCGCTGCCCGTCTGAGGGGAGAAGAATGCCTCCGGCGGCCGGGGGGATAATCCCCCCGGACCCCTTTATGGGCGGGCGTCCAGGCGGCAACCGAAGACGCTTGCCGCCTGGACGCCCGCGAAGGGTATTCCCAAACGTGCTGTGCCCATTGCCCCAGGACAGGGGGGCTGGGGGAAATGATTCCCCCCAGCGGGTCCAGGGCAGCGCCCTGGTCGCCGAAGGCATCTTTTCCCTGCACCCGCCATTTCTTCTACACCAATGCCGCGCCGCTTAAGAGCATGACGAAGCGCTTGTAGAGGTCGAGATCGAACGATCCGGCCATCTCGTGGCGCATGATGCGCAGGGCGTCGAAGGGCTTTTCCGCCCCGGCGTAGACGCGGTTGGAGGTCAGGGCGTCGTAGACGTCGGCCAGGGAGACGATGCGGGCGTGCAGGGGCACGGCATCACCGGAAAGCCCCCGGGGGTAGCCCTGGCCGTTGAGCTTTTCGTGGTGCATGAGGATGCACTCCTTGGCCAGCCGGGATAGGGAGAGGGGGCGGCACAGCCGGACGCCGCGTTCGGGATGTTCGCGCACGGCGAGCAGTTCCTCGGGCGTGAGCCGGCCCGGTTTTTTGAGAATGGACAGGGGAATTTCTTCCTTGCCGGCGTCGTGGAGCAGGGCGCCCACGCCGGCCTGGACGATGGTCGGCTTGGGCAGGCCCAGGGATTTGAGCATGAACACGGTGTAGACGAAGACGTGGACCCCGTGGCTGAAGACCTCGTAGTCGTGCTGCATCAGGGCGCCCAAGCGGGCCAGCCCCGCTTCGGTGGAGAGGAATTCCACGCTGTCGCGGACATAGGCCACGAACAGCCGGCCGTGTTTGTCGGCCAGGCCGTGGGGCAGCTTTTCGTGGATGAGGTCGCGGATGATGTCGCAGCAGTTGTGGTAGAAGGCCGCGGATTTTTCCTGGAGGGTCAGGTCCTGGCCGAGCAGGGCGGGGGCCAGCGACCGCCGGATGTATGCCTGGTAATGGGCCTGTTCGGCCCGGTGGATGTAGACGGTATTCACCCCGTATTCGGCCAGCATCTTGCGATGGCGCGCGGTGAAATACTCGCCGTTTTTGGCAAAAAGGACGTGGCTGCCGCCATTTCGGAGGTAGATTTCGAATCCCCCCGGCATGTTGGGGAAGAGGTGGCCGATGGGAACCGGCTGGAATTCGCTGCCCGGTTCCTCGGATGGCGGCGGGGGTAAGGATGTCATACGGCCTGCAACTTTTTAAGAAAATCAACGAGGCAAGCCCGGACCGCAGGGAGCGCCGTTGAGGGCATCCTCCTTATCATGTTGCAATCGTTCGCTTTCATTTGAGCAACGTCTGCCTCGTCCACGGGAAAAGGGAAAATATCCCCAAGAATTGCAAAAGATGGGCCTGATTGCGGACGTCGGCGGGTGGTTTTTGCGGTCGGCGGGAGGGGGGAGCGACGAGATAAAAAAAGGCGCCGTGCTGTCACGGCGCCCATAGTATCCGGTGGTGGAGGCGATGGGACTTGAACCCACGACCTCTGCGTTGCGAACGCAGCGCTCTCCCAGTTGAGCTACGCCCCCATCGGAGAAAAGCCCGTATAGGCGCAAAAAACGGGCCGGTCAAGAATGATCCGCACCGAGCACCGCGTCAAGCAGCCGGGCGAGGCGGCGTTCGTAGGTATGGCCCTCGGCCACAAGCGTCCGCCAGCCGGCCGTCAGTTCCGCGCGCAGTGTCGCGTCGCCGGCCAGGTCCTGCAGCCGGCCCGCCAGTTCGTCGGGATGGCGGAAGGTCATGGGCCGGGTCAGGGCGGCCGGGAAAAGGTCCAGCCCTGGGGTGGCGTCGGACAGGAGCACGCCCCCGGCGGCCCAGACGTCGAAATGGCGCTGGGTGAGGCCCCGGGGCAAGAGCAGGCTGGTCAGGTTCAGCGTCACTGCTGCCCCGGCATAGAGCCCGGGCAGCGTCCCGTAATAGTCCACCGGCGCATGGAGCCGGGCGGCCGGGACCCGCTCGCGCCAGCCGGCGTCGCCGTACAGATTGAGCGGCAGGGCTGCGGCGGCGGCCGTGAGGCAGGCGCTGCGCCAGGCAAGCCCGGCCGCTTCGGCGCCGCAGCCGGCCGCCCGGGCCGCCGGGCCCGGCCAGAGCGGACCGCTCGCCCGTCGCGCCGTCCACCAGCCGAAATCCGGCCGTTCGCCCCGGGCCAGCATGGCCCGCGCCTCGGCCGTCAGGGCCGGCGGCGGCTGGCAACCCGCGAAAAAAGCGTCGCGTTCCGGAAAGGCGCTCCGGCCAACGAACAGGGCCTGGCCGGCAACGGCGGGATCGGGCCTGGCCGCAAAAAAGTGGCTGCTCGCGGCCAGGGGCAGGTGGTGTACCGAGGCGGCGCCGAGGTCGCGCAGTCGGGGCAGGAACCAGGCATCGGTCACGAACAGGTGGGCTTTTTTCCAAAAGGGCGCCCGGAACCGGCCGAGAACGTGGAACGGGTTGTCCACGAACCAGACGGCCAGCGGTACGTGGGCCGCGGCCAACAGCGCCGCGGTCAGCCCGTCGGGGTCCAGGCCGGCGCCGTTGACGCAGAGCAGCAGCGCCGGCGTCTCTCCGGCCAGCGCCTCCAGGAGCGCCGGGCGTGTGTCCGTGGCCGGCAGGGCTGTGACGCTCCGGCCGCAGGCGGCCAGCGCCCGGGCCAGCTCCGGTTCGAGCAGTCCGTCCGGCCGGCGCACCAACAGCACCGGGCCGGAGGTGTTGCCGCGGGCCGGCGGGGCCGGAAGCCGGGCCAGCTGGATGCGGGCCAGGATCGCACCCCAAAACGAGGGGAAAAGCCGTACGTTCTGGCGATAGCGATAGAGCCGCGACCGGGCGAGGCGCTCCGGCGTCAGGTCTTCGGGGGAAAGGGTGCGCCATTGGGCCGGAATGGCCGTCCGCCAGGCGTCCGGCATGGCGGCGGCAAAGGCCGGGCATTCGAGGTAGGCCGCCCGTTCGCCGGCCGCAAGGCAGGCGGCCGCGGCCGCGGGGTCGGGCCCCAGGCCAGAAAGACCGGTTCCGCGCCCGGTCCGGACACGGCAAAGGCGTCCGGGCCGGCGTCGAGCGTGCGCTCCCGGCCGGTCTCGTCCCGGATGACCCGGCGTTCTGGTCGTCCCATATGCGGCATATGCGGCGTCTTTTCCTTGAAACCTGTTTCGTATAACGGTATCGGGGGCAGCCGCCATGAAAACGTATCGCGATCACTACTTCAAGAAGGCCAAGCAGGAGAACTATCCGGCGCGTTCGGTCTATAAGCTCCAGGAGATCGAAAAACAATCGCGCCTGCTCGTTCCCGGCGCCGTCGTGCTCGATCTGGGAGCCTGCCCCGGTTCGTGGAGCCTGTACGCGGCCGAACGGGTGGGGCCGACCGGCCGGGTGCTGGCCATCGACCTCAATCCCGCCGGCACGGCCTTTCCCGGCCAGGTCACCTATCTGATCGGCGACATGCTCGATCCCGGCCCGGAGATCCTGTCGGCCTTTGCCGCCCAGGGGCCGTTCGACGTGGTCCTAAGCGACATGGCCCCCCAGACCACCGGCATCAAGTTCACGGACCAGGCCCGCTCCCTGGAGCTGGCCGAGGCGGCCCTGGCCGTGGCCCGGCAGCGCTTGAAGCCCGGGGGCGCCTTTGTGGTCAAGATTTTTCAGGGCCCGGACGCGCCGGCCTATCTGGCCGGGCTGCGGACCCTGTTCGCATCGGTGCGGATCGCCAAGCCCAAAAGCTCCCGATCCGAGAGCAAGGAAATTTTTTACGTGGGAACCGGTTTCGTGGGTGCGGCCGCCGGTGCCGCGCCGGAGGGCTGCTCGCCCTTGCCGCCGGGCGGTCCGACGGCTAAGAATTGAGGTCTCACACGACGCACGTGACGCGGGACGGCGGGCACGCCCGGTTGGACCCGAGGAGGAATCATGTCCGGACATAGTAAATGGCATAATATCCAGGCCCATAAGTCGGTCCAGGATGCCAAGAAAAGCAAGTTTTTCACCAAGGTGACCAAGGAACTCATGCTGGCGGCCAAGGCCGGCGGCGCCGATACGGCCCTGAATACCCGGCTCAAGACCGCCATCACCGCGGCCAAGGCCGTCAACCTGCCCAAGGAAAAGATCGAGCAGGCCATCAAGAAAGGTACCGGCGAGCTGGCCAGCGAAAGCATCGACGAGGTGCTCTACGAAGGGTACGGGCCGGGCGGCGTGGCCTTGTTGATCGAGGCGGCCACCGACAACCGCAACCGGACCGTGGCCGAAGTGCGCCACCTGCTGTCCAAGGGCGGCGGGGCCATGGGCGAGTCCGGCTGCGTGGCCTGGATGTTCGCCAAGAAAGGCATCTTTTCCTTCCCCAAGTCGACCTTTTCCGAGGATCAGCTCATGGAAGTGGGCCTGGAGCACGGGGTCGAGGAGATCAACGACGAGGGCGACATCTGGGAAGTGCTCTGCGGACCCGAGGATTTCGACGCCCTGGCCAGTGCCTTCGAGACCGCCGGCATGGAGTCGGAGGACGCCGAGGTGTCCATGGTGCCGTCCACGACCGTCGAACTCGACGTGGAAAGCGGCCAGAAGCTGCTGCGGCTGATCGACGCCCTCGAAGACAACGACGACGTGCAAAAGGTCCATTTCAACGCCGACCTGCCCGACGAACTGCTCAACGAGGAGTAAAGGCGCCGCCGGCCTGCCAGGGAGGGGCGTCGCCCCTCCCTGGACCTACCGCACCAGGGCGCTGCCCTGGACCCGCTGGGGGGAATCATTCCCCCCAGACCCCCTGTCCTGGTCCCCCCTTCGCGGTCGTTTTGACGACAAGCGTCTTCGCTTGTCGTCAAAACGGCCGCGCATCGAGGGGTCCGGGGGCATCATGCCTGCCAGCCGGGCGCCGGTCCCGGCTGCCGGAGGCGTCTTCGCCTTTCGTTCCCCCCCAACACCGGCCAGGTTGTGTTCCTGCCGCAATCGGCTATGGTCGCCAGCAATGCAATTGTGCCCCGGTGCGGGAGTCTGGGGGGGCCTGATGCCCCCGGCCGCCGGAGGCCTCTTCACGATTTTCCCGGGGGGAACGGTGCCGGCTACGGACACGGATGGGGTCGTTTTGGGGTTGGACCCGGTTCACGGGTGACGGGCTACGGTTTCGTGCGCGAGGTCTCCGGCGTGCTGTCGCTGGTGGCCGCTGGCGTGGTCCGCACCGGCAGCGAGTCGGATTTTCCCCGCCGGCTGGGGATCATTTACGGTGCCGTGGCCGACCTGATCGGCCGGTATGCCCCGGTTGAGGTGTCCGTGGAAAATGTCTTCGTGTCCAAGAATCCGGGCACGGCCCTCAAGCTCGGTCAGGCCCGGGGGGCGGCCCTGGCCGCCTGCGCCGTGGCCGGGCTGCCGGTTTTTTCCTACGAGCCGACCATCATTAAAAAGAGTCTGGTCGGCACGGGGCGGGCCGAAAAATCCCAGGTGGCCTTTATGGTAGGCAGGGTGCTGGCATGTCGGGAAACTTTCGCCGTGGACGCGACCGACGCCCTGGCCGCGGCCGTGTGCCATTGCAATCAGAGGCGTCTGACGCGCCTGTGCGGGGCGCGATGATCGGTTATCTGGAAGGTCGGGTGGTGGTGCGGCGCGACCGTTTCGCCATCGTGCTGACGCCCGGCGGCGTGGGCTACGAGCTGGAGCTGCCGGACCCGGTGGCGGCCGGGCTTCCCGCGCCGGGCGGCGAGACCCGGCTTTTCGTCCACACCGTGGTCCGGGAGGACGCCTTCGAGCTGTACGGCTTCGCCACCCTGGAGGACCGCGAGACCTTCCGGGTGCTGCTCGGCATTTCCAAGCTCGGCCCGCGCACGGGCCTGGCCATCCTTTCCCGCTACACGGCCGAGGAGCTGCACCGCATCGTGGCCATGGGCGACGTGGACGCCTTGGTGCGGGTGCCCGGCATCGGCAAGAAGAGCGCCCAGCGCATCATGGTCGAACTGACCTACAAGCTGGAGGGCCAGCCCCTTGCGGGCGGTCCGGCCCCGGCCGGGAACCAGCCCGGCGGCGTGCTGGGGGACACCGTGGCGGGGCTTACCAATCTCGGCTATGCTGATCCCGACGCCCGCCGTGTGGCCGCGGCCGTGCTGGAGGCCGAGCCCGATCTGGATGTGGCCGGCGCCCTGCGCCAGGCGCTCAAACGGCTGGCTTCCGAGAAGACATGAGCGACGTTACGGAGACTTGCGGCGGCCCGGCCGCCAGCACGGACGACACCATCCGGCCCTCCCGGCTCGACGACTTCATCGGCCAGGACGAGCTGCGGGGCCAATCTGCGCGTGTTTTTGCAAGCGGCCATGGAACAGGGCCGCTCCCTGGACCATTGCCTGCTCTACGGCCCTCCCGGCCTGGGCAAGACCACCCTGGCCCAGATCATGGCCTCCGAACTCGGCGTCAATCTCGTGACCACCACCGGCCCGGTGCTGGAACGGTGCGGCGATTTGGCCGCCATCGTCACCAACCTGCGCCGGGGCGACATCCTCTTTATCGACGAAATCCACCGCATGCCGCCGGCCGTCGAGGAAATCCTCTATCCGGCCATGGAGGATTTCAAGCTCGACCTCATCATCGGCCAGGGACCGGGCGCCCGTACCGTGCGCATCGACCTGGAGCCCTTTACCCTGGTCGGCGCCACCACCCGGCTCGGACTCCTCACGTCGCCCCTGCGCGACCGCTTCGGCGTCATCTTTCGCCTGGAATTCTATTCGCCCGAGGAATTGGCCCGCATCGTCACCCGGTCCGCCGCCATTTTGGGCATCGGCATCACCCCCGAGGGGGCCTTGGTCGTGGGCCAGCGCTCGCGCGGCACCCCGCGCATCGCCAACCGACTGCTGCGCCGGGTCCGGGACTTCGCCGTGGTGGCCGGTTCCAATACCCTGACCGAGGACCTGGCCAAGGCGGCCCTGGCCCGCCTGGACGTCGATCCCCACGGCCTGGACATGATGGACCGCAAAATTTTGGAAACCATTATCGGTCACTACGAAGGCGGCCCGGTCGGCGTCAAAACCCTGGCCGTGGCCTTAAGCGAGGAAGTGCGCACCGTCGAGGAAATCTACGAGCCCTACCTCATCCAGTGCGGCCTCATCAAACGTACCGCCCGCGGCCGGGTCGCTACCGCCAAGGCCTACGCCCATTTGAAAAAGACGATGGGAAGAGGGGAGAGGTAAGAGGCCTCCGGCGGCCGGGGGCATGATGCCCCCGGACCCCTCGATGCGCGGGCGCCCTGGCGGCAACCGAAGACGCTTGCCGCCAGGGCGCCCGCGAAGGGTATGTCAAAACAGGTCAGGGGGGCTGGGGGGAATGATTCCCCTAAGCCAGGTCCAGGGCAGCGCCCTGGCCGCCGGAGGCATCTTTTTCTTTAATACGGGAGAGACGATGGCTGCGACGACGCTTCGCGTGACGTTATTGGCGCATACGCCGGAACCGCTGTCCCTGATCTATGCGGCGTTCCGGCAGTGCTATCATCCGGGCTATGTGGCCGAGATGTGGCCGAAGCTCTTGTCCGGCGAAATCAGCCGGGAGAAGCAGACGGACTTTGTGGCCCGCATTTTGGAGTCGGGGCATGAGTCGCCCATCGAGCATGTCTCGTTCACCTTTGCCGTGGCCGGGGTGTCCCGGGCGCTGAGCCACCAGCTGGTGCGCCACCGTCTGGCCAGCTATTCCCAGCAGTCCCAGCGCTACGTCCGGGCGGAGGCTTTCGACTACGTGTTGCCGCCGGCCATTGCCGCCATTCCCGAGGCCAAGGCGGCTTTCGAGGCGGCCATGGCCCGGGCGGGCGAGGCCTACGCCGTCATCCGCGACCTGCTGGCCGGCCACGGCCGGGAGGCCACGGCCAACGAGGACGCCCGGTTCGTGTTGCCCAACGCCTGCGAGACCCGCATCGTGGTGACGATGAATTGCCGGTCGTTGCTCCACTTTTTCGGACTGCGCTGTTGTGTCCGGGCGCAGTGGGAAATTCGGGCACTGTCAGACGAGATGCTGCGTTTGAGTCGGGAGGTCCTGCCGGTGATCTTTTCCGGGGCCGGCGCCCGGTGCGAGCGTCTGGGGTATTGCCCGGAAGATGAACGTTTTTCCTGTGGCCGCTATCCCGCTCGGCCGAAGAATCCTTCCCGTCCCTCCTAACTCCTGAAATTTGAACTTTTCGTGTGAGCGGAATGTCGTCAGTGCGGTGACGGCATTCCGCTTCTTTTTTGGCGGTGCGGTGGCGGAAAGGGGCGTGAAAAAAAATCATCAATGAAATTGGGATATTGTTCCTGGAGTGTGCCTGTCCGTCCGGGGCGGTGGCGGAGCGTAAAACCTTGGGCCGAGCGGGTTTAGGGGCGGTCAATAGAAAAAAGACTTGTTGGAAGATGAAAAAAATAAATAGAAATTGAGGAAAATGGAGGAATATGAAAATGGCCCTGTGGAAACGCAATCCACAGCTGTGCATAACGCCGGCCTCGGCCGCAGAAGCCTTGTCTGGCGCGGCCTCACGGCAGCCCCTCGGAAGCCCCGAATCGCCTGGGCTAGAGAAATTCATCCACAAAAACAGCATGTTGTGCTGTAGAGAAACGGAGGGCACGCTTTCGCCTGCCCACGTGAGATCGTCCTTTGCCCCGAACGTCCCGCTCCGTAGTGTGCGCCCCATGGAAACGATCTGGCCCCAAATCAAATCCCTTCTCGAAAAGACCCTCGGGCCTGGGCTCTTTAACCTGTGGATCAAGCCGCTTGCCGCCCGGGGCGGCGACGGCCGGTTGGAACTGATCGCCCCGAATGCTTTCGTGGCGTCCTGGGTACGCGAACGGCTGGTCGGCCAGGTGGCCGAGGCCGCCGCCGTCATCATGGGCGCGCGTCCCACCGTCGTGGTGACCGAATCTCCCAACGCCCCGACCGGGATCCTGCCCCCGCGGCAGGCGGCGCGGCCCTGCCCGCCCACGGCCCGGTCCCTCACGCTCCCCATGACCCCCCGGGCTCCGGAAATCACGCCCGACCGTTTTCGGTTCAGCTTCGATGACTTCGTGGTCGGCCCGTCCAACGAGCTGGCCTACGTGGCCTCCAAGGGCATCTGCGACATGAGCCTGTCGGCCGAACAGCTCTTCATCAGCTCGGCCCCGGGCCTGGGCAAAACCCATCTCCTCCAGGCCATGGGCCGCTACCTGTCCGGGGCGGACGAAAAACACCGCCTGCGCGTGGCCTACCTGTCGGCCGAAGAGTTCGCCAACCGCCTGGTCATGGCCCTCAAAACCCGGCAGATCGAGCGCTTCAAGGCCGCCTTTCGGGAGAACGTCGATGTCCTTCTCCTGGAGGACATCCATTTCTTCCGCGACAAACCGCGCATCCAGGACGAGCTGCTCAATACCTTAAAGGCCCTCAATTCCCGCGGCTGCCGGCTGGTCTTCACCAGCTCCTTTTTGCCCAGGGACTTAACCGGCCTCGACGGCCAGCTGCTGTCCCGCATTAGCTCCGGATTCCTGACCGTCATCGACAAGCCCGACTTGGCCACCCGCAAGCGCATCCTGCAACACAAGGCCGCCATCCACCAGGTCCTGCTGCCCGACGAGGTGTCCACGCTGCTGGCCGACCGGCTCCACGCCGACATCCGCCAGCTCGAAAGCTGCCTCCAGAACCTGGCCCTCAAGGCCAAGCTGCTCAATTGCCGTATTTCCATGGACCTGGCCTGGGACGTCCTGCGCAACTACGACGTGGAAGCCCGGCCCCTGAGCCTGGACGACATCGTGGACTACGTCTGCGACGTCTACCACCTCTCCCCGGACCAGTTGAGCTCCAAATCCCGCAAACGCCAGTTCGTCCTGGCCCGAAACACCGCTTTTCTGTTGGCCCGCCAACATACCGACCTGTCCCTGGCCGATATCGGCAACCGGTTCAATCGTCGGCATTCCACCGTGGTCAAGGGCATCACTTCCCTGGAACGCCACCTCTCCTTGCGTACCCCCCTCGGTCGGGAACTGGAACGGACGCTCGAAAGCCTCCAGGCTTGATCGCCTGAATTTCGGAGGCTAGGGGGAGCCCGCCACCGGGCCAGGGGACGCCGGACATTTGTCCGGCGTCCTTTTTTATGATGCCTCCGGCGGCCAGGGCGCTGCCCTGGACCTGGCTTAGGGGAATCATTCCCCCCAGACCCCCTGTCCTGGTATACCCTTCGCGGCCGTTTTGACGGCAAGCGTCTTCGCTTGTCGTCAAAACGGCCGCGCATCGAGGGGGCCGGGGGCATCATGCCCCCGGCCGCCGGAGGCATCTTCTATTCTTCTTCTTCCAGGGCGACGAGGTCGATATCGCCGACGAGGCCGACGAGTTCGCCGAGTTGGACGAAGGCGCCGCGCACACCCTGGCGGCGCATGCCGGTCGCGGCGGCGAGCACGCCATTCATGTCATCGGCGGTGACGAGCAGGTTGCCGAGGGCGGTCGCGGCGGCGTCGGCAACGGCGCCGTTACCGGCCACCACGGTGACCATATCGGCCCGGCCCAGGGACAGGGACGGGCCGACGGTGGCCGAGGAGGCGCAGACAGCCGCGGGCAGGGCATCGGGCGGGAAGGTGAGGCCGAGCCGGGCGCCGGCGGCGGGCTGGGCGAGCAGGGCCACGGTGCGGGGCATGGTGGAGGCCATGACGATATCGCCGCCGTTTTCCACCAGCAGGTTCGGGCTGACGGCGGCCAGTCCGTCCACCACGGCCTGGGAGATGGCGCCGGCCACGGCCGCCATGGGGCCGACGCCGAATCGGGCGGCCGCCGCGGCCATGGTCCGGACGATGGCCGGCGCATCGTCCGGCACGGCTAGCGGCGTGAGGCTTTCCCGGAATCCGGGGTGCAGCAGCAGGTAGCCGGCCAGGGCCGAGCGCACCTCCCGGACCAGGGCCGCGACCTCCCCGGCCAGGGCGCGTTCGGCCACGACGAAGAGGTCGGTCTGCTCCACCACCACCTGAAAGGCGGTTTCGCCCGGCCGGGGGCGGATGGTCTGCCGATAGGCGCGATTGGAATCGATATAGGCTGTCATGAAGAAGGTGCCTCCGGCGGCCAGGGAGGCGTCGCCCCTCCTTGGACCTATCCTGACCAGGGCGCCGCCCTGGACCTGCCGGGGGGAATCATTCCCCCCGGGCCCTCTGTGCTGGTCCCCCCCCTCGCGGCCGTTTTGACGGCAAGCGAAGACGCTTGCCGTCAAAACGGCCGCGCATCGAGGGGTCTGGGGGCATCATGCCCCCAGCCGCCGGAGGCCTCTTCGCCTTGTCCGGCCGCCGGAGGCATCTTGATCAATTTTGCCGTCGCCGGCCAGGGGGGGCGGCTTGGCAGGGGGCGGGCGGGCATGTAGAATTGGGGCATGCGGACCGAAGCGGACATGCTGGTTTCGGTGATCATTCCCACCCGGGACCGGGCCGGGCTGGTCATGCGGGCGGTGGCTTCGGTGTTGGCCCAGACCCATGGGGCCCTGGACGTGCTGGTGGTGGACGACGGCTCGACCGACGACACGCAGGACCGGCTGGTGCGGCTGGACGATTCCCGGGTGCGGCTGTTGCGCCACGACCGGCCCCGGGGCGTGTCCGCCGCCCGGAACGCCGGGCTGGCCGCGGCCCGGGGGGACTATCTGGCCCTGCTCGATTCCGACGACACCTGGCTGCCGACCAAGGTCGAGCGTCTGCTGGCCTTTGCCCGGGCCAACGATTATGCCATCTGCCAGAACCAGGAAATCTGGATGCGCGACGGCAAGCGGGTCAATCCCGGCCGGGACCAGCGGAAAATGGCCGGCGATTTTTTCGAGGCGGCCCTGGTCCGCTGCCTGGTCAGTCCGTCGAGCGTGCTTTTTTCTCGGGAATTTGTGGAGGCGGTCGGCACCTTTGACGAGACCCTGCCCGCCTGCGAGGATTACGACCTGTGGTTGCGGGCCTTGTTGCGCTATCCGGTGGGGCTGCTCGACGAGTGGCTGACCGTGCGCTACGGCGGCCGGCCGGATCAGCTGTCCGAGGCGTTTATCGGCATGGATCTGTTTCGCATCCGGTCCATGGCCAAGCTGCTGGGCCGTTCGGATTTGACGGCTTGGCACCGGGATTGCATAAGAAAAGAACTCCAGCGCAAGGCCGCGGTGTACGTGCGGGGATGCCTGAAAAACGATCGGCCCGAGGAGGCCGGCCGGGTGCGGGAACTGGTGGCCGGGGCGCTGGCTGCGGGAGAGCCCTAGGGGGCGACTTCCCGCTTGACGATGGCCTCGGATTTGATGCGGGTCAGGGTTTTGACCAGGGCGTCGATGACGTGTTCCCGGATGTCGCCGGCGGCCACGATGAAGAGCAGGTCGTCACCGGGCTTGAAGGTGCCGGCCAGGGCTTCGACGAGCACCCGGAACATGCCGGGCATGGCCTCGCCCTCCCGGCGGATGGACTCCACCAGGTCCTGGTCCACCGTGACTTCCAGGGTGCCCACCGGCTCGCCGCCTTTGCGGGAGGTGCCGCGGACCACCCCGTTGTGGATGAGCATCATGCCGACCTTCTCATGGAAGCCCGGCTCGGCCTTCAACGCTGCGATGGTTTTTGAAATGTCCATGAGCGGCAAGTAAGGGAGAACCGCCCCGTTGTCCACTACCACCTACATCAGCCAGCTGCTGGACAAGTTGCCACATCTGAACTCCACCCGCATGGTGCAGTCCGGTTACGGGGTCTGGGTGGTCTGGGACAAGCAGTTGGACCCGGCCTTCGATTCCATGCTCGCGGAGTATGGCGGCTTTCGGATGGCCGATGATCTCGGCCAGGCCCTGTGGTTCTTTTTCGGGGACGAGGTGTTCCGCGTCCTGGCCCGTATCATCATCTGGGGCCGGGTCTCGTCCATGCCGGTGTTCGTGGAGGTGTTCGCCGCCTCCATGCTGGTCGGCCAGAAGTTCGAGCGTTCCCTGTCGGTTTCGGTGGAGCTGTCGCGGCAAAACGTCACCCCGCCGGATTCGGTGGAGATTCTGGTCCATCCCCACGTCAAAAGCCAGCTCAGCCTGATTCCCGGGCTATCGTGCGCGCCCACCAAGCCGGCCGCCGGCCTGGCCCGGGCGGCGTTCGAGAGTTTCCAGGCCGATCCCAGCCTGTCCTATTCCTCGGGTCTGGACTGGTTGTGCGTCATCCACCCCCTGGGCGATCCCCTGGACCGGGACACGGCCGATGGCTGGCGCAGTATCGCCTCGGCCCTGGTGGACGTCATCGACCGGCTGGGCCTCAAGTTCTTGCGCCACGAGGGCTTCCTCATCTTCGGGGTCCCGGGCCTGCGCCTGTTCCGGGAATGGTGCCGAGATACCGTCAGCCGGATCATGGAGATCAAGGAGGGGGAGGGCGAGCCCCGGTACTGGCCGAGCGTCATGGCTTCGGTGCCGGCCAAGGGCTACAGCTTCGGCAAGGACCTGCCCCGCCGCATCGGCCTCGATTGGGACAAGCTGGCCCCGGATCATCCCCACATGAGCTACCGTTCGGCCTTTCTGCTGGGCGAGGGCTTTCTCATCCAGGAGGCCCGCACCCTGTCCCGGGGCGTCAAGATGGAGGACTGGTGCAGCGTCAGCCTGTCGGAGGGCTTGGCGTCCGAGCGCCGGGGCATCCTGTCCGTGCCGCTGCCGGCCAGCCTGTCGGGCGGCGACGCCGCACCCTGTTTCTATTGCGGCCTGACCAACCACCAGGCCCGGCAATGCCCGTCCAAGGCCCTGGCCGTCCCGCGCCCGGAAATCTGGGACCGCCTGGGCCAGCTGGGCATCGATCAGATGGAGGCGGTGTGCCAGTCCCTGGAGGGGGCCTTGGCCGCCAATCCCCTGGAGGGCATGGTCGCCGGCCTGAAGGGCACTACGGAGCCGGACGTGCTGCTGGGCGGCATCTTCGAGATCGGCCTGCCGGTCCAGTTGCGTATGCTCGAAAGCGTCTGGCGCAGCCGGGGCAAGGAGCTGCCGGCCGGGCTGCTGCCCCAGGCCCCTCGGGAGGGGGATTTCATCTGGGATGCCTTAAGCGCCCTGCGCTCAAGCAACGACGAGGGCTACGAATCGGCCATGAGCCAGGCCCTGCTGCGCTATCCCCGGGCCTACCAGCCCAAGTCCCTCCAGGGCTTCCGTTCCATGGAGGAGGGCGACTGGACCAAGGCCATCTACTATTGGCAGGAATCCGGCCGGCTGTGCTACACGCCCCTGCAACAGGCCTATTTTCTTTTCCTGGAGGCCCGGGCCCTGGAGACCCAGGGCGACCAGCACAAGGCCATCGCCTTCTATCGCGAGACCGTGAAGGCGGCCCCGAAATGGCCCGAGCCCGTGTACCGCCAGGGCGTCTGCCTGGTGAAGATGGGCTTCACCGACCAGGGGATGCAGCTTTTCGGCCAGTTGCTGGCGGGCGACACCGCCATTTTCAACCGGGTGATGGTGGACCCGGAACTGGAGCGGGGCCGCTTGGATGTCCTGGGCGCCCTGTGGCGGATCTGGGAGGACTCCAAGGAGGCGGTCAAGGTCCATCTGCACGATCTGACGTCCCTGTCCGAGTCCCTCAGCGCCCATTTCCTCGACGGGGAGGAGTACCGGACCGAGACCGAGGCCCGGATCCAGACGCTGGGCAAGCTCGGCAAGGTGGCCAACTACGTGTCGTTCATGCGCCTGGCCGACGGCCTGGCCGCCTTGCAGGAAGATTTCCGGCAGCATGTGGAGGCCGAGATCAAGGTCATGCAGCAGGACCAGACCCGGCAGTTCGAGGAGCTCAAGCAGGTCCAGCATGAGGCGGCCTGGTTCCCGTTCCCGGCCCTGTTGCGGGAGTTCAACCGCGATTTCAATTTCTGCGCCGCCAAGCTCAACTGGATGCGCACCTCCTCCATGACCGATGCCGCCAATTTCCGTAAGTCCCGGGAATACTTGCCCCAGGTGGACGATCGCGTCCGGACTCTGCGCACCCGGCTCATCACGCTGCGCGTCGTGCGGGATTCCACCTTTTTCATCATGCTGCTCGGGCGCAACTTCATGTGGATGGAAGTGGCGGG
>Ga0268359_11017_pt1 | contig 18184 bp, 13 predicted proteins | sample BioMet11_FD_194416 | JGI IMG/M metagenome (GOLD analysis project Ga0268359, IMG submission 194416) | Sewage microbial communities from Oakland, California, United States - Biofuel 11 (PacBio Assembly) | ecosystem: Engineered > Wastewater > Sewage > Unclassified | place: USA: California | collected...
CCGAATCATAAGTAACCGATGGATTTGCTCGGTACTGCTCGATGGATGTCCTCCGGGGAATGACCATAACCATGAGGTTGGCGAGTTTGCCGATTTATCCGTGAATTTGACTGTTCCACCCGGCACTATAAATCTTGGAACAGCATCAAAAGCCGCTAAAGCCTGGATGTTCGAAACAGTAAAGTAAGCTGATTTCAATAGCGTATAACCATCGTTTGCCAAAAAACAAACCTTATAACTGCCTTCAGCGCTTAAACCATTCGGAAAAACAACTGAACCGTTGACTACCAGCGTTGAACCTGTTCGGGTGCCATCTACATAATTCCAGTCGATAGACGGCGAAGCCGATCCGGGCGTTGATGTTTGCGGCATATAACCCAACCCAATCTTTTGCTCCGGTTGCTCCTGTAAAATTAACCGTTATCGACTCTCCAACTTTGTATGTTTGTTGTTTGTTGTAACTGTTTGCCCCAAAAGAGTTCCAAACATTACTACCATCGAAATAAGACAAATTGTGTGTTTCATGTGTGTCATAAGCCCCTCCAACCTCCCCGAAGGGGAGACTTTCCGACTGATTGAGAGGTTTGTCGGAATTGTTAATCATTCGCTTGTATGAGCAAACTTACTCATAAGAGTTTCATATCCTTTATAAATTGTCATCGAAAAGTTGACTTCGATGCAATTCCTGTTTAATTTATTATACTCTTCGTTTTATACTCAATGCTTCCACCTTGACGAATTGCAGACCAGTCAATCCAAAAAGATGCAAACTTTTGTTTGTTGATATTTACCGACTTAATATACGCCGGCGAAGATGAACCTCCTTTTATTTCCAGCGTTTTACCCGAAAAATCTATTTTGATATTTTCGAACTGTGGAGTGTTGATACTAAACCCTGCAACTCCGGGCACCATTGGGTAAAGACCTATTGATGCAAAAACGTACCAGGCACCCATTGCTCCTCCATCGTCATTTCCGGGTAATCCTCCAGGTTTGCTGCTATAACTTTTATCGAGAATGCGATAGATTACTTCTGATGTTTTATTGGGATTATCGGTCCAGTTATATATCCATGGCACTTGGAAATCCGGTTCGTTTCCGGCGGCAAAATAATGGTCGTCATATCCGGCATCCAACTTCACAAACAAGCTGTCAAGGCGTTTCGACGCAGCCACTTTTCCACCTATCGTGTCAATCAGGGTTTTCAAATCAAAAGGAACCATCCAGAAATAGTTTTCTTTGGTTGCTTCCCGCCAGTCGTCGTTCGGATGCTTCCACTTCAGGTTACGTGTATCTTTTGAACGAAGCCAATTGGTGGATGGATCATACAAGTTTTTCCAATTTCCTGCGCGTTTCATAAAGTAATCCGCATCCTTTTTATTGTTCATTGCCTGTAAAGCAAATTGCCCGATGGCATAATCGGAAGAGGCATATTCCAAGCAGAGGGAGGCGTTTTCAATTCCCTTTCGGATATAGTTATTCAAACCCGGTCTCACCTCCACATCCTGACTACGAGTGCCCGGTTCCATTGCTCCACGTTTCATCTGTTTGTAAGCAGTTTTAATATCAAAATCACGCCCTCCAAAAGCGTAGGTGTTTGAAATTATAATCGGAATAGGATCGCCGTGCATAACGCCTGTCTCGATATTTGCCAATACCCAACGTCCGTATCCTCCTGCTTGCTCGGCAAAATCAACTGACGACTGCATCATATCCGAACTTTCTTTTGGAAAAAGCATAGCAAGTAGCTGACTTTGGGTTCTATAAGTATCCCAAGCACTGTAAGTTGTATAATAGTCGCGCCCCATGGCGGTTTTATGTACATTAAAATCGGATCCGATGTATTCTCCATTTATATCGCTAAAAATATTGGGATGAATCATTGAGTGATAAAAATGCGTGTAAAATTGTTTCATACGGTCACTGTTAGCTGATTCTATCTGGATTTTACTTAGACATCTGTTCCATTCGTTTTCTGTTTCATTTTTTACCGTTTGGAAATCGCGCCCTTTATTATCAGAACGAAGATTTTCTCGTGCATTTTCTACTGATACATAAGAAATTGCAATTTTGTATTCAATAATTTTATCGGAATGCGTATCAAAGGTAAAGTAGGAACCCGAGTTTTTTCCACCAACTATTAGCCGTCCGTCTCTCCTATCTGAGTTAATCCAAGTACCCTGTACTTTAGCCTCGCGGTTAAATTCGGCTGCAAAATAAATTTTATAATCCGTCTGATAACCACAGAAGGCGCCTCCCTCTGCATAACCTTCGCACGAGGTAGGAGAAGTGATTTTTACTAATGCGTTTGAAACATCGCTTGAACTTACTCCGGAGCCAATAATTACAGTTCCATTAGCTTCATTATCCGGAAACGTAAAACGTAAAACGCCACTTCTTTTCGAAACTGTGGATTCACTGATAACCTTATCTTTCATTGTCATGGAAAGATAACCTGCACACGAGCTATTAATTGTTTCATAACGAGGATATCCATTCATGTCGTTTGGTGAACTTTTGAGTTCACCAGCTAACGGCATTACCGGGAAATTACCCATATTTGGACAACCAGCGCCCGAAATTTGATTGACAACCACCCCTTTGTGAGGAGAAAAGAATGATGGGGTAAGCTGCATCATTCCAAACGGATATGTTGCGCCAACGAAAGTGAAACCACATGCAAGTCCATTTCCTTCGGTACCGATACGTGTATCAACAAGTTGTGCATAGTTAATCTTCTGCTCAGCATTAAGCGGAAAAGTAAATACTATAACACTAAAAAACGATATTATTAAACCTTTAAAAAACTTCATCATATTAAAATTAATCTTACTACTCAACCCCCCCAACCCTCCCGTCCCGATTGATAGGGATCGGGACAAGCTCTAAAGGGGGAGTTCTATAGCGTTAAAGAGGGTTATTTGTACTTGCCAGCTCTTTTTATTTACATTTAGTCTGAAAAACTATCATTTTTTTATTAGAAATTGCACTTACAAATACTTTTAGAGGTGCTGATTAGTAATAAATTATGAGCTATTTATTCTTTTAAAATAATTAGAATACAGATATTTTATTAAATATTTTATTTCCATTGCGCCCAAAAACTTAATTCTCCAAGAAGAGCCATATTGCTTTGAGTGAAACTATCTATAAATTTAAACCGAATATACCTGATTTCCGGACGAGGAAATGGTGTGTCAATAGTAAACATAATTCCCTTTGTTGCCGCCTGAATGTCTTCAGTTGTAGCGGGTTCGCCGGGTTTACGGCCCGACGGACGTATTACTTCAAATGTTTTATCATTTAGTTTTGTCCAACCTTCCAACGGACTTGCATAATTTACTGTGGGTAATTTGGCAGTTCCATATACTTCAAAATGCCGGATGCAATCATAGTTAAACACGTTCCCGTTTCCTAAACGCTGTTGGAATAAAATACGGCCAATAGGTACTGTATCACCTAAATCAATACAGAAATAGTGAGGATATTTCCCGTCTGGTCCCGTCTGAGCAAAGTTCCACTCCCCAACTACATCGTCCCATAAATTTTGCGGTCTGCCCATCCAGGAGTACCAGTCGTCATCATCTACCACATTTGGTTTTCCAACATATTTAAATTTGCTCTTGTCCAGATACTCTTCCCTCCAAGGCTTATCTTCAAACTCTAAAGTACTGGATGTATTGCCAAACCTATCTCTTACAAACACTTGAAACTTATTGGTTTCATTAGGTAAACCCACCACCTGATAGGTTCCCTGAACTTGCGAAAAAACCCTTGCCTGATAAAAAACCATTTTTTTAGCAACGGTATCTTGTCTCAAAAAATAAATAGACAATTCTGATTGAGAAGGATTCTGATAATCAATTTTGAAACCTCCAAAATCGACTTTAACCTTCAGACTCTCGCGCATTACTTTCACCGGAGACTCTTCCGGTATAATTGTTAGGTGTACAGGTTGGGATTGATTATTGCTTTTGTCAACGCAATACAAATCCACCTGATATTCTTTTTTGTCAGGAAGTCCTTCCACTTTAAGTTCCGCCTTGTATTGTGAAGATACTACACTCTTTTTTACTCCATCAACCATGTATTCTGCCTTTACATAAGACAAGTCTTCATCAAGTGGCAGTGTATAGCTGAACTTAGCCCCTCCAGGTATGGCAGTATAAGAAACATTCGTCATTGCTCCTGGAGCCGTATTATCTTTAGGACCAAAAGGTTTCAAAAGATTTTCTTCCGAACAGGCAAAAAGGAAAATGATTACACCTAATAATAGTATTATTTTTTCATGTGTAACAGTACTTCAAAAATTCTTTATACAACAAGATTAAAAAACTATCTATCCGGAGTTTCTTTTCATAGGAGAACATTTTAGCATTGCTGACAATTGAGTTCTCCTATAAAAAAACCTAACCTTATTGAGTTTTGATTATATAAGACATTCCTAATGCTTTGAAATACAGCTCTCTGATACAGAATGCACGGTTGCCGGAATTTACTCCATCGCCATAATAAAAACCGCCTTCATTACCAAAGTACTGAACATCGGGAACAGGTACTACATCGGGAGTTAGAACGCTCATTACCCGGAATAAAATGTAACGCGGTTTGAAAGAATGATCCACTTCGGTAAGGGTACAACTACTGGTTTGAGGATTTGAGCGTGGACTGCCATATTTAAACCAACCATTACCCACCTTTTTCCATTTACGTTTAACGGCTTCAGTCTCGAAGGTTGGGGACTGGCTCGATGCCATAATATAATATCCGGTGGAGCCATACATCCCATCATCAAGAGATTCGCGTCCCCAAATCTGGAATTTCACGACATCCCATCCCGGATAATCCAAACGTCCCATGATGGATGCCCCTGATAAATAAGCTTTAACACCTAAATCGAAGCAAAAATGCCCGGGAGCACTGATATTCAGCCCCCAACATTCAGTGGCAGCATTATCAAACAGTGCAGCCACTCCTTTTGCACCATAAGCCGTACCAGGGTCATCATTCTTTGTCAATGTCATGGGGACAATTCTTGTTCTATCAACATCGTTATCCACAATAGTTTGTGCAGCTGTTTGTATTACATCGCCCAATACCAAAGTATCGACACCCATTTTATCGGAAGGCAGAATATAGGTGGTAACCTTCATGTTGAGATTATTATACCCTCCCCAATTTGGGATACTAAACTGCCCTCCCGTTCCATTAATTTCAATCGTTTTTTCTTCACTGTTGTCGCCTTGATAGGTTAGCCTGAATTTCACTGCCATTTTAGAAGTTGACATGGTAAAATGTGCGACATTATCATCATCAACATTGATGGACGAAACAGCTATTTTGGGTTGGATCCTTATATATTGATCGCCGTAGGAAAACCCATGACATTCGACTGTCAATGATTTATTTCCCCATTCATCCATATTATAGATATAAAAATCGTAATCATCTTCTTCAAGTCCTTCGATAGGCATACGTGTGTAATCACCGGAAATATAATCTTTAATAAAGAACGTTTTTTCTCCTGTTTGTCCTTGATAACCAACCCATCTAATCACACATTGGGTTGCTGTACGCAAATAGGTGTTTTTTGCTACAATGATGGCCCTGCCATGCCCTCCAAGCGCAACAACAGAGTCCATTTTGCCCACATAAGTTGTTTCGCCTAAATCCAAAAATTTACGTTGCGTGTTTGTAATATCGGAACATGCAGCGACTATCAATAAAACGGCTATTATACCGAGCCATTTTTTCTTTTTCATGATATTATATATTGTCATATATGTCTGTTTTTTATTTCCATTGTCCCCAAAAAGTTAATTCAGATAAGTAAACCGAGATTTGACCGTCAAATGCATCTAAGAATACAAAACGGACATATCGAACAGCAGGATGAGGAAATGGTTTATCGATGGTAAACATAATACCTTGTTGGGCGGCTTCTGTATCCTCGGTGGTAGCAGGTTCGCCGACCTTACGTCCTGAAGGGCGAACTACTTCAAACGTTTTGTCGTTCAGCTTTGTCCATCCTTCCAAAGGACTTGCATAATTTACAGTAGGCAATTTTGCGGCGCCATACACATCAAAGTGTTTCGGGCAAGCACCTTCGAATACTCCGCGTTGTTGAAGTAAAATACGTCCAATAGGCACTGTATCGCCTAAGTCAATACACAAGTAGTGGGGAAACTTTCCTTCAGGTCCTGTGGAGGCAAAATTCCAAACTCCAACCACATCATCCCAAAGCACCTGCGGACGTCCGCTCCACGAATACCAGTCGTCATTGTCAACCACTTGCGGTTTTCCTATATATTTAAAATCGCTCTTACTTACATATTCCTCTCTCCAAGGTTTATCTTCAAACTCCAATGTGGAGGAAGTATTGCCAAATCTGTCTCTGACAAACACCCCAAACTTGTTCGTTTCGTTAGGTAAACCTACTACCTGATAGGTTCCTTGAGCCTGAGAGAAAACACGTGCCTGATAAAAAATCAATTTCCCTGAAACACTATCTTTTCGTAGGAAATAAATAGACAATTCCGATTGAGACGGATTTTGATAATTAATTTTGAAGCCTCCAAAATCAACATTGACTTTCAAACTGGCAAACATCACATTTACCGGAGGTTCTTCAGGCGAAATGGTAACATGTACAGGTTGCGACTGATTGTTACTTTATCTACACAATATAAATCCACCTCATATTCTTTCTTCTCGGGAAGTCCTTCTATGGTAAGATTTGTATTATACTGTGAAGAAACAACACTTTTCTTTTCGCCGTTTACGATGTATTCTGCTTTTACATACGACAAATCCGGATCAAGAGGCAATACATAGTTGAACTTTGCACCACCGGGAAGAGCCGTATAAGTAACACTTGTCAAAACTTCAGGGGCAGCAGTATCTTTAGGTCCGTAAGGTTTCAAAAGATTTTCTTCCGAACAGGCAAAAAGAAATATGACTACGCCCAGTATTAAAACTGTTTTTTTCATCTGTTTTTTATTTGTTTAATAGGATTAAAAAACTACCAACCTAAATTCTGCACCAATTTGTGGTTCGAATCGATTGATTTTTGACGGATAGGCCAGAAGTAATCTTTTTTAGCAAATTTCCGCTGATAAATATATGTTTCCAAGTAATAGTCGCTTTCTGCGGTTCCTTCTGCATTCCATCCGCGGATAGGTTTGTTCAGGTATTCGGAGGAAAGCATCCAGCGCTTAAGGTCCCAATATCGTTGTCCTTCAAACGATAACTCCACCATCCTCTCGTTACGGATTATGTCCCTCATGCCTTCCTTAGTGGTGGGTTTACTCGGATTAGTGCTGTATTGTGCCCAGGTTTTAACCAAATCGCCCGTAGTTTTATCCAATCCCGCTTTGGTTCGTATCGGTTGGATGTATTGATATACCTCAGCGTCAGGCTGCGATTTCGATTCGTTCAATGCTTCGGCACACATCAGATAAAGGTCGGATAAACGGATGATAGGGAAGAAATAGATTACTTCGCCAATATTATCGGTTGAATTTATAATCCATTCTCTATTCCACGGAATAAGTTTTTTGCAGGTATATCCCGTAACAGAATACATCGTATTTTTAGCACCGGCAAAATCATTTGCTTTTGAGTGGATGATATAACTATTATGATCGTCGGATATTTCTTTTGAATAATATCGTCCCTGATCAAAACCTAAGTAAGCGTAAAAACGGGGTTCTCTACCTGTGTTGTAATAGGGCACTCTGATCGTAGTATCGGAATTGAAATAAATGCGTTCATCTTTCGGTACGCGAACCAGGCTATAGCGATTCGAGTAATTGTATGTTTTATCTTCCTCTATTGGAATTCCGTTTTCGGTATAAAACTGGTCCGTCACATTCATGGTAGCGCCATGAAGGTTGTTGAACCCTAATGGGCGGGCGCTTATCTGCATGGCATACAACGGAGAGGACGCATAGTAAATCATACGCTGAACATCCTGGCGTTGTCCCCAAATCAACTCGGGATTGTCAACATTTTCAGTAATTGTCCGCGTAAATTTAATTCAAGTTGCGTAGTGTCAGTTATATTATCCAAACTATTTGCACTCTTGTCGAAGGTATAAAAATTTAAAGAAGCATTGTGAGCGGCGGCAATGGCTGCTTTGCAAGCATCCGCGGCATCTTGCCATTTTTTTACCGAGTACACCGGATTTATAAAAGGCGCCCCTTCGGAGTTCACAAAGCTACTAAATTCAGTATTTCCATTGAAAATAGGGCTTGCGGCCAAAACCAATACTTTTGCCTTAATAGCTAATGCAACCGGAAGGTTGATACGCCCTAATTCTGTGCGTCGCGCTACATAAGCAGGTTGCAGGCCATTGCTTTCAATAGCTTCATCAAGTACCTTTACAATCTTGCTTACCACTTGATCAACCGGCTCTCTTTCTCTTTGAACCTCTTCAGGTGTTAAGGAAATATCAAGATTTTCATCCATAAATGGAATTGGCCCGTACATTTGAAGCAGGTAGTAATGATAATATGCTTTTAGCACCTGTACTTCGGCTTTCCATTGAGCTCTTTCATCGGGCAACATATCAGGAACTTCATCGATCTTATCAATAAACGTGTTGCAGTTCCTTATTCCTGCCCATAGACTTTTAATTTTTGTTTTCTCGTCCACATCTCCAACTTTTGATCCAAGTTTGAATAATCTCCTCCATCCCAGTAGTTTAGTAATGGATCGGTTTTGTTTAGTTCTCCTTTTGCAATATATACGGTACTTTTATTCCTGTAATAATAAAAGTTTGGATCGACAAACTCCGGATTCCAGTTTTCATCTCCACATAACAGTGCCGGATTCTGAAAAACATTAGCGACTCTTGGCATGTAATCGTAACAGGTATATAACATTTTGAACGCGTTCGCACGTGTATCGAACACTTGCTGAACACTGGGGATATTATCCGGGACAATGTCCAGATAATTAGAGCAAGAAGCGCAAATAAAAATGAAAACTGCGCTTATAGCTGAATATATAATTTTTTTCATGATCCTATACATTAAAAGTTTAAACTTAAACCAAGATTAAATATTCGTTGGATCGGATAATTTAATCCACTTCCTCCCATTTCTACATCCCATAATTTAAAACTGTTAAGGCTAAGTAAATTCATACCGCTGCAATAAATACGTAATTGTTGTATTTTAAATTTTTTCATTAATTTTTCAGGTATCGTATAGCCTATTTCTACTGATTTCAGACGAAGATAACTTCCGTCGCGTAACCACCAGGTACTCGCCTGCTCGTTGTTAGGTCTTGACGTATCCGATAAACGAGGCCACAAAGCATAGCAATTCCGGTTTGTTTCCGACCAGTGATTGTCGGCCCAGGCTTTCAATAGAGAGTGATTGCCAACAAATGGAGCCGTACCCACAGAACCACTGTCCCAATCTACATTGGCAGTAGGGGTCAATCATAAAGGAAACTTTTGACGCTCCTTGCATAAAGAAGTTAACATCGAAGCCGTAAAAGCCGAATGAGGCTCCAAATCCACCTTCAATTTGAGGAACGCTTGAGTAACCTATAGGAACAACATCGTGCGAATCAATAATGCCATCATTATTAATATCTTTATATTTGATATCACCAGGCATTACAGGAATATCATTCACTTTATCAAAAGTTTGCTTGGGAGAATTGGCAATATCTGTTTCATCGATAAACAGACGCTCGGCAATAAGTCCCTTTTGTTGGCCCAAGTATGTCCCTTCGGTCTTTAACCAATCCATTCCTGCGGGAACCATTTCTTCATATGAAGTATACCTGCTCGTAGCATACGTGAAAGTTAGATTGGTTCTTAACCAAACATCTTTATTAAAGTTGTGGTTCTCAGTAAGGGTCAATTCAAATCCATACGATTTGGCAGCTCCGACGTTTGCGCGTACATCTGCCGGTGCGTAACCGTCTGCAGCAGGGAAATCTGATAAACCCATTGTTGTTGGGATGGCGGTTCGGTTGATTAGAATGCAACTTCTATGTTCTCTGAACAAGTCAAACTGAAATTCCACTTCATTAAATAGCCCAAGTTCAAGCCCAAGATTCGCTTTTGCCGCTTTTCCCAAGTGATGCTCGTATTTGCAAAACGATTAAATGTAATTCCCGAAGAATTACCGCCTCCGGATTCTCCAAAATCATTCCCAAGATTTTTATCCATCGATACCCTGTCCAAGTAGAAAAAGCGGTCGTTAGCATCACCAATGGCATCATTACCCACCAAACCGTATGTGGCTTTCAATTTCAAATTTGAAATAATATCGGTTTTTTTGCCAAAATTTTTCATTGATAGGAATCCAGCCTACACCAAAAGAAGGGAAAAAGCCAAACTGGTGATTTTTAGCAAACCGTTCAGCTCCGTTGTAACCAAAGTTGGCTTCTAAAAAGTATCTGTGGTCATAGCCATAAGTAAAAACGACCAGAAACACCTATGTTTCTTGTTGGAAGGGAACGTTGCAAATCATTATCGAAATCTGAAGTAACTACTTCTCTCAGCGTACCTACCGTCATGGCAGAAAAGTTATGTTTTTCTTTGAAAACTTTTTCATAATTGATGGCATATTCACCGTAAACTGTCGAGTAAACATTTTTGTCGCCCCCGGCAAAACCTAATGATTCACTTCCTACAGAGAAATTACCCAACTTAAAATATCCGGTAATTGGGTTGTAAGTTGTCATGGTGTAATAATACGGTGTGTAAGACCGGTTAATGGAATAAATGGACTGACGCGTAGTACTTGCCATAAAACGGGTAGATAATCCCTCGGTAATGAAATCGAGTTTTTGTCTTAATTCTATCTGAGCCACCAAGTTGGTTTGAGTTGATTGTTGATACCCTTTTACCATATCGGCATAAGGATTGATAAAACTGTAAGAAGGGGTTCCTCCAAACAGTATGTGTTTGGTGTTCAGATTAATTTCATCGGCTTGGTAATAGGCCGGAAAATCAACTGGATTGGACAACATTACGCGTTGATACATTTGATTCCCCGTGTACATGGGACCGCTTGCATCGCGGAAGTTGGCGTTAAATTTTATAGACCCCGAAGTGGTGGGCGTAAAATCAATATCTGTATTCGACCGGAGATTTATGTTTTTAATACTGATATTGTTGTTGAAGTTATTGCGCTTATCTACCTTCAGGATGCCGTTATCGTTGGTTAGAGAACCGGCAATGTAAAATTTCACATTTTTACCGCCTCCGCTTAAGTTCATATTTAAACGCTGGTTTTCAGCAACATCTTTAAAAAGCAACTTTAACCAATCGTTTGCCGGATAGTAATAAGGGTTTATGCCCGATTCTACCCCTGCAATTTGCTCATCGCTATACCGGCGGGTATAGTCGGGGTGTCGTGTTACAATGGCTTCATTGTTCAGTTTCATATAAGTCAACGGATCGGCAAACTCAACGGTACGGGTAGGTTGGCTATAAGACTTTTCATAACGGAAGTTCAGCTTTGTTTTTCCTTCAACACCCATTTTGGTAGTTACCAGGATAACTCCGTTAGCTCCGCGCGATCCATAAAGTGAAGTGGCAGTTGCATCTTTCATAATGGAGAAACTCTGAATGTCGTCAACTGATAAACGGGCTAAATCACTGGATGACAGCTCCATGTTGTCGATCAAAATCAGCGGTCCTCTTGAATAATTATTGAATGTGGCTACACCACGCACGAAGAATTGCGCATTGTCGGCACCCGGTTCACCTGAGGTTTGCATAGTAATTAAACCTGCAATACGCCCACCTAAAGCGGTGGTTAAGTTACTGGTTGGCACCCTTAACTCCGAAGGCCTTACAGTAGAAACAGCAGCTATAACGCTTTCTTTCTTCTGCTTGCCGAAAGCTACAACTGTAACTTCATCCAGTTTCCTCTCAGACTCTACTAACGTGATTTTAAGGTTTTGAGGCCCTTCTACTTTAACTCTTTGGGTTTCATAACCAATACTACTAATAACCAATACATCTCCAATTTTTGTATTTACAGTAAAAGAACCATTAACATCGGTTGATGTTCCGGCTTTTGAATTAGATTGAGGCATAATTGTGGCACCAACAATAGGTTCTGTTTTGTCAGACACAACGCCTTTCACTTTAATGTTTTGTGCTGATGCCTCTCCTACACAAAACGAAGAAAAAATCATAAGTAGAATGGCAAAACTTTGTTTTTTTTTCGTATTAGATTTCTCATTAAATATTCGATTGAAATAACTAAAAATAATAATTGTGTTTCGATAATAAAGTTTTTACACTTCTTTTTTATTGTGCGATTCGTAAATAGATTTATGTTGGTTTACTTCTCATGGATATAATAATTTTTGAGGTTATTTTTTTAATTAATTGTTTCAAAATGTAATTAAGTAAGTGGAACAAAATAATGTCATATCATTCTCGATATCTCACTTGGCAAGTCCCTCTCAAAAAAATAAAAAGACACTCCTTTCCCCTTCTCCTTTGGAGAAGGTGCCCAAAGGGCGGATGAGGTAAGGAGAGGGATATAGGGTGAGGTCGTAACTCGAAATGCTACATTACATTTTTAATGCTACTTAATATTGTCAGGGTTGTGTTTCATGCTCATACTTCAGATTATTCTTTACAAAATTTTCCAAGCAATTAGCGGTTTCAAATAATCTCCGTTTTGCGTAATTGTTAATAATTGTGATTTAATTATACAACTGAATAAATGCAAAAAATAAGATTTTATTGATTTTTACAAGTAATCAGTAGTTTTTTAACAAAGTAATTAGATGGCAGTTAAAAATGAGATTAAAAAGAGATTAATTAACATTTTAAATCTATTAATCCATGGTTTTTTAATTATTTCGCTTGTTTGATCCAGCCTCTATTTTGGTACAAAATACCTGAGTAATTCATTTAATGCAACACAATTGTTAAATTCAGATAACGAATAGCTTTCCTCGGTTTCGTGTTTTAACGGCAAACATCACTTATTTACTTCGATTGATCCGGTAAGCCGAATATCGTCTGACGAACTTCCCAACATCACTGTGAACGTTCCGGGTTCTACTACAAATGATTTTCTTTGTTCCATAATCCGAGTTCCTGAGGTGTCAGTACAAAACTCACCTCCTTTTCTTCGCCCGGCAATAAATGCAAACGTTCAAATCCTCGTAGGTTTTTTACATAAGTGGTTACCGAACTATAATCATCTCTAATATAAAGCTGTACCACTTCATCTCCGGCAACTTTACCAGTATTTTTAATGGTACAACTAACCTTATTATTGCCTAAAGTTCCAATTACCGGACTCTCTATCTGCAAATTTTTGTATTCAAAAGTGGTGTAACTCAAGCCAAATCCAAAAGGAAAAAGAGCTCCATCCACCCGCACATTTCCTTTAGAGTCAGAACCCGGTTTAAATGGAAAAGCAAAAGGGATTTGTCCTACCGTTTTTGGAATCGTTACCGGCAATTTTCCACCGGGATTGTAATCGCCAAACAATACTTGAGCTACTGCATCGCCCATAAATTCACCTGGAAAACCACTGTACAGAATAGCGGGAATATACTTTTTTGCCCAATTTATCGTAACAGCACGTCCATCAATAAGTAGAAGGATAACGGGAACTCCGGTAGCGGTAAACAGCTTTCAACAACTGTTCCTGTCTTCCACAAAGATTTAAGCCGGAACGAGAATACTCTTCACGCACTGTTTTTTCGTTTCCTCCCAATACTAAGATCGCGACTTCGGATTTTCGGGCTTGAGCCACCGCCTCACTGATCATTTTCTGTTCTGCAGAATCCAACGGAACATCGTACAATTCACTTTCGGGAAAATGGCTATCAATTATTTCACATCCTTTAGTGTAAAAACCTGCGCGTTGGGTAAATAAGATTTTATTCCTTGATACACAGTTTTGACAGGAGCATTGCGGGTCCGTATCGGCAAATCAAATTCTTAGCTTCATCGGCATTCGGTCCAATCACTGCTATTCTTTGAATATCTTTGTTTAATGGCAAAATGTTTTTATCGTTCTTAAGCAATATTACAGATTCTAAGCGGCTTTCAGCGAAACTGCCTGATTGGCTTTACTATGTACTGTTTTTTCTGATAATTCTTCATTGCCTTTATACGGATTATCGAAAAGTTTTTCTTTCAATTTCACCCTTAGTACATCCAACACCCGGTCATCAATGGTTTTTAAAGAAACTTTGCCATCGGCAATGGCTTGCCGTAAAGGAAAAATAAAATTATGGGGACCTGAAAAGTTGGTTCGGATATTCAATCCGGCATTAATTACCGATGCAACAGCATCTTCCATAGTAGGCGCAACTTTGTGCTTCGTGTTTAAAAATTCCACCGCTTCGCTATCCGATACCACGTATCCTTTGAATCCCCATTCGTTCCGAAGAATCTGAGTGAGAAAATAATAACTCCCCGATATGGGTTCACCGTCATAATCGTTGTAGGAACTCATCACTCCTAATGCTCCGGCTTCTTGTATTGCTTTGCGGAAAGGTTCCAGATACAATGTTCGCATTTCGCGGGGAGCCACATGCGGATCGGTACGTGTACCTTCATCGCGTCCTCCAACCGGGATACTATACACTGCAAAATGTTTAGGCGTTGACACTAATCCATTGCTCTGTAAACCTAAAACCATCTGTTTTCCCAGTTCACCAACAAGATATGGGTCTTCGCCATAACATTCCACCACTCGTCCCCAGCGCGGATCCTGAGCCAAATCCAAAATCGGCGAATAAATATTGGTGTAACCTAAAGCATTGGCCTCACGAGCAGTTACTTCCGCTATTTCTTTTATTAATTCTTTGTCCCAACTTGCACCTTGTCCACATTGAGCAGGGAACAAAGTAGCTCTATCGGAACATAGTCCACGAATGCCTTCGTTAGTAAAGTCCACCGGAATGCCCAAGCGTGTTTCTTCTACAAACCACCGTTGAATTGTATGCCGATTTGTACTCCGACAGCATAAGGAAACGAAATTGAAGAGCCAAATTTTCCTAGTCCATTGGCTTGCTCATCAATATTCCCAATTCCATCCTTCCATATTTCAGTCTTCCACTTTGGAGTGGGGGCAATATCCTCCAACACCCTTCCCGAACCATAAAGCGTGGCAAGTTGACATGTCTTTTCTTCCAATGTCATTTTAGAAAGAAGATCTTTTGCCCGTTCATCAATGGATGCCGAAGGATTTTCGAATACATCCTGCACTCCATTTTTGTTAAAATCTATCCAGCCTTTTTGTAGATGTTTTTATTCTGAGAAAAAGCCGAATAGCAGCAAATTATCACAATAAATATCAGTTTTATTTTACGTTTCATTTGTTTACAAGTCTCCCCAAGCCCCTTCAAAGGAGGGGATGTAGAGCAACTAATGTTATTAATTATTTCATTAAAAATAGAGTTTGTCAATGCTCGTTATTTATCCGAAAAATACAGAAAGTATGCAATATTTAGGAGCGTAGCTCCGATATCTTAATAGAAAAACAGTCATAAAAAATATTAGCCGCTTTAGCGGTGATATCTTTGACAAAAAACCGGATAAAGATGACAGGGCTAACGCCCCTTAAAAATTTCTCAATCATCATACTGCTACGAAGATGTCAGGGCTACGCCCTTGAATACACATCATTATTACAGGTCGCTCCCGAAAAACGGGACAAGTTTTGGGGATAATCATATTAATTATTCATTAACAGTAACGTTTCTCAAATCCCTTTATTTGTCTGAAAATGAATAGGGAAAACTCTCTTTTGTTGTTCCACGTTGGTAATTCGGTTTGTTGGTCATCCGGAAAAAAATATTTCCACCTTCTTGTAATTGAGAAAGCGTGAAATAATTCTTGTTATACTCCTTGTTATCCCAATCTATTTTGTCGATATAAATATTTTCACTGCTATTATCCGGCGCGTTAAGAGTAACTTTTCGATTGTCTTCCATAGTTATGATAAGTTTGGAGAAGAGCGGTGAGCCTAAGGCATATTCGCCCGAAACCGGAGATACCGGATAAAAACCCAAAGCCGAAAAAACATACCAGGCCGAAGTCTGACCATTGTCTTCATCACCACAATACCCATCGGGCGTCGGTTTATAGAGGCGATCCATAATTTGGCGAGTCCAGTATTGCGTCTTCCAGGGTTCGCCTGCCCAATCGTACAAATAGGTCATGTGCTGAATTGGTTGATTACCATGCGCATATTGTCCGAAATTCATAATTTGCATCTCGCGTATCTCATGAATGACTTGTCCGTAGCTTGATTCATCAAAAATCGGAGGCAAGATAAATACCGAATCAAGCATGGCTATAAAATTTTTTCGTCCTCCCCATTAACTCAGAAAGACCTGCCGGATCATGGAATACACTCCAGGAGTAATGCCAGCTGTTGCCTTCGGTAAAATCGCCACCCCAGGAAAAAGGATTAAAATTCTTACGAAACTCACCTTTCGAATTGCGTCCTGCCATTAAATTATATTTTTTATAAAAAAGATTTTTGTAATTCATCGAACGTTCAGCATAAGTATCAACGATTTTCTTGTCTTTTTTTAATTCTTTTGCCAAGCGGTAAATACAGTAATCGGCATAGGCATATTCCAAGGTACATGCGGCACTTTCCTTCACACCAATATCATTGGGTACATATCCAAGCGCTGCATATTCTTTGGCTCCTGCGCGCCCTACCGATGCGATGGTTGGGTGGGCATTGTTGGCATTCTTTATCACCCCTTCCCACAAAGTATTTATATCAACATCCTTTATGCCGTTTAGGTAGGCGGAAGCTACGACGGAGGTGGAATTAGAGCCTACCATAATGTCAATATGACCTGGAGCCGCCCATTCGGGCAACCAACCGCTCTCTTTATAAGTGTTGGCTAATCCTTCTAAAATATATTTACTTTGCGTTGGATAAAATAAATTAAAGAAAGGATGAACAGCCCGGAAAGTGTCCCAAAAACCATTATCGGTGTACATTCGTCCGGAGCAAATCTTACCATTGTAAGGACTGTAATGAATCATGTTCCCATTTGCATCCATCTCGTGAAATTCCCGTGGGAAGAGCAGAAGCCGAAATAGGCAGGTGTAAAAGGTTCGGACTTTATCCAAATCGTCCAATTGAGCATTTTCAACTGAAAAGCGGGATAAGTGCTTGTTCCAAACCTCTTTCCCTTCAGCGCAAACTTCATTGAAGTTCCGCCCGGCAATTTCATTTTTTAAATTTTGTTCCGCTTGTTCCAGGCTTATAAATGAAGACGAAATTCTTGCTTGTACAATTTCGCCTTTCCTTGTCGAAAAGGTTACAATAGCGCCGCTGCGTTTTCCCTGAGTTTCATTTCTCCCATCTATCAGTGCATCTTCTTTCCAGATAGAATAGTTTTGAATAGGTTTATCAAAATAAATTACAAAATAATTTTTGAAGTTGGAGGGAACACGTTGATTTTCGTACCCGAAGCGATCGGTAGAGTAACCAATCACTTTATTTTCACCCGGAATCACTTTTATATACGATGCCCTGGCAAAAGCATCAATAACAACATTGGCTTGCGTTGTCTGAGGGAAAGTAAAACGCATCACACACGAGCGTTCGGTAGGGGTGAGTTCCGCCGTTACATTATAATCGGCTAAATATACCCCATAATAGTAAGGTAGCGATGTTTCCGCTTTATGTGAGAACCAGCTTTTACGATCATCTTCTAAAAATTCCTTTTTAACCGACGGTAGGCATCAGTGAGAAAACACCGTAATCGCCGGTCCATGGGCTTGGTTGATGGGTTTGCCGGAGTCCTGTTATAAAATGGCTGTTGTATGAATAAAACCAGCGATCGTCATTTTTGGAGGCTGTTTGAGGTGACCATTGGTTCATTCCCCACGGACGAGCTGTTGCCGGATAAAGATTCCCATTTGATAATGAAAATTCACCCAGGCTCCCAATAATGGGCATGACATATTTGGTATAATCCTTCTGTGAAAATGTAGAGAAAAGAAATAAGTTAAAAAAAAACAATAGATGAATTCGTCTTTTCATTGTGTATCATTAAAATTGTTCGTCTTGCGATATTATTTTATGATACAAATTAAAGACTACGGGGTTAAAATAGGATTAAAAACCGCTTAAGCGTTCAAATAAAAATTATTAATCGACAGATAAGTAGTAGAAAACAATTAACGCCATAATTGTTA
>Ga0268359_12260_pt1 | contig 18176 bp, 16 predicted proteins | sample BioMet11_FD_194416 | JGI IMG/M metagenome (GOLD analysis project Ga0268359, IMG submission 194416) | Sewage microbial communities from Oakland, California, United States - Biofuel 11 (PacBio Assembly) | ecosystem: Engineered > Wastewater > Sewage > Unclassified | place: USA: California | collected...
GCGTATGCGGCGGAGTGCGACTTGTTGAAGCCGTATTCGGCGAATTTTTCCATCAAGTCGAAAATTTCGTTGGCGTTGTCTTTGCTGATGCCGTTTTTTTCCGCGCCAGCAACAAAGTTGACGCGTTCCTTGGCCATGGCCTCGGCTTTCTTTTTGCCCATGGCGCGGCGCAGCAGGTCGGCCCCGCCAAGCGTGTAGCTGGCGATGATCTGGGCGATCTGCATGACCTGTTCCTGATAGACGATAACGCCGTAGGTGTCGCGCAGGCAGTCGGAGAGCGACGGGTGCGGATAGACCACAGGCACCAGCCCGTGCTTGCGCTTGATAAATTCGTCCACCATGCCCGAACCCAGCGGGCCGGGGCGGTACAGGGCCAGCATGGCGATGACGTCTTCAAAGCACGAGGGCTTGAGCATGCGCAGATACTGACGCATGCCCGAGCTTTCAACCTGAAAAACGCCGTCCGTGTCGCCACGGGCATACAGCTCGTAGGTTTCGGCGTCGGTGAGGGGCAGGTTGTCGAGGTCGGGCGGTTCGTTACCCTGCAGGGTGATATTGTCCAGGGTATCCTGAATCAGGGTCATGGTCTTGAGGCCCAGAAAGTCAAATTTAACAAGCCCGGCCTTTTCGGTCATGGGGCCGTCAAACTGGGTCACAAGTTCGCCGCGTTTGCCCTGATAGAGGGGCAGGTATTCCTCCATGGGCTTGTCCGAAACCACCAGCCCGGCGGCGTGGGTGGAGGCGTGGCGGGCCAGCCCCTCGAGGCGGCGCGCCGTGTCGAGCAGGTGCGTGACCTTGGGGTCGGAGTGGTAGAGGTTCTCCAGCTCCGGCTCCGCCTCAAGGGCCTTTTTGATGGTCATCTTGAGGTCGGCGGGCACCAGCTTGGCGATGCGGTCGGTTTCGGCAAAGCTCATGCCAAGGGCGCGGCCCACGTCGCGCACCACGCCTTTGGCCTTCATGGTGCCAAAAGTGGTGATCTGCGCCACAGAGCCCTCGCCGTAGGTCTCGACCATGTGCTTGATCACCTCGCCGCGCCGACGTTCGCAAAAGTCTACGTCGATATCGGGCAGGGAGACGCGCTCGTTGTTCAGAAAGCGTTCAAACAGCAGATTGTACGGAAGCGGGTCAAGGTTGGTGATGCGCAGGGCCCAGGCCACCAGCGAACCAGCGGCAGAACCGCGCCCCGGCCCCACGGGCACGTTGTGGTTTTTTGCCCAGTTGATAAATTCCTGCACGATAAGAAAGTAGCCGGGAAAGCCCATTTCAAGGATGACGCGCAGTTCGTACTGCAGGCGGTCGCGGTACATCTGCATGTCCAGCGTGGCTCTGTCGGGGTGTTTCTCCAGCCTTTTTTCAAGGCCTTCTTCCGCCAGACGCCTAAATTCGGAGTCGAGGCTGGCCCCCTCGGGCAGCTTGTATACCGGAAAGTAGTGGTGGCCAAAGTCCAGCTCCACATTGCACTGCTCGGCAATGCGCACGGTGTTGGCCAGCGCCTCGGGCACATGGGCAAAGGGCTTTTCCATCTCTTCGATGGATTTGTAGAACAGCTCGTTGGTGCCAAAGCGCATGCGCTTGGGGTCGTCCATGGTGGTCTGCGTCTGGATGCAGAGCAGCACCTCGTGGGCCTCGGCGTCATCTGCCGTGAGGTAGTGGCAGTCGTTGGTGGCGACCAGCGGCACGCCCGTGGTTGCCGACAGCTCCAGCAGGGCGTTGTTGGCCTTGGTCTGCTCCGGCAGGCCGTTGGACTGCAGCTCAAGGTAAAACCGGTCGGGATAGATATCGGCGTATTCGCGCGTGAGGCTCAGTGCCTTGTCCATGTCGTCCGCAAGTATGGCGCGGGGTATTTCGCCCGCGATGCATGCCGACAGGCAGACGAGACCCTCGGAATATTTGCGCAGCAGGGGTTTGTCGACACGGGGTTTGTAATAAAAACCCTCAAGGTAGCCCTTGGTCACCAGCTTGACCAGGTTGTGATAGCCTGTGTTGTTCTGGGCCAGCAGGATGAGGTGGTTGCGGCGGCGGGCCAGGGGGGAGTCGGTGCTTTTGTCCGTGTGGTCTTGGCAGACGTAAACCTCGCAGCCAAAGATGGGCTTGACGCCGTAGTCTTTGCAGCCCTGAAAAAAGTAGGCAGCGCCAAACAGGTTGCCGTGGTCGGTTATGGCGCAGGCGGACATGCCAAAGTCTTTGGCGCGGGCGCACAGATCCTTGATGCGGATGGCGCCGTCAAGCAGGCTGTATTCTGTATGGCAATGAAGATGGACAAAATCTGACATGAAAGCTCCAAAAGCGGCAACGGCGGGCATTACGGGCGCGGACGCCCTGCGGCGGGGCGCGCCGGAAAAATTTATAGCACAGGGGCGGGGGGGCTTCAAGGCGGCTCGGGCGGGCAAGGCGGCGGAAGCGTCAGGTCCGCTGGTCGCCAGAGCTGTTGTAACAGTTTTAAATAACTATAAGATTCAATGCATCATGCACTGCTGACCAGCTGTGGCCCAGACGGGCTCAGGGCTAAGGGTGTTGCAGCCGCAGCAGGGCCGCCGCCCCGGCAAAAATGGGGCGGCGCTCGTGCACCAGAGCCCCGCTCCGGTGCACGAGCCCCTCAATGCCGCCCGTTTGCATAAAATTTGACTGGCCAGCGCGGCTGGCGCGTAGCGCCGCATGCGTCCTGCCATGTATCCCGCCCAGAACCTCGGTCAGCGCCATGAGGCCCTGCGCCGCAAGGACGGCGGGCAGCTCAAGATTGCGTTCGGCCAGTTTTGAAGTCGGCCACCAGCACCGTCTCGGCGCTTTGCAGGGCCAGACGCAACCGCGCTTGGGCCTGATCCTCGGGCAGATGCCACAGGGCGAAGGCAAGGCGCACGCAGGGCAGGGCCGCATTGCGGGCGGTCGCGTCACTGACCGCGCAAAGCCGCTGCAGGTCGGGGTTGAGCGGTGCGTGGGCGGACGCCTCCGGCCAGGGTACGCCCCGGGCAAACAGCGCCTGCCAAAAATGGGACGGGCAGTCAGACATGCTTACTGGCTCCGCTGCGCAGCGTCCAGAATTCCCAGCAGGTAGTCGCGCGCCGGGGCCTGGGGGGCCGTGTCGGGCAGGTGGCGCAGCAGTTTTTGCGCGTGCCCGTTCTGCAGAAATTTGCGTCGGCTTGAGGCAAAATGCAGGTCAAAAAACCATGTGCCCAGCAACAGGCGAAAGTCGTTGACGCAGCTGAGGTCGGCATAGGCCGCCACCCGGTGGTCGCGCACCGCCTGCATGATGGCGGGGCTTGCGATGGTGGGGTCGTCCGGCTGCTGCAGCACCACGCTGGGGTTGTAGGGGCCTGGGCCGTTGAGGTGCTCGTCCATGACCCGCAAGATGTCCAGTTTGTCCGCATCGCGCACCACATTGGTGACCAGGGCCACCAGGGCGGGCGTTTTTGGGGCAGGGCAAAACGGTTGTGCATGCCCACGGCCGCCATAACTACCTTGCGCGTTTCAGGGGTTTCATGCGCAAGGCAACGGTGCGCCTTGAGAATCCGCACGCCCATCTGCCCGTGGTTGCACGATTCCCTGTCCCGGAAGGTGTGGTAGCGCAGATATTGCTCAAACCGGCCCACGTCGTGGTACAGCGCCGCCAGAAGACTCTGCCGCGCGGTTGCGGCGTCAAAGCCCCTCGCCCTCCACTGTATGGCGGGCATTGTCCAGCACATGCAGGGTGTGCGTGATTTTAAGATCCATGGGAGAGGCGTCGCCCGTTTCCATGGCCTTTTTTTGGCTGGAGTAGGCGGTAAACCATGCCAGATGGGTAGATATATCTGCAAGTGCAGGAGAGATCGCGCTGTTCATGAAGACAGATACGCTCTGGTTTTCGGCAATGCAAACAGCCCCTGCGGGGCTACTGGCCGGGCGGCGCGGGCGAAAGCAGCTTTTCAGGCACTTCGCCGGGGCCGGGAATTACAAGTGTTTCCGGGTTGATGCTGTACCAGGCAAACCACATGGAATACGCGCCGTAAAACTGCGGCATGGACGCGCCCTTCATGTTGCCCTCAGTCGCAACGCCTGATCTGGGGTCCCACAGGCTGCGGGTTGTCAGGTCCATGAGCTTGCCGTTCTGGGCAACGAACAGGAACGGCTCGGACCATATCTGACGGTTGAAAAGACGCACCACTCCAAGCCCGCGGTCGTAAACGGCCACCAGGGCGTGCGGCCCCACAAAAAAGTTTACCGCGCCTTTTTTTTTGACGTAGCCGATGTCGATGGCCAGCAGATACCCCTCGTACTCGATGCAGAACATGGGTGTTTTGCGGGCAAAACGCTTGTCCATGCGCTCGACAGGGTAGATGAGCCTGTCGTTGTCGTAGTAGGTGCCCCTGCGCAGGTAGTTGCCGTAGGGGTCTCGCCCGTATGGCTTGTTGCTGTTTGGCTTGGCCAGCACCACCGCCTGCGGAAACGTGCGCTTTGCAGCGCCCCAGTTTGTCCAGTACACGGGGGCCATGGGCAGCCCGCGGCCCAGCAGGGGGCCGTCAAAGGCCATGCCTGTCTCCTGCAGCCAGAGGCTGCCGGAATTGCGGTCGATGAGCACGCTGTTGCCGTCGTAGAGGCGTCCCTCGGTGTCAAAAATAAGGTTCAGGCCGCCCATGGTGGAGTCATAGGCCATGAGCGTGCCCGTGGTGGGACAGTAGGTGATGGCGTAGGCCTTGTCGTCAACGATTTCGTTGACGACCTGATGCCAGACCATGATGCGCTGCGGGTACACACGGGGCCCGCCCGGCAGCATGACCACAAAAACCACCTCGTCGTCGCTGAGGCTCAGGTTTGCGTCCTGCACAAGGTCGTAGCGGGGGCGGTACAGGGAGGGGATGGAACCGTACTTGACGCCTGTTTCAACCACTTTGCCCATGATGGCGGCAAGTTCCTGCAGGCTGCGGGGCCGCGCCTGCGCCGGTCCGTTCCACAGCACGCCCAGGCAGGCCATGACCAGCAGCGCCGCGATCAGGCCGCGCCCGCGCAGGCGGCCAGGCGACAACACCCGGCCCGATGCCTTGCCAGCACGTCTCACTGCGCCCCACCCTTGCCAGTGTGCGAGGGCAGATATTCGCTAAAAATATAGTCGCGCAGGGCCTGGGGCCATGGGCGCAGGGGCTTGCCCAGCAAACCGGCCAGCTTGCTGTTGTCCAGTACGGAAAAAAACCGGCCTGCGGGCTTTTTGCGGCCACTCCGCCGAATCAATGGGTACGACGCGGCACGAAGCCCCGGCAAGCGATACCGACTCGCAGGCCAGATCGCACCAGCTGGCCTGACCGCCGTTTACGGCATGCCAGATGCCCGCCGCGCGTTTTTCGGCCAGGGCGGCGCTCCAGTGCGCCAGATCAAGCGTGTAGGTGGGCGAGCCTGTCTGGTCGTGCACCACATTTATGGAGTCGCGGCGCTGGCAGGCGGCAAGGATGGTATCCACAAAATTTTTGCGCCCGGGGCCAAAAAGCCAGGCGGTGCGCACAATGCAGGCGCGGTCTGGCAAGATTTCCATCACGGCCTTTTCGCCCTCAAGCTTGGTGCGGGCATAGACCGAGGCGGGCTGGGGCAGGTCGGTTTCTTTCCAGGGGGATTCGCCCGTGCCGGAAAAGATGAAGTCGGTGCTGTACTGCACAAAAAGCCCGCGCCCTGCGCCTTGACGCAACGCGCGATGGCTGCGGGCAGGGCACGGTTGAGCTGGCAGGCCTCGTCCTTGTGGTCCTCTGCATCGTCCACTGCCGTCCAGGCCACAGTGTTGAACACTACGTCGGCCTGCGCCCCGGCAATGGCGGATTGCAGAAAGGTCATATCCAGCAGGTTGCCGTTTTCACGGCCCAGGGTTGCGACTTCCCACTCGCGGGCTTTAAGCACTCGCGTCAGGGCCTGGCCCAAAAGGCCGGTTGCCCCACCAAGTACCAGAGCTTTTGCCATGCGACCCCCAAAGGTTTGCCCGTCAAACGGTGCTGCTGCTGATGTGCTGGCCATTCTCCGGCACAGTATCCCCGCATCGTGGCCGGGGTCAATACAGAACAGGCAGGTCAACATCAATTTCATACGAGCGCGCTTGGGCATCAGACATCCACGCGGCCTTCTTGCCTCAGGGGCGCAAGTGACGTACAAAAAAGCCCCATGAAACATGCCATTCTTCTGGTAGCCTTTGGCGCGAGCAACCCGCAGGGACAAAACGCCCTCAAAGGCTTTGACGCGCTTGTGCGCCAGCGGTATCCCGGAGTTCCGGTACGCTGGGCCTATACCTCGCTGCTGTTGCGCGAGCGTATGGCCCAGGCCCGCCAGAAGAGCGATTCTGTCTTCAAGGCTGTATGCCGCCTGGGGCTTGAGCGTTTTGAAGCCGTGGCCGTGCAGCCCCTGCAGACCATACCGGGGCAGGAGCACGGCGATGTGCGCGCCGCGGTTGAAGAGGCCGCAGCCCAAGAGCATCTGCTGTGCCGGGTGGGCGCGCCCCTGCTGGCCTCGGCGGACGATGTGCGCGCAACGGCCAGCGCGCTGGTGCGGCATTTGCCCGCCGGGCGCGCGGCTGACGAAGACGTGATCTTTATGGGCCACGGGGCGGAGCACGAGGCGGTTGCCCGCTATGTGGACCTGGCGGCAGCTGTGCGCGAGCTTGACAGCCGCGTGTATGTGGGCGCCATGAACGGAGCGGTGACGCTTGAAGGAATTTTGCCCAATCTCGTTTCACGCCGGGTATGGCTTATGCCGCTTTTGTCGGTAGTGGGCCGCCATGCTCTGGAGGACATGGCGGGCGAGAACGGACACAGCTGGCGCAGTCGCATTGAGGCCCACGGCCATCAATGCCTGCCCGTACTCATGGGGACGGCGGAATACGCCGGTGTGGCTGAAATATGGCTGCGGCATCTTGAGGATGCCGTTCAATCCCTTGCTGCAGGCTGGGAGAAGAGGTGACCTATGCGTGGATTTTTGGCGGCTATGCTGGTTTCGGGGCTTTTGCTGGGCGGGTGCGGCGGTATGGGGACGGGCGATACCGGCCCCAAGGAAAAGGTGAATCTTGCCGCTGGCGTGCAAAATGCCAAGGCCAATGCATTTAACCCTTATATGCGCAGCTCGTTGCCCAACCTGCGCGCAAATGATGCCGAAAGTCAGGCCATGCTGCAAAAAATGGGCGGCCGTGCGACTTCCATCGAGGGCGAAGCCGCGTACAGACCCCAGTGGAAACAGGAACTTTACCCCGTACTGTTTGGCGACCCCAAGGCGCCGCACGAAGTGCTTGTGCTGCTCGACTTTGCCTCGCCGCAGAGTGAAAAGGTGTGGCATGCCGTGACGGAAGCCAGCCGCTCCGTTTCGCCCCAGCAGTGCAAGGTGGTGGTATTTGCCAACAGCAAGGAATATTACGGCACCGACCTTATGGGCATGGGCATCTGGATTTCTTACTCCCGCCCTGGCCAGGCCATGCAGTACATGACCTATGCGCTCTCGCGCTGGAACGAGGTAAAGGCCGCCCAAAAGAAGGCCAAGGGCCGGGTTGTGGCCTTTAACAACGAGTATGACGCCACGGTGGAATCCTCGGACTTTCCGATCCACTACAGCTACATGAACAAGCTGCGGCCCCCGGTGAACTCCGCCGAGGAACTGGCCGTGGGCAAGTACTGCTACAATGCGGGCAACGTGAACCTGTATCAGGCCCAGCAGATTGCCCAGTATTTTGGCATCAAGACCCTGCCCGCCGTGGTTGTCGACGGCAACGTGCTTTCGTCCGTATCTGCAGGCAGCATACTTAAGGCCATGGAATAGCCAGCTGTTTCAGCGGCGCGTGTGTATTGCAGCAAGGCCCGCTCTCTGAGCGGGTCCTTGCTTTTTCTGACGGACGGCAAAATCCGTTACGGGGGAGCTGGAGAGAGCTGGATTGTCCTGGGCTGGAATGTATGCCGGACAGCCTTGACCCAACCTGTACCTACCTTGTGCCCAAGCAGGCTATCCGCTGCATGATGGACAGAAAAAATTGCGCGCGTCTGAACGGCTCGGCTCTGCAGGTCGCAGGGCGGGCAGCTAAAGCAGGTTGTGGTCGAGGCGGTAGATCATTTCTATGGGATTGAGCAGCACAATGCGTCTACCCGAGGCCACGATGAGCCCTGCGTTGCGAAACTGCTGCAGGGTGGCGCTGACAGTTGGCTGGGTGGAGCCCACCATGGAGGCCAGCTGCTCTTGCGGAATGTTCAGCGGGATTTCGCAGGGCTGGTTCCAGGCTTCTGTGCTGCGCAGGGTTTCGTAGGCCAGCGAGATAAGCAGGCTGGCCAGGCGGTTGGCCACGTCGCTGTTCTGGCGGCGCACCAGATCGCCCATCTGGCGCAGTCTGCGCCCCAGCAGGGTGATAACGCTGCGGGCGAGGGGGTAGTGCTCCTGCAGCATTGCCTCAAAATCCTGCCGGTTGATGGCGTAGAGCACCGAGGCGCTGGCGGTCTGGGCGCAGGCCTTGCGGGGCGAGTTGTTCAGCACCTCTGAAATGCCAAAAATTTCACCCTTCATGCGCAGCGAAAAGGTCATTTCCTTGCCGGTGCGGTCCATACAAAAAATCCGTATCAGGCCGGATTCTATATAAAAGCAGGAATCACCGGCATCGCCCTCAAGAAAGACCATTTCGTTTTTGGGCAAGTCAAGGCACTGGGCGTTTTTTAAAAAGAGGCTTTTGACCTCGTCGATGCCCTTAAAAAAGTCCTCTTTTTCCAGATGCCAGTACGTGTCCATGGAGGCCCTTCCCTGTATGGAGCGCCTGCGTCCAGCCGTGCAGTAACGGCGGGACGCAGGCGGCTTTTATCAACAGTACGTTGCGCTATCAGGCCTTGTCCAGCCGGTTGACGTAGCGGTAGGTCTGTTCCTGCCCGTTGATGTCGCGGCACTTCCAGATAATGAAGTTTGAGCCCATGATGGGACGCAGTGAAGCTTTGAAGTAGCCCAGCTGATAGGGCATTTTTATTTCAAGCGCGCCTGCCGGGCAGGCCTTGATGCAGGACATGCAGTCCCAGCAGTCGCGGGCGGCCCGCAGGTAGGCCTTGCCCGTGCCGGGGTTCAGGGCCATGAGATCGCCGGGGCATACTTCTTCGCAATGGGTTTCTTCGCGCCCGTTGCAGCCGTTGCATTTGCGCGTGTCGATTTTAGGCGGCATTGTTGTTCTCCTGACTTAGGGCTTGTACCTGTCGCCGGGCAGCAGCTGCTCGTAGGGACGGGTAAAGGTTGTCATTTCTCCCGTGGCGGGGTCGCGGCGCGATTCCACAAAGCAGTCGAAGTTTTCGTCGTCGCGTTGCGGGTAGTCCGAGCGGGTCTGCCAGCCAGCCCAGCGGGTCTCCTTGCGGGCCTTGAGGTGGTGCACCACTGATTCGGCCACATCCACGCGGTCCATGGTTTCGTTGGCCTGCATGAGGTCGTGCAGATCGTTGGCGCGCAGGTACTGAAACTGGCTTTGCAGTATCTTGATGTGCCTGAGGGCGTAATCGAGCTGCTGCTCGTTGGCGCGGTAAAACTGGCTGGAACCGCCAGCGTATTCATCCATGAGACGTTGCAGGCGCTCCTTCATTTCCACCGGGCTCACGCCTTCCTCGTCGCGCGAGAGCAGGGGGGCGTATATGCGCGCCTTTTCCTGCTCGATCTGGTTGGCGTCGTGCTCCGGCGCATGGGCCACGGTCATGTATGCCAGGGCCCCACGCGCGGCCAGTTTGCCCTCGGCGCAGCAGCCGCCCACAAATTTGTTGGGGTTGCCGCCCGCTGTTTCACCGGCCGCAAACAGGCCGGGCAGGGTGGTCATGCGTTCCATGTCCACCCAGTAGCCGCCGCCGGTATGCCCGCCCATGATGTAGGGGTCGGACCCGAAAATCTCGATGGGTTCCCTGGAGGGATCCTGCCCTCGGCTGGCGAGAAAAAGCACGAAGGAAGGACGTTCGTTAAGGTAATCTTCCATCATGGCCTTGGTTTTTTCGGGCGACATGTGGGTGGTGTCGCAAAAGCAGGGGCCCCGACCGGACAGCCATTCTTCCATGGGAGCGTTGGCGCGGATGTAGCGGGGTGCCGCATCGCCGCCCAGGCTCGCGTAGCGGCTCATGACGCGCTCGCCCAGCGAGTTGATGATGGGCGCGCCGTAGCCCACGGAGATGGTGTCCACAGGGCCGCAAAAATCCTTGGTGCGCGTGGCGACCCAGCGCTGCTCAAGGCTGGTGAGCTCCGCGCCCTGCCGCAGGCCCATGGCGTAGCCGGAGCCGACGCAGTAGGGGCACATCCATATCTGCGAACCGCTGTCGGTGGAGTCGGCCGTGTAGGACTTGTACAGCGTGCCTGCGCCGCCGGTGCTCACCACCGTGGCCCGCGCGCGGAACACGTAGAACTTGCCGTCGCGCACGCCAAATCCCATGGCCCCGGTGCAGCGGCCATCGGTTACCAGCAGGCCCGTGGCGGCCACGCGGTTGTATACGTCCGCGCCTGTCGCAAGGGCTTTTTCCGCCATGATGGGTTTGAGCTGCTCGCCGTGGATGGAGATATCCCATTTGCCGCGGTAGCGCACATTGCCCTGCGCATCCTTGAGGATGGGCAGGCCCCAGCGTTCCAGATCTTCCACGCATTCGTTGAGTTCGCGGGCATTGGAAAGGGCCAGGTCTTCGCGCAGGGGGCCGCCGCCCACCTGCGAGCGGCTCCAGCGCACCAGGTCTTCGGGCGTCTTGTCCGGCGGAATATAGGTGTTGATGGCGTCCATACCGGCGGAACACGCGCCGGAGCGCATGATGTCGGCCTTTTCGACAATGATGATCTTGGCTCCGGGGTTGAGGCGGGCGGCCTCGGTCGCCACAAAGCAGCCCGCGTTGCCGCCGCCGATGATCAGCAGGTCGGCGTTAACCTCGACGGTTTCAATATCGTTAAGGCAGGTCGGCCGAAAATCGACCGCATGGGTTGTTTTTATACGTGCCATAATGTCCTCTTGGGCAAAAGGTTGGGGCTGTTAGGCAAGGTAACGGTTTGTTTAAAAAGGCCAGGGCGCGGCGGGGTTCCACACGGGCATGCCCAGCAGGGCATACCAGGGGGCCATGACGCATACGCCGTAGGCAATGGCGATGAGCACGGCTACCGAGCCCACTTTGGCGTAGTCGGCGGTAGAAAAGGTCTCTGTGCTGTGGGCGATGACGGCGGCGGTGATCTGCGTGGGCAGCAGGTAGGCAAAGGTGTCGGTGTCGCACACCAGCATGGTAAAGGCCACGGGATGCAGCCCAAGCTTGGGAGCCATGGCAAAGACCACGGGGGCCAGCATGGCCACGGCCGCCACGTTGGAGAGCATGCCAAGGCGGATGATGTGCGTGCCCACCATCATGGTCAGCAGCGTCTGCCACCAGTTCATGCCCACGACCCAGGCGTGGATGTGGTCGGCAAGCCACTGCGCCACGCCGGCCTGCGTCATGGCCGTGGTCATGGTCATGGCGCCGCCCAGCAGCAAAAAGGTTCCCCAGATGGTTTTTTGCTGTACAGCCTTCCACGTGCAGGGCATTACGCCCGGCGCAAACAGCACCATCATGCCCACAAGGCCGATAACGCCCAGAGGCTGGCGGTGCAGCTCATAGATAAAACTGCCCTTGCCGGTCACAAACATGAACCCGACCAGCAGAAAGATGCCCAGCAGCACTTTTTCGGGCGTGGTCATGGGGCCCATTTCCGCATAGCGGTTTTCAAGAGTGGCCGCGCCGCCAGCAATGGAAATGCAGCTGGTGTTAAAGTAGTAGCGCGTCCACCAGTTGGTCAGCACAAACATGCCAAGGTAAGGAAATTGCAGGAGCATCCAGTTGAGAAAGTTGATGTTGGTGAAGCCGTTTTTTTCAAAAATGCCCACCAGAATCATGTTGGGCAGGTGGGCAGTCATGATGAACATGCCGCAGATCATGGAGCCGTAAACCAGCGACTGGATGACGATGGCTTTTTTGGCGGCGCGTTCTTCGGGCGAGTCGCCCAGCAGGTTGCAGATGCCCTGCACCACGGGCAGCAGGGTGGCGGCGCGGGCGTTCGGCCGCCGGAACCAGAAAACCCAGCACGATGTTGACAAAAAACATGCCCCAGACAACCCGGCATGCCGAGGACGCCTTGAAGCGGGCCAGGATGCCCAACGCAATGCGGCGGTCAAGGCCGATGAGCTGCATTACCGCCGCCACCATAAAGGCAAACAGGCACAGCCAGAGGACGTGGTCGGTAAACCCGGCAAAGATAATCGCCATGGGCGGCTTGCCGTTGGTCCAGGGCAGTGCCTGGGTTATCAGCAGCATGGTGGGAATGGAAAATACCGGTTATACCGGCGGGCATGGCCTCGCTTACCCACATGATGCTGGCCCACACCACAATGCCCAGCACGGCCATGCCGTTGTGCGTAAGCCCGGTAAACGGGGGTATCATCCCCCACAGCAAAAGAAGGCGATCCACGCAAGGACGAATCCTGTAAGGACGCGCAGGGGGTTCTTCCCTGTATTACGAATATTTTCACAAAGATAACCCCAAAAAGATTGCCTTGCGGCAACAGAAACCTGAGTCATAGACCTACCCCACGGTAAGATGTGTTCGGTACGCGCGTGGGTAGCGACCTTAGGGCAGATTGACCTCGCGTTCCATTTGCTGGCTGATAATTGCGAAAAAAAATTCTTGGTCTGGCTGTAGGCGTTGCGGCTTCAAGGCGGTGTGCAGCCGGGGCGAGCGGCGTATTCACGGCGCTATAACATATTGAATTGGTATTAATAAATTACGGCAAACGCGCTGCGGCATCCGACGCTGTCGCCAAATGCCAGGCATTTTACCGCCAGCGGGCACAAAAAAGCCCCGCAGGGGGGGCAATTTTTTTTGGTAAAGCTACATGCGGAAAAATTCCAGAGGCGGGGCCTTGGGGATCATGCCCGCGTCGGCCAGCTTTTGGTAAAAGAGCATCAGCCCCTGCTGCTCTTCATCGCCCAGAGTGTAAACAAGGCCCGTGCTGTAGTAAAAGGCCAGCTCGTCGCGCGACAGGGGGCAGCCGTGGGCCGTGAGGTCGAGGATCACGTCCATGTGTTCAAGGCCCCAGTCACGCCCCTGCCGCAGCAGTGCGCCGGGGTCGCTGGTAAACAGGTTGGCCTCTGCCGCCGCACGGCTGACCACCCACAGGCCAAAAATGAAGGGCAGGCCCGTCCAGTCGCGCCAGGCCTCGGCCAGATCAAGCCGATAAGGATAATCGGGGTGGTTGCGCAGGCGCAGGGCCTCGTCGCCAATGGCCAGAAAAGCCACCGGCGGATTTTTGCCGCGCAGGGCGGGAGTTACCTGCCCGGTGGAATAGCTGACGTTGAGCTTGAACCGATCGCGCATGATCAGGCGCAGCAGAGCGACCGAGGTGTGGGTCTCGCCGCTGATAAGAATCTCCTGCCCCTCGAGTTGCTCAAAAGGCACGCGCGAGAGCAGCAGCACGCTCATGACCGGCCCGCGCGAGCCGATGGAGAGGTCTTCCACCAGCTGGTAGCGCTCTGGGCGGCTGGCGTATTCAAAGCACGAGCAGGACGAAACATGCAGCTCGCCGCGCGCCATCATGGTGTTGAGCAGAGCGGGCGGGCCGGAAACCAGCTCGTAATCGTGGGGCAGGATGCCCGCTTCGAGCGGATGATAGATGGGGAGTACGTTGAGGTAGCCAATACGGCCCATGCGCAATACGGGGGGATTTTTATCTTGCGTGGTCACGGGACGGTCACCTTTTGCCAGGGGCAATGCCGATGGACGAAGTTTGAATGTATGTCAAAAAAAGCGTTTCCGGGGGCACGCCCCCGGAAACGCCCGGCATCTGTGCGGTGGCCTTATGCTTCCGGCTGGGGAGATACAGGCGTGTAATCCATGGTGCGCTGCACAGGGGTAAAACCCGCCGTGCGTATGACCTTGTGGATGTCGCTACGGTTCATGCGGAAGGAAACCCCCGCTGCGGCCACCACGTTTTCTTCAATCATCAGCGAGCCAAAGTCGTTGGCTCCGTAGAACAGGGCCAGCTGGGCCACCTGCGGGCCCATGGTTACCCACGAGGCCTGGATGTTGGCGATGTTGTCGAGCACCAGGCGCGACACGGCCAGCAGGCGCAGATAGGCGGGCGCGGGCAGCGGGTCGACGTTGATGCGCGTGTGCGCGGGCTGGAACGTCCAGGGAATAAAGGCCGTAAAGCCGTGGGTGCGGTCCTGCACCTCGCGCACGGCAAAAAGGTGATCAAGCCGGTGGGCGGGTTCTTCCTCATGGCCAAACATCATGGTGGCCGTGGTGCGCAGCCCCAGCTTGTGGGCTTCTTCCATAACGCCCAGCCACTGCTCGGCAGTGCACTTGTTGGGCGACACCTGGGCGCGTACGCCCGTGTGCAGAATCTCCGCCCCGCCGCCGGGCAGGGATTGCAGGCCCGCTTCTTTCAGGCGGCGCAGCACCTCGTGCACGGAAAGGCCGAACTTCTCCGACCAGAAGAAAACCTCGGGCGGCGAAAAGGCGTGGATGTGCAACTGCGGCCATGTGGCGTGCATCCAGCGCAGCAGGTCTTCGTACCACTCCAGCGGCAGATCGGGGTGGTGTCCGCCCTGCAGCAGCACCTGCGTGCCGCCGAGGGCCAGGGTTTCGTCGATTTTCTGCGCCATCTCGTCACGGCTGATGACGTAGCCGCCTTCCTGGTCGGGTGCGCGAAAAAAGGCGCAGAAGCGGCAGGCGCAGACGCAGACGTTGGAATAGTTGATGTTGCGGTCGCCCACATAGGTGACAACAGGCTCGGGATGCATGCGCAGGCGCATGGCGTGGGCCAGCTGGGCCAGGGTGTGCAGGCTGGCCTTGTAGTACAGGGCTTCGGCGGCGGCGCGATCGAGGCGCTGGCCGCTGGCGGCCATGGCTGCGGCCTGACGCACGTCGGCATAGTCCGCTCCCTGTTCGTCAAAGGGACTGTGCGCGGGAAGAAACATACTCACTGGCGCGCCTCCGGGGATTCGTCGTTCAGGGTATTGAAGGTGGCGTTGCGCCGCACCGGGGTAAAGCCCGATTCGCGTATGAGGTGCTCCAGCTCCTCAATGGTCATGCCCTGGGCGGACTGCGCGCCCGCCATGTGGCCGATGCGCTCCTCGGTGATGGTGCCGTCCAGGTCGTCCGCGCCGTACCACAGGGCAACGGGGGCCAGCTTGGGGGCCATCATGATCCAGTAGGCCTTGAGGTGGGGAATATTGTCGAGCATCAGGCGCGACACCGCCACCGTGCGCAGCTGGTCCAGCCCGCGCTGGGGGCCGACCTTGTCTTTGGGCAGCTTGAGGCGGCTGTGCTCGGTGAGGAAGGGCAGCGGGATAAAACAGGTAAAGCCGCCGCTCTTGTCCTGCTGCTCGCGCAGGCGACAGAGGTGGTCGATGCGGTGCTCGTACGATTCGATATGCCCAAACAGCATGGTGCAGTTGGTGGCGATGCCGAGGCTGTGGGCCTCGCCCTGGATGCGCAGCCAGGTTTTTGCATCGGCCTTGTGCGGGCATATCTGCGGGCGCAGCGTTTCGTCAAAAATTTCCGCCCCGCCGCCGGGCATCATAACAAGGCCGGCGTTTTGCAGGCGCTTGAGCACCTCAAGGGTGCTGATGCCCTCAAGGCGGGCAAAGTGCTCTATCTCCACAGCCGTAAAGGCTTTGACCGGCAGGTTGGGGTTGAAGGCCCGCACCGCGCGGATCATCTCTTCAAACCAGGCAAGGGGCCGGGTGGGGTGGCAGCCGCCCACAATGTGCAGCTCGTCCAGATGCAGGGGGGTTGCGTCGGCGGCCCGCAGCCGGGCCAGCACATCGTCCAGGCTCAGGACAAACGCGCCGGGTTCGTCCTCCGCATCGCGCCTGAAGGCGCAAAAGGTGCAACCGTTGACGCACACGTTGGTGTAGTTGATCTGGCGGTTGACCACATAAAAAGCCTTGTGCCCGTGCAGGCGGCAGCGCACATGCAACGCCAGCGCGCCCACGGCGGTAATGTCGGGGCAATTGAACAAAGTAAGCCCATCTTCGGGCGAAAGCCGCTCCCCGGAGAGCACCTTTTCGCGGATAGACGAAAGGCCCAGGGCGGCGTAGTATGTTGCGTCTAGCATATCTGAATCCTGTGCATGGATTGGGGGCAAAATGCCGCTCGCAGATTAAGCCCCGCCGCCGCACGCTGTCAATGTGAGGAAAAAATGTCTGCCTTGCAGCCGCAAAACCTGTCTTTTGGCCTTTCGCCCTGTCCCAACGACACCTATATATTTCATGCCATGCTGCACGGGCTTGTGCCTGTCCCCGCTTCCATCACGCCGCATATGGCCGATGTGGAAGAACTGAACAACCTTGCCCGGCAAAAAAGCCTGGATGTAACCAAGATGTCGCTTGGCGCAACCACCGAAATCATGCAGGATTATGCCCTGTTGTCCTCCGGTGCTGCACTGGGCTGGGGCTGCGGCCCCCTTGTGGTTGCGCGCAAAAACCTCAAGCCCGAAGACTGGCGCAACGCCACTGTGGCCGTGCCCGGTTTGCTGACCACGGCCAACCTGCTGCTGACCCTGCACGGGGGCTTTCAGGGGCCGCGCAAAGAGATGCTGTTCAGCGACATCATGCCCGCCGTGGCCAGCGGAGAGGCGGATCTTGGGCTGATCATCCACGAGGGGCGCTTTACCTACGCCCGGCAGGGGCTGGTAAAACTGCTTGATCTGGGCCAGTGGTGGGAGGGCGAATTTGCGCTGCCGCTGCCGTTGGGGGCCATCGCTGTACGGCGCGATCTGCCGGTGGCGCTTGCCCGCCGCGTGCAGAACACCATTACCGCCAGCCTGGCCTATGCCAACGCGCACCCGGAAGACTCGCGCGAATTTATCCGCGCGCATGCGCAGGAGATGGAAGAGAGCGTGACCAGCGCACACATCAAGACCTTTGTGACGGATTTCAGCCTTGACCTTGGCCTGGCAGGCCGTGCGGCCATCCAGACCCTGGTGGGCCGCGCTGCGGCGCTTATGGGCAAAAGCCTGCCGCCGGAAGGCCTGTTTTTGCGTTAGCCCGCAAGGGCGTACGCCCGCCGTAACCCCAAGCTCCCATGTTTCGCGCGTTGCGGCGCGGACGAAACTCGTCTTACCCCGGACTTTCCGGGCTGCTCTGGCACTGCCCCTGGCCGCGCCATGGATCACCTGTGAGAACCTTATGTTTGAAAAATATTTTTCCCTTTCCGAGGCCCGCCGGTTTTATTCGGTGGGTCTGCCCATCTTCATAGCCCAGATTTCACAGACGGGCATGACCTTTGCCGACACGGCCTTTGCCGGTCAATACAGCGCGGAGCACATGGCGGCGGTCGCCGTGGGCGGCAGCGTGTGGATGCCCGTGGCCCTGCTTGGCATTGGCTGTCTGCTGGCGCTCTCACCGCTGAGCGCCCAGCTGGTCGGCTCCGGGCGTCCCGACCGCGCGGCGCACCTGCTGCGGCAGGGCCTGTGGCTTACACTGGGTATGAGCATTGTGCTCATGTCGTTTTTTTACGTCATGTCGCTGCACATGGATGCCTTTGGCCTTGAGCCGGAGCTGGCGCGGATCTCCGGTGGTTTTTTGCGGGCCATGCTCTGGGGTTTGCCGGGCTTTCTGTTTTTTGTGAACCAGCGCAGCTTTCTTGAGGGCTTTGCCCGTACCCGCCCGGCCATGATCATCGGTCTGCTGGGCCTGCTGGTAAACGTGCCCTGCAATTACATATTCATCTACGGCAAGCTGGGCATGCCCGAGCTGGGCGGCGTGGGCTGCGGCGTGGCCTCGGCCATCAGCTTTTGGTTTATGGGACTTTGCATGCTGTACTATTTGCGCCGCGACCCGCAGTACAGGCATCTGGGCCCGCTGTTTGCGCCCTTGTTCCGTGGCGCGGGCGCTAGCGAGCCCCGGTTTGACGGCGCGCTGGTGCTGCGCGTGCTGCGTATCGGCCTGCCGGGGGGCCCTGGCCCTGTTTTTTGAGGTGTCGCTCTTTGCCCTCAGCGCCATTTTACTGGCCCCGCTGGGAACAGTGATGGTGGCCGGACACCAGATAGCCCTCAACTTTGGTTCGCTGGTGTTTATGGTGCCGCTGTCCATCAGCATGACGGCCACCATACGCGTGGGGCGCTGCCTTGGCGCGCTGCAGTGCGAACGCGCCAAGCTGGTGGCCCGCACGGCCCTGACCCTGAGCGTGATTTTTGCCCTGTTTATCGCCACGCTTACGGTGCTGTGCCGCAAGGGCATTGT
>Ga0268359_10195_pt1 | contig 18133 bp, 19 predicted proteins | sample BioMet11_FD_194416 | JGI IMG/M metagenome (GOLD analysis project Ga0268359, IMG submission 194416) | Sewage microbial communities from Oakland, California, United States - Biofuel 11 (PacBio Assembly) | ecosystem: Engineered > Wastewater > Sewage > Unclassified | place: USA: California | collected...
AGTTCAACGTTCCGCCGTACATGGGGACGGAGTTCGACTACATGAAGCAGGCCATCGCGACGGGTAACATCGGCGGCGATGGTGAGTTCTCCATGAGGTGCAAGCATTGGATCGAGGATCGCTTTGGCGCGCAGGCGGCCTATCTCACCACGAGCGGGACGTCCGCGCTCGAAATGGCGGCATGGCTCTGCGACATCGAGCCCGGAGATGAGGTCATCCTTCCCAGCTTCACCTTCTCGTCCACCGCGACGGCGTTTCTGCAGAGAGGCGCCCGGCTGGTCTTCGTGGACGTCCGTCCCGACACCATGAACATCGACGAGACCAAGATCGAGGCGGCCATCACCCCCCGGACCAAGGTCATCGTTCCCGTGCACTACGCCGGCATCTCCTGCGACATGGATGCCATCATGGAGATCGCCCGCGCACACGGCCTCAAGGTGGTGGAGGACGCCGCGCAGGGCGTCATGGCAACCTACAAGGGGCGTGCGCTGGGGACCATCGGCGACTTTGGCTGCTACTCGTTCCACGAGACGAAGAACTACTCCATGGGCGAGGGCGGTGCCATCGTCATCCGTGACGCCGCGCTCAACGACCGTGCGGAGATCCTGCGCGAGAAGGGCACCAATCGCTCGCGCTACTTCAGGGGCCAGGTGGACAAGTACACGTGGGTCGACTACGGGTCGAGCCTTCTGCCCTCCTGATATGCTCTCCGCCTATCTCTGGGGCACCAGCTCCAGCGAGGCCGATAGGATAACGATGATCGCCCGTGCCACGTGGGATGCCTACTACCAGGCATTCCTTCCGCTGAGCGAGCGGGGCCTCCTGGGTGTTCCACGGTGCCCGAGGAATGCGTCCACAACGCCCACCTGTTCTACGTCAAGCTTGCCGACCTCGCCGAGCGACCGCCTCATGGGCTTCCTCACGGAGCACGGCGTGCAGTCGTCGTTTCACTACGTCCCCTGCACTCCGCTCCCGCAGGCCTCAGGTACGGGCGCTTCTCGGGCGAGGACGTCTATACCACGCGCGAGAGCGACCGTCTCACGCGTCTGCCCATGTACTACGGCATGGTGCCGGCCGATCGGGACAAGGTCATCGAGACGGTCCTGTCGTTCTTCGAGGGCCGGTAGTGGCCGGTAGCAGACAAGGCCATGGCGGCACCCTCCTCGCGCTCCACGTGCTTCTCGGCGTATACTCGCTCTCCGACGTGGCGAGCAAGAAGGCATCGCAGGCCGCGTTCCTGAGCCCTGGGTTCATTGGCTTCTACCTGGTCGTCCTCGTGCTCTTGGCCATCTATGCCATCGGGTGGCAGCAGGTGATACGGCGCATGCCGCTCTCGAGCGCCTATGCCAACCGTGCGTCACGGTGGTGTGGGGCATCTTCTGGGGCTGCGTCCTCTTCGGCGAGCAGATCAGTGCGGGCAAGCTCGTGGGCGCCGCGCTATCATCTGCGGCGTGGTCCTCTTCGCCCGCGCTGACAGGAAGGACGCCGGATCCGTGGACGGCGACGGGAAGGCGTCATCATGACGTCGGAGCTTGGACACGTCGTCGTCCTCCTCGTTGCGGTGTTCGTGAGCGCCGTGTCGCAGGTGATGCTCAAGAAGGCGGCGATGCGAACGTATCCCTCCCACGTGGCGGAGTACCTGAACCCCCTCGTCATCGTCGCGTATGTGCTCTTCGTGGGATGCACGCTTCTCATCATCCTGGCCTACCAGGGAATCCCGCTCTCCTGGGTCCGGTTCTCGAGGCCACGAGCTATCTGTACGTGACCGTCTTCGGGGTTACCATCTTCCATGAGCACGTGGGACGCGAGAAGATCGTCGCGCTTGCGCTCATCGTTGCTGGGATTCTCGTCTTTGCGCTCTGGGGATAGGGAGGCGTCATGAGGGAAGATAACGCTATCACGGCTTCGGGTATCCTCGCACACGGCCCCCTCGCCTGGATCGATCGTCGTGCCCAGCGGGTGAGGGCCTGGGACGATGCCCACCCCGGTCGCGGGAAATCGTCGTACTGGCGTTGCTTCAACCTCGCGTTCGTGCTGCTCGCCTGCTTCTGCGTGGGGTGTATCTGGTGAACGGTCGGGCCATCCTCTGGAGGACCGATGGCTACGAGCAGTACTATCCCTTCTTCGCCTACGAGGGGGAGTGGCTTCGAGGAATCATCTCCTCCCTCCTGAGTGGCCAGGGGTTGCAGATTCCGGCCTGGCAGTTCGGCCTGGGCTACGGCTCCGACGTCATCATCTCCATCGATAGCATCTTCGACCGGTCAACCTTCTGTCCGCCCTCGTGCCCGTGAGATACTCCGAGTACCTCTACCAGGTACTCATCATCTTCAGGCTGTGGCTTGCCGGGGTGGGGTTCTCGCTCTATGCGCTGAAGCGTGGTCGTAGCCGCTTTGCCACGCTTCTGGGGTCCCTCACCTACGCGTTTTCGATCTCGCTTCTCGAGGGGCTCGTCTGGCCGGGCTTTCTGGTGGGAGGCGTGCTCTTCCCCTTCGTGCTCCTCGGTGTCGAGAAGGTGTTTCGGCACGAGCGGCCCTACGTGCTCGTGGTCTCGCTGGCCGTCCTGCTCGCTGCCTCGTACTACTTCGCCTATATGATCCTCATCCTTCTCGTCGCGTACTGCGTCGTTCGCGTGGTCCAGATCGAGCACGGCTTCGTCCTGCGACCCTTCCTGGGATGGACGGCCAGAATCGGTGGCGGCGTCCTTCTCGCGGCGCTTCTCTCCTGCGCCGCCCTCGTCCCGTCCGTCCTCGAGGTCCTGAGCCTCAGCCGAGCCACCACGACCGAGACCACCCAGTCGCTTCTCTACTCGTTCACGTACTATCTCGACGTCGTGCCCGGCCTCGTGGGGTCGTACTCCGTGGGAAGCGACTGCAACGTGGGGTATGGTGCGGCGGCCTTCGTCTCGTGCGTGCTTCTGTACCTTTCGGGCAAGGGTCGGCGTGCCCTCAAGGTCGCCCTTGTGGCGATGACGGCGATGCTGCTCATACCGGCCGTGGGAAGTGCCCTCAATGGGTTCAACTACGCCACCAACCGCTGGGTCTTCGCCTATGCGATGCTCGTGGCCTACGTCGTGTCAGTGATGGCCGAGGATATCGGACAGATCGACCTCAGGAGGGTCCTCTCCGTGCTGGGCGTCACGGCGGTCCTCGCGGCGTGGATATTCCTCATCCCTCGCGAGCGCACCGAGGAGAACGTGGCATCGCTCCTGGCGATCGTGCTCGTGGTCGCGCTCCTGCTGGTGGCCGGGTCGAACTTCCGCGTTCGACGTGCCGTGCTCGTGCTGGGCGTCCTCGGCTCCCTCTGCCTGAACATGTTCTACTTCATCGACGCGAACGAGGGCGGATGGGCTGCGACGAGTCTTCCCATCGGCAGTGTCTACCAGCGCTTCGTCGGAGACTCACCGCTCAACGCCGTGGCGCAGGTGGATGATGACTCGTTCTGGCGCTATGACGTCGACCCCGCCAGGTGGTCGTCGACCACCGACTCGTATCGCATCCCCCGAAACGGCTCTTTGCTCTTTGGCCTCAACGGTTACACGTTCTACAGCAGCGTCTACAACTCGTCGATCGATCGCTTCCAGACGGAGCTCGGGCTCAACGACGACGGCATCAACTTCTCGTACAGAAACCTCGAGGGCAGGGCCGTCCTCGAGGAGCTTCTCGGCACCAAGTACTACCTCGTCCCCGATGACGGAGGGGAGACCACCGCCTACGGGTACGACAACCCCGTCTCCACCACCACGGTCGACGGGCATTCCTACACCGTCTACCAGGGTGATTCCACGCTGCCTCTGGGTTTTGCCTTCTCGGGCGTGATCACGCGGTCGCAGTACGAGAGCCTCTCCATGCTCGAACGCCAGGAGGCACTGCTCCAGGGCGTGGTGCTGAGCGACGATGACGCTGCGTCGACCTCCGTTGCCACGGCCAAGCCCTCCCTCTCCACCTCGACCGTCGAGTCGAGCGTGGTGGCGACGAGCGGCTGCACGGTGGGCGACGGCCAGGTGGTCGCCACGTCGGACAACGCCACGGTCACGCTCTCCGTGGCGGGTCTGGCAAACAGCGAGACCTACCTCGTCTTCAATAACCTCGACTACGAGCCGGAGAGCGTCCTCTCGCTCATCTCGTCCGAGTCGTTCTCCTCCAAGCGCTGGTACCTCAAGGCCAAGGAGCTTGCCGTGGCGCTCTCCACCACGCCTGCCACCGCGTACTCGATCTACGGCAAGGCCGACAAGGGATCCACCAACCGTTGCATCACCAACTTCGTGAGCAGCTCACATATGTACGGAGGCAAGCGCGAATGGACCCTCAACCTGGGCTATTCGCAAGATGCGCAGTCGACGGTCACCATCACGTTCTCGAACGCGGGAACCTACACCTTTGACGGGATGTCCATCGCCTGCCAGCCCATGGATGCCGTGAGCTCCGAGGTGTCCGCCCTGGGTGCGAGCACGCTGCAAGACGTCCAGGTTGGCACCAACACCGTCTCGGGCTCCATCTCCGTCGATGCCGAGAAGATGCTGTTCCTCTCGATTCCCTGGTCGCAGGGCTGGAGCGCAACGGTCGATGGCGAGCCTGTCGACCTCCTCCAGGCTGACACGGCGTTCATGGCCATCGACCTTCCCGCTGGCACGCATGACGTCGTGCTGACCTACCGCACCCCGGGCTCGACCTCGGTCTGGCACTGACCGGTGCGGGACTACTCGTGGCCGTCGGTCTTGTCGTGGTGTGCGAGCGCAGGGTACGTCATCCCAAGGGAGACTAGGTCTCGCGGCGAGGTGTCCTTCGCCAGCCGGACGTGTCATGCGTGTGACGGTGCTGGATGTGACACCTTACTCTTTCTTTACAATTCAGGATTACTCTCCCCTTACAATTGAGGCAGCCATTCATGCCCCCATCGATGGCACGTGAATCGAAAGGCAGAGTTTATGATCACGCTCTCCCAGTTCCTGGGCATGCTCTCCGAGAACCCGTTTCTTCTCATCGTGATGGTGCTCGTCTTGGGTACGATTTTCGTGAATGGCGCGACCGATGCGGCCAACGCCATCGCCGAGGCCGTCGGCACGCGTTCCATCGGCATCGACGCCGCCATCATAATGAGCGTCTTGTGCAACTTCATAGGCCTCGTGGCCATGACGTTCATCTCCACCGCCGTCGCTGACACCATCTCGGGCATGGTCGACTTCGGTGGGGACACCCACGCGGCACTCATCGCGCTCGCTGCGGCGACGGTCGGCATCGTCGCCTGGGGCGTGGGAGCCTGGATCTTCGGTATCCCCACAAGCGAGAGTCACGCGCTCATCGCTGGGCTCACAGGCGCTGCGCTTGCGGTCCAGGGTGGTCTCGGCGGCGTCAACTGGAGCGAGTGGGTCAAGGTCATCTACGGTCTCGTGCTCTCGACGGTGCTCGGCTTCGTCGCGGGCTGGGCCGTCGCCGCGCTTATCCAGGTCGTCTGTCGGAATTCCGACAGACGCCGCCTTGACGTGGGCTTCGGTCGTCTCCAGGTGATCGGTTCGGCCTTCGTGGCGCTCATGCACGGTGCCCAGGACGGTCAGAAGTTCATGTCCACGGCCATGCTCGCCATCGCCCTCTCCGTGGGGAAGTCGGTTGGTGACATGGGTGGCTTCCCGCTCTGGCTCGAGGTGCTCTGTGCGGGCGTCATGGCCATCGGCACGGGTATCGGAGGCCGTCGCATCATCAAGAAGGTGGGCATGGAGATGGTGCAGCTCGAGAAGTACCAGGGCTTTGCCGCCTCCGTCAGCGCCTCCGTCTCCCTTCTCATCGCCACGCTCACGGGGCTGCCCGTCTCGACCACCCATACCAAGACGGCGGCCATTCTGGGTGCCGGTGCCGCCAAGGGCATGCGTTCGGTCTCGTGGGGCGTCGCAAAGGAGATGGTGCTGACGTGGGTCTTCACGTTTCCCGGTTGCGGCATCATCGGCTTTTGTCTCGCCAAGCTCTTCCTCGTCCTGTTCTAAGGAGAAAACGACATGCCGCACGCCAAGAAGGAAGACGTCTTCTACACCCTGCTCAAGGAGTTTGCCACCAAAGTGGAGAGCACCACGGAGCTCTATGCCGAGATCCTTCTGGACTTTCCAGACTCGTACCCAAAGATCCCCTGCATGCACGTGTGCGAGCATGAGTGCGACGAGATGGTCAAACGCATCATGGGCGAGCTCTATCGCGCCTTCGTGACGCCGTTCGATCGTGCGGACGTGTCGAGCCTCGCCTTGGCGATGGATGACATCGTCGATGACATGGATGGCGTGGTCACGCGTCTTGACCTCTTCAACCTCGACGAGACGCGCCGGGAGGCGCGACAGGTCGCCGAGCTCTGCCTTCGCGCGGCGCGGGAGTTTCGCGTGATGATCGACCACCTTCCCAACTACAAGAACGATCCCGTGGTCATGGAGAAGGCGATTGCGATCGGAAACATCGAGAACGAGGGTGATGACGTCTACCACACCGCGCTCTCTCGCCTCTTCCACGAGGACCTCAAGGACCCCCGTTGTACCCTTGCGTGGTTGCGTCTTTTCGACCGCATGGAGATGTGCATGGACGCCTTCGACAAGGCGGCAGGCGTGGTCCGCTCGGTCGTGATGAAGAGCGCATAGCGAGCCGGCCAATGTTAAAAGCTCAGCAAGGGTCGGCGTACGGGCACGAATAGTGGCTATGGTAGAAATCCAGCTCACATAACGAGGGCGTATCTCCGTGCGTCCGCAGACGAGAGGATCAACCATGGTTGAGAAGAAGAACATCGACTGGGGTAGCCTGGGCTTTGCCTATCAGCATACCGACTTCAGCTATGTCTCCAACTACAGGGATGGTGCTTGGGACGATGGCGCGCTCACGCCCGATCACACCATCGTCATGTCTGAGTGTGCTGGCCTCATGCACTACTGCCAGGAGGTCTTCGAGGGTCTCAAGGCCTATACCACCGATGACGGCAGAATCGTCTGCTTCCGTCCCGACCAGAACGCTGCACGAATGTACGACTCGGCGCAGCGCATCTGCATGCCGCCGTTCCCGAAGGACCGCTTCGTGGAGGCCGTCGAGAGGGTCGTCAAGGCCAACGAGGCATGGGTCCCGCCCTTTGGTACGGGTGCCACGCTCTATATCCGCCCGTTCATGTTTGCGACGGGTGACGTCATCGGCGTCAAGCCTGCAGACGAGTATCAGTTCCGTATCCTCGTCACACCCGTCGGTGCCTACTACAAGGGTGGCGTCAAGCCGGTCAAGCTCCAGGTCTCCAAGTACGACCGAGCTGCGCCTCACGGCACCGGCAACATCAAGGCGGGTCTGAACTACGCCATGTCGCTGTACCCCTCCGTCGAGGCCCACAGCAAGGGCTATGCCGACAACATGTTCCTTGACTCTCAGTCCCGCACCTTCGTCGAGGAGTCCGGCGGCGCCAACTTCCTGTTCGTCAAGAAGGACGGCACGCTGGTCGTGCCCCAGTCGCACACCGACTCCATCCTTCCCTCCATCACCCGTCGCTCTCTCGTCGACGTCGCCGAGAACTATCTCGGCATGACCGTCGAGCAGCGTCCGGTGCGCTTCGACGAGATCGATGACTTCGTCGAGTGCGGCATGTGCGGCACCGCTGCCGTGATCAGCCCCGTGGGCGAGGTCGATTCCGATGACCAGAAGATCGTCTACGGCATGGAGCAGGTCGGACCTGTCATGAAGCAGCTTCGCGAGACCCTCACGAGCATCCAGTCCGGAGAGCTCGAGGACAAGTTCGGCTGGGTCCACGAGATCGCGTAAACATCTGCAGTTCAGAGGACGTCCCTGCGTCTGTCGAGAAGCTCGCGCCGTCGCGCATAACGCGGAGCGGGGGTCTTCTCGGCATGTCCGGGGGCGTCCTGCGTTTCGGCATGATCCTGGAAAAGATTCCTGTCACCTCCTCCAGGTACGTTGGGCAGCGTAGCCAGATGGCACGGATAACGACATTACTCTGGGTCTACGTGTCTAGATAATGTCGTTATCCGTGCCATCTGGCTTACTGTGTCCCGAAGCCGGCTTGTGTGGCGCCTACCGCTTGGGCCCTTCAACCATCCGCTTGTCAATTGAGTGGTTTTCTCGGCTCGAGATGTCGGCCCTCTGCTACGATTCTCCTGAGGGTATAACATAGACATACGAAGTATTACCTAAACACGACACAAACGGACTACGGGGGCGACGGTGGCAGACAGGATGACACCGATCGTCGCCAAGGTGTCCCCGCAGGAGAAGGAGCGATTCTTCGAGGCCACCGAGCAGATCGGAACAACACCCTCCAATGCGATTCGCATGTTTATTGCGGCATTCAACCGCGAGGGTACCTTTCCCTTCGAGATAAGGGCGCCCGAGGCGAGTGAGGTGGGGGACCGAGATGCTTGCTGAGCTGCGATGGGAATTTCTGAGGGCGACGATGTGGCTTTCGCGCAGGCTTCCCTGCGCTGCCACAAGGAGGCTGTGCGCCTCCTCGGTGAGCACGTCGATGCGTCGCATGTGGCTTGACCTGTAGCTTGGGTGAGGAATCCCTGTGGTCCGAATCGCCTGCTCTTTGGTTTCGATTTCCCATCTGTAACCCCCCAGGGGGGAGCGCCCGCGTTTTCGTGCGCCGGACTTCTCCGTCTCAAGGTAGGGTCTTCCCCTCAGTCGCATGGGCGCGGCGAGTCGCCAACCCAATGGGGGTATACTTGCTGCTCGAATGACCGTGGAAGGTAACGTGCATCGTACGTCGCTTGTGGCCGTGGTCGTGAGTTCGCGCTGAAGGCGCGAGAGGAGGCTCCACCATGGCACAGAAGATCCAGGGTACCGAGGACCTATACGGCGGATACATGCGCGCTTGGCAGCGCATGCAGGATGTGGCCCGCGAGCTCTTTGGGGCATACGGCTTCGATATGATCGAGACGCCCGCGATCGAGCAGGTGGACACCTTCGTCCATGGCATTGGCGAGTCCACCGACGTGGTACGCAAGGAGATGTTCCGTGTGGTGTCCGGAGCCCTCCTCGAAAACCTCCTCGAGGCAGGTACCGAGTCGAGTCTCAAGGCCAAGCAGCGTATGGCCATGCGGCCCGAGGGAACGGCGGGCGTGGTGCGCGCCGCAGTGGAGAACAACTTCGTGCCCCAGGGCGCTGCCCCCGTCAAGCTCTGGTATGCCGAGCCCATGTTTCGAGGCGAGCGTCCGCAGAAGGGACGCCTACGTCAGTTTCACCAGATCGGTGTGGAGTGGATCGGCGCGTCCGACCCGGCGGCTGACGCCGAGTGCATCATCGTGCTCATGGAGTTCTACCGGCGCCTGGGCTTTGATCCGTCCAAGCTCCGCCTGCGCGTCAACTCGATGGGGGACGCGACCTGCCGTCCCGTCTATCGCGAGAAGGTTCGTCAGTTCATTCTCGGCCATGCCGATGAGATGTGTGAGGACTGCCTCGAGCGCGCCGACATCAACCCCCTGCGTGCCTTCGACTGCAAGAACGACCACTGCAGCGAGGTCATGAAGGGCGCACCGCTGGCCGTTGACAACCTCTGCGACGACTGTGCCGAACACTATGCGCAGGTCAAGGCCTATCTCGACGAGGCTGGAATCGCCTATGTGGAAGATCCGACGCTCGTGCGCGGTCTCGACTACTACACGCGCACGGTCTTTGAGGTCGAGGCCTTGGACGGTGGAGTGGGTGCCATCGGCGGCGGCGGTCGCTACGACGGGCTCATGGAGCTCGAAGGGGGAAAGCCCACACCGGGTATCGGCTTCGCGGTGGGCTTCGAGCGCATCGCCCTCGCCCTCGCGGCTCAGGGAGGTTCGCTCGAGACGGCGGAGCCTTCCTGCGTCTATGTGGCGTGTACCTCCCCGAGGGAGCGCGACGTCGCGTTCAGGGCGACAGCTCGCGCTGCGCCAGGCGGGCATCCGTACCGAGGCCGACTATCAGGGTCGCTCGCTCAAGAGCCAGTTCAAGCAAGGCCGACAGGCTTGGCGCGGTGGCATGTGTCGTGATCGGGCCCGACGAGGTCGCGGCGGGCGTTGCGGACTCTGCGTGACATGGTCACGCACGAGCAGGTCAGCGTACCTCTGGACGGTCTGGTCGCAGCGGTCACGTCCCAAAAGGGGACAGGGACCTTTTAGGACAGTTCTGTTACACGATGCGGTATGTTACGTTTCTGTTTCATCTTCTTCGTGTCGTTCTTCTGGAAATGCTTCGGGGTTTTGAACCGGCGCTCGTATGTGCGTAGGATTCTTCCCACCTTTACTGGGGGAGGTCTTCTATGGTACGTGTGGCGCGGCGAGTTGCGGTCTCAGGGTTTTATCACGTGGTCCTTCGCGGCTGCGGAAAGCAATACATCTTTGATGATGATGCCGACAGGTGGCGCTTCTACGACCTGATGAAGCGCGAACTAGTCGAGAAAGGCATTGCCATTCTGGCCTGGTGTTTCATGTCGAATCATGTTCATCTTCTGGTGCTGACGAATCGCGTGTACTCAGTGAGGCAATGCGGAACCTCTCATCTTCGTATGCCCTGTACTTCAATAGAAGGAGCGGGCATGTGGGCCACCTGTTCCAGGAGCGGTTCGGGAGCTTTCCCATTGAGGACGAGAACTACCTGCTGGAGGTTGTTCGCTATATTCACGACAATCCGCAGCACGCCGGCCTGTGCGATGCAAGACGGTGGTTCTGGAGCAGCTACCGCGAGTACGTGGGGCGACCCGAGGTTTCGGATACCGCCTTGGTGCTTGAGCTTGCAGGCGGAAGGGATGGGTTCGTCTCGTGCAGCGCGGCCTATGGCGAGATGACCCACTGCTTCGAGGGAAGACGAAGGGTTCCCGAGGATGATGCCAGGGCCGTGGCCAAGAGGGCGCTGGGGGGAACTGATCCCAAGGACGTCAAGACGCTCGAGCGAGGTTGTCGCATGAAGGCGCTCGTCTTGCTGCGCGCGACGGGGCTCTCCGTTCGGCAGATCGAGCGGCTGACGGGCATAGGGGCAAAGGCCATAACGAGACTAACGAGGTTGACGCAGAAGGGCCCAAAGGGGGACAGGGATGTTTTGGGACAGGACGAGTTGTCCCAAAACATCCCTGTCCCCCTTTGGGCCCTTCTGCGTCACTGGTAGCGAAGAGACTCCACCGGATCGAGCTTTGCGGCACGCCGTGCGGGACCGTAGCCGAAGACCATCCCGATGAGCACGCAGATGCCCGTTGCCGTGGCGACGGCGGTGGGGGAGATGATCGGTACGATCTGTCCGATCCCGGCCATGCCCGACGCCGCGCTCGTAAGCGCCCAGGCCCCCGCATATCCCAGGAGTATCCCGAAGACGCCGCCGACGATGCAGAGCATGACGCTCTCGAGCAGGAAACTGCCTGGTGATGTCGGAGCTCCTCGCACCAAGCGCCTTGCGCAGCCCGATTCTCGCGGATGCGTTCGGTCACGTTCGTGAGCATCATGTTCATGATGCCAATGCCGCCGACCACGAGCGACACGCCCGCGACGGTGGTCATGAGGAGCTGGAAACGCAGCCATGGTGGCGTCGAGCTGGTCCATGATCGACTTCATCGTGGTGATGGAGACCGCATACTGCTGGTTCTCCTCGCTGATGTTGAAGTACTTGATGAGGAAGCTCTTCGTCTTGTCGCCGATGGCGTTCATGTCGGCGCCCTCACGGGCGTAGCCGATGATCTGGTCGATAGACGAGCGTCCGCTCACGCGCGTGGTGAGCGTGGAATAGGGCATGTAGATCATCTGGCTGTTCATGCCGCTCGCCTCGATGACGCCTACGACCGAATAGGAGTCGTCGTTGATGCGGATGCTCTGTCCCACCACGTCGGTGGCGGAGGAGCCCAGAGCTTGGAAACCACCTGCTGGTCGATGACCACGCTCATGGCAGCCACCCGTGCATTTCGTCGGCAGTGAGGAGGCGGCCCGCTTCACGAGCTTGGAGCCCACGGCGGTGAAGTAGTCCTCGTCGCAGCCGATGATCTGTGCGCGTCGATGCGAGACGCGTGCCGTTGGTCGCCTTGCCGCTGTAGTACGAGGACGGCCGACACGAACTCGTAGTCGGGGACGTTGAGCTCGAGCTGCTTGAGGTCGTCCATCGTGACCTGGCGCGTCTCGGGATAGCAGGAGATGTAGACGAGGCGAGACTGATTGAGGCCGAGCTGTCCCACGAGCGACATCTTGATGCCGTCGATAAGGGCCGTCATCGCGATGACGGCCGCGATGCCGATGACGATGCCGAGGATGGTGAGCAGGCTGCGCAACGCGGTTGGCCTCGAATGGCCGTGAACGTCTCGTAGAGGAGGTCGCGCAGCCTCATGCGATCGCCTCCCCCTGTGTCATGGCCGCCTCGCGCTCGGCGAGATGGGCCCTGAAGGCCTGCTCCTCCTCGGCGGAGAGCAGCTTGCCGTCCCGGATGTACACGGTGCGGTCCGCCCAGGCGGCAACCTCGGCTCCGTGGGTGATGACGTACGCTGGTCTTGCCCTGACGCTGCATGCGGCGAAAGGTCTTCATGACCATCTCGCCCGTCGCACGTCGAGGTTGCCCGTGGGTTCGTCGGCGAGGATGAGCGACGGGTCGTTGACGAGGGCGCGCGCGATTGCCACGCGCTGCATCTGCCCACCCGAGAGCTCGTTGGAGCTGTGATCGTAGAGGTCCTCGGGAAGATCGACCGCGTGCAGCGCCTTGAAGGCGCGCAGCTCTCGCTCGCCCACCGGGACGTCCGAGTAGACGAGCGGCAGCATGACGTTGCGCAGCACGGTGGTGCGCGGCAGCAGGTTGAAGGACTGAAAGACGAAGCCCAGACGCGTGGCACGGACCACGGCGAGGTCATCGTCGGAGAGTGACGAGACCTCGAGGTCCTCGAGCTTGTACGATCCCGTGGTGGGGGAGTCGAGGCAACCAAGGATGTTCATGAGCGTGGACTTGCCCGAACCGGACGGACCCATGATGGCGAGGAACTCACCGCGCGCCACCGTGAGCGAGCGAGACGCCGCGCAGCGCGGGCGTGAAGCCGGCTGCGGTCTCGTAGATGCGGTAGACGTTCTCGACCTCGATGACGGGGGCGGTCATGGCTACTGCGCCACAGCTGTGGAAGAGGTCGTGACATCGCCATCGGCAGAGCCGCTCGAATAACCCACGAGCTGGACCAGGTCGCCCTCGGACACGGAGCCTTCGATGGCGGCGGTGGAGCTGTTCTTTGCCACGACGCTCACCTCTCGTTCCTCTGCCTCGCCCGTCTGCGCGTCGGTAACCACATACACGCTGTACGTGGAGTCACTGGTCTGCACGAGGGCGGAGGAGGGCACGGTGAGCGCGTCGGGCACGCTCTGGAGCTTGATGGACACGCTGGCCGTCATGCCGGGTTTGAGTGCGGCTGCAGGGCTGGGAATGAGCAGGTCGACGCCATAGGTCACGATGCCGGTCGATCCGCTCGCGGCGTCTGTGGTCGACATCGTGGAGACGTGCGTGACGGTGGCGTCGAGCGTGACGCCAGGTAGTGCCGAGAAGGTCACGGTCGCGGACTGGCCCACGGCGATTGGAGACGTCGCTCTCGTTGATCTGCACGGTGACGGTCATCTGCAGAGGTCGGCGATCTGGATGAGGCTGCTGCCGGTGGTCCCGGTGGTGCCTGCGGTACCGGTGGAGCCGATGCGAGGACCCGAGATGGCGTTCATGGTCACGACGCTGCCTGCGGTGGGTGCGGTCACGGTGCGCTTGGCGGCGGCTTGGGCCACCGCGTCGTCATAGTTCTGCTGCGCGGTCTGCTGCGCGAGGACGGCGTTCTCATAGGCCGACTGCGTGTCGTAGACGGCCTGCTCGGGACCCGTGCCGTCGTAATAGGCGTCGTAGGCGTTGCTGTAGGTGGTATAGGACGCGCTTGTGGTGTTCTTGGCGGTCTTGAGTTCGATCTCGGCCTGCTTGACGGCCTTGTCGAGACTGTCGTTCTTGACGGTGAAGAGCGTGTCGCCTGCGTTGACGACGGATCCCTCCTGCACGTAGACCTGGTCGATGATGCCATCTACCTCGGGCGTTACGACCACCGACGAGACGGGCCTGACGGAGCCGGACGCGGAGACCGCGTCTTCGAAGTCCTCGCGCGTGACCGTGGCGGTGGGGATGGAGCTGCCCGTGACGCTGCCATCGCCGGGCTTCTGGCTGAGCCACCAGGTGATGCCGACTCCTGCGACGATGCCGACGATAATGGCGGCGCGGATGATCTTCTTGCGCCGACGCTGCTTGCGATGGCGCATGAGGCTGTCGTAGGCGAGCTTGGACTCCACGTCCTCCTCGTCTGCGTCCTCCTCGACCGTGCTGGAGAGGGTGGCGAGGGGAAGATGTTCGGTCTCGGTCTGGCTGGCCTGCGCGGACTCCGGCTTTGCATCGGGGCTTTCGTCCCTTTGGATGAAATCGGGCATCTCTCCTCCAAGGCGCACGCGATTGCGGTGTGTTTGAGGTGCATTCGGTGCGGGCGGCTATCATCTAAGGCGCGCCATGCGTCCGATTGTGCCTTGCGAGAGCATACAAGAACGGGCGGGCGCATTTGGCCGGTATTCAGCTTACGTTTGTGTAAGGTATCGTCCGCGCAGGCAGACGTCCCAGCAAGGTGGTAGACGGCATGACAGAAGACGGAATCGCACATATCGTCTCGATCGGTGAGAAGACCATCGTCGCGCGTGCCAGCAAGGACTGCACGGCGACGGCCCTCGCGCTTGCGCTCGGCATGTCGCACGTCTCGGCGGATGCGGCCCTGCGTCGTGGCCTCGTGCGTCGTGCCACTGGTCCGCGCTTGCGGGCGCCTCTCGCGTGGCGGCAGGAGAGACGGTCGAGGTCCTGCTCGAACCCTCCGCGACGACTCGTCCCGTGACGGCTGCGCCTGCGAGCGTGGTCTGGGAGGACCCCCTCGCGCTCCTGGCCGACAAGCCCGCAGGTCTTCTCGTCCATGGTGACGGTACCGGAGCCGAGACGCTCAGCGACCACGTGCAGGCGCACCTGGCGGCCGAGGGCAGCTGTGCCGTGGCGCAGGCCGTGCAGCGTCTGGACGTGGAGACCACGGGTCTCGTGCTCTTCTCCAAGACGGAGCAGTTCCAACCCGCCTTCGATGCGCTCGTTGCGGGGAACTCCATGCGGAAGCGCTATCTCGTCGAGGTCATGGGCAGCTTCCCCTGGGGAGAGACCAGCATCGAGCAGCCCATCGGGCGCGACCGCCACGATGCCCGCCGCATGCGCGTCTCGCCTGCAGGCAAGCACTCGCTCACGCGCGTGACGCGTCTTGCCATGGAGAATCGCCGCTCGCTTCTGCTCGTGGAGCTTGCGACGGGCAGGCGTCATCAGATTCGCGTGCATCTGGCAAATCTCGGATTTCCCGTGGTGGGTGATACCCTCTATGGGGGAGCCCGCTCGGAGACGGGCCTCATGCTCCACGCCTGGGAGGAGCGCTTCGTGCATCCCGTGACGGGGGAGACGCTCTGCCTGCGCACGTCATGGCCTGTGAGGTTTGGTTCGTGGGAGGCGCGCTCGAGCGAGATCTGAGCCATACTGAAAGGCATCGAGCACCGGTAAGCGCGAACGAGGGGAAGGTACATGGCCGATACCATGCGGGGTGTCTACACCAATCTCACCGAGATCCGCAGGAGGGTCTTCAGCGAGGTGGCACGGGTCATCTACAATGCGGCGAACAATCCCGACTGGACCTATGCCGACATGGATGCGGCCTTTGAGGAGCTGCCCTACAAGATCATCCCCGGTGACGTGGCAACCTATCGCGAGAGCGTCTTCCTCGAGCGGGCCATCGTGACCGAGCGCGTCCGTCTGGCCTCGGGGCTCTCCCTCCAGGGCGTGGACAGACCCAACCACATATCCGACGGTCTGGCTGCCGCGGCAGGTCCCGACCAGTATTACGAACCGCCGCTCATCAACGTGATCTCCTTCGCCTGCAACGCCTGCAAGGACAACGTCTACGAGGTCACCAACACCTGTCAGGGCTGCCTGGCGCACCCCTGCCGCGAGATCTGTCCCAAGGGAGCCATCTCCTTCGTCAACAAGAAGGCATTCATCGACCAGGACATGTGCATCCACTGCGGACTCTGCCAGAAGGCCTGTCCCTATCAGTCCATCCACCACTTCGTGCGCCCCTGTGCCGAGGCCTGCGGCATGGATGCGATCGGTTCCGACGACCACGGTCGCGCCAGGATCGATCACGACAAGTGCGTGGCCTGCGGGCAGTGCCTCATCAACTGCCCCTTCGGTGCCATCGCCGACAAGAGCCAGCTCGTTCAGGTCATCTGGTCGATTCTCTCCGGCGATGAGGTCATCGCCGCCGTGGCTCCCGCCTTCGTGGGTCAGTTCGGCGGCAAGGGCAACGTCGGCAAGCTCCGTGAGGCCTTCAAGCAGCTGGGCTTCTCGGGTGTCGAGGAGGTCGCCCTCGGCGCCGACCTCTGCAGCGTCCAGGAGGCCGAGGACTTTCTTGCGGAGGTTCCCGACAAGCTGCCGTTCATGGGTACCTCGTGCTGTCCTGCCTGGTCATCCATGGCCAAGAAGGAGTTCCCCGAGTACGCCGGGTGCATCTCGATGGCTCTCACGCCCATGACGCTTACGGCTCGGATGATTCGGAAGTACCATCCCAAGGCGAAGATCGTCTTCGTGGGGCCGTGCTCCGCGAAGAAGCTCGAGGCCATGCGCACATCCGTCCGCTCGGAGGTCGACTTCGTGCTCACCTTCGAGGAGATGGCCGGCATGATGGACGCGCGCGACATCGACTACCTTGCCCTCCACGATGACAACGAGTCCGATTTCGACGTGGCGAGCGAGGACGCCCGCAACTTCGCCGTATCGGGCGGAGTCGCCAACGCCGTCGCCAACGTCATCCGCCGCGGACATCCTGAGGTCGAGGTCAAAATCGCCTCGGCGGAGGGCCTCGAGGACTGCCGGAAGATGATGAAGGATGCCGCGAAGGGGAGGTATCCCGGATACCTGCTCGAGGGCATGGCCTGCCCGGGCGGCTGCATCGCAGGTGCCGGCACGCTGCAGAGCATCAACAAGTCCAAGGGAGCCGTGGCGCGCTACGCCAAGCGCTCCCCGCACAAGAACGCCGTGGACAACGAGTTCCGCAGCCTCATCGGCGAGCTCGAGTACTCGGACGATGGCATCGAGCCAAAGGACGACCGGACCGAATAGTCGCACCCCTGTGCACGTCGCGGGGGGCAAGACGGGCACAAAGAGAGGGACCGGGATCACTTCGTCCTGGCCCCTCGTTTCTTCTGCTCTGGTTACCGCCCTAGCCGCTACTCCTTGGCGCCGTCGACCGAGGCGAAGAAGGTCGCCTGGTTGAAGGCATCCTTGATGGTCTTGCCATGGATGAATGGAAGGGAGAGGAACTCACTGACGGTGCTCACGAGCTCGGAGCAGTCGACGAAGTGGTTCTTCGAGTTGCGGCGACTGGTGTCCTGGGCGCGCCACGCCTCGTAGTTCACGTCGGTGAGATAGTAGACATCGGAACCGACCTTCATGTAGACCGAATGGTTGACGTGCAGGTATTCGGCCAGGCCCTCGTAATTGATGTCGAGTGCCTCAGCAGCTTTCTTTCCCATGGCATGTCCTTTCCGTCGAAAGACCAGACCTGCTTTGAAAGAACTATAACCCCCACGTAAGGTCGTATCGAGTTCTGTTCCAAAAGGTTCTGGCAAGCGTTGCAAAACTGGTCGTAGGCTGAATCAGCCGCAGGTAAAAGCCCATGGAGGATATGTGTTGCCGCGCTAGGCGAGGATGGCTGCCCCAAGTTCGGCGGGCGTGTCGACGATTCTCTCGGCACCCTGCGAGATGAGCCACGAGCGGTCGCGGAAGCCCCACGAGCAGATGATGCAGTCGCAGCCGAGGTTGCGCGCCGTGGCGATGTCGACCTCGGAGTCGCCCACGTAGACGAGGCCCTCACGTGTGACCCCGAGATCGGCGAGTATCACGTCGCACATGTCGGGTGCGGGCTTCTTCGGGATGCCTGCCCGTTCCCCCATGGCATAGTCGAAGATGCCTCCGAAGTACTCCCTCGTGAGTGCCTGTACGGCAAAGTCGGCCTTGTTGGAGACGAGCGCGCACCTGACTCCGTATCCGCGCAACCGAGAGACCATCTCGAGCATCCCGTCGTAGGGGTGGGTCGCGTCGTTGTTGTG
>Ga0268359_11722_pt1 | contig 18132 bp, 18 predicted proteins | sample BioMet11_FD_194416 | JGI IMG/M metagenome (GOLD analysis project Ga0268359, IMG submission 194416) | Sewage microbial communities from Oakland, California, United States - Biofuel 11 (PacBio Assembly) | ecosystem: Engineered > Wastewater > Sewage > Unclassified | place: USA: California | collected...
TTTTCAGGTATTCTTGAGTTTCCTTTGAGGTATGTATTTTGTGATTATCCATGATAATTTTGATTTTTCTTCTGGATAAATTAACTCAAGTTCTTTAAGGAATTGAATGAATTCCCAGCTTTTATGTTGTTCAAATACTTTGTAAGTGATTCTTCCTGATATCAAATCAATTCCAGCTAACAGTGAAAGAGTTCCATGTCTTTTGTATTCATAATCTCTTGCTATTGTAGAATATGTCTTTCTACCGGCATTAGATCTGGGTAAACATTTCCAATTGCTTGAATACCTGGCTTTTCATCGTAGGAAATGATTACTGATTCAATTTTTTCTTTTTTTTAAATTTCTCACTTAATTCATTAGCCTCTCTATATGTAGCGAAGACATTGGCTGCTTTTTGATCAAACTCTGGGTCAACCTTAGCAACATAATATTCTATCTTATGCGGTTTTATGTTGCTTGCATTGAGAATCTTTGAAATAGTTCCCTGAGTTATCGAAGATAAATCAGGGTATCCTTCTTTGACACAATTCTCCCTGATATGTTTCGCAAGAAGTCTCTGAGTCCAGATTTCATGAGGATAACCAAGATCTTTCGGCTTCATACATGCAAGTGAAATTACAAAAGCTCGTGATTCGGCACTAATGTCTTGAGGTCTCCCACTTCTGGGCTTATCTATTAAACCTTCTTTAACCCCTAAATCTAAAACTCTTTTTATCCATTTTCTGACAGTTGTATAATCTACTTCCAACTCTCTGGATATTTCAGTATCATTTTCCCCTGATAGCTTAAAAGTATGATTTTAGATCTCTCAATGATACTTGCTGCTTGATTTCTAGATCGGCTAAGCTTGATAAGATAGTCTAAATCTTTTTGAGTAAATGATAATTTGGGGCGACGGCTTATACGAGACATAAGGTTAGTTATAGAACAATTAACTAATTATTTTTATGGGTAGATATCAGAATCTAACCACTAGAATGTGAAAATTGTGGAGTTCTTCAAATAAAAGTTCCATGGGCTCGCGAAAAAAAGCAGTTTTACTTTCGAATGGAAGCTCTGATCCTGGAACTATCAAAAAGAATGCCAGTGTTACAAATCGGAAAGTTGCTTGGAGAATATGACAAAAAGCTTTGGAGAGTCATAAACCATTACACTGACGATGCAAGATCTAAAGAGGATTTATCGGATGTATATGTTGTTGGTATAGATGAAACTTCATGCAAGAAAGGACATGAATACATAACGCTTGTTGTTGATCTAAAAGATTCGAAAGTAATATTTGCTTGTGAAGGAAAAGACTCTTCAACTATTACCAGTTTTAGCAAAGATTTGCAAGATCATAATGGAAACAAAAGCAACATTAGATCAGTATGTTGCGATATGTCTCCTTCGTATATCAGTGGGATTTCAAAGGAATTTCCAGATGCAAAAATTACATTCGATAGATTCCATGTGATGAAAGCAGTGAATGAAGGATTAAATGAAGTAAGGATACAAGAACAAAAAAAACAAAGGAACTCAAAAATACCAAATTCATATGGGTTACGAACGAGGAAAATCTAACTGATAAACAGAGAGAAAGGCTTCTAGAATTCCAAATCAAAAACTAGATACATTCAGAGCATATAATCTAAAAGAAAGCCTTAGAAAGTTATGGGAATGCAAAAGCCGAGAGGAAGCTGAACAATATCTTAAAAAGTGGTATTTTCGGGCAACTCATAGTAGATTAGAGGCAATAATTGAGGTTGCTAAAACCATTAAAAGTCATTGGGATGGAATTCTAAACTACTTGATTCCAGAGTCACGAACGGAACTTTGGAAGGTATTAATAGTATTGTACAGTTGATAAAAAGAAATGCTAGAGGGTATCGAAACACTCACTATTTTATTACGATGATCTATCTAAAATTAGGAAAGTTAGATTTCAAACTACCCATCTGAAACGACGAAGAGCCCAATTAACGGACCTCTGTGAGTGTACAGACCATTAGATTCTGGCATCAGAAAAACTAACAGGTAAATACGCAAGTTGTTAAGAAAATAAGAAGGAGCAAAAATTTATGATGCAATCGTTTATAGTGGAACATTATCTCGACAAAGATGTAGACGTTTACTGCGGTGAGCCTGACGTTTTCAAAAGGAAATGTAAAAGCCTGTGCCGACAACGTTTTGACGCTCAGTAGCCAGGGGAAACTTACCCATATAGCCATTGACAAAATAATAGCTATCTGGAACCAATAAGCTCAAAGTTTCATATTCCAATTATTCCTGTATTATAGAGGATAAATGGACTAAGGAAAGATTTTGAGGGTCTTTTCCTAAACCTGATTAAAACTGGAAAGTGCTCTGGAAATCTTGACTAGTACCCTGGTTTCCGGGAAATAAAGGTCATTTAAATCAGTGACCCAGAGTTTAATAAGTGAGAAAATACCGAGGTGCAAAGAAATGCAGCCTTTTATAGTAGAACACCTTTTAGGCGAAGTCGTAGATGTTTACTGTGGGGGCCCTGATGTTTTTAACGGAAGGGTGGAAGCCTGCGCAGACAACGTGCTCACTCTCGAGCATAATGAAAAGTACACGCACGTAGCAATTGACAAGATAATAGCCATCTGGCAGGCTTAACTGATATAAACAGTTCATCGAATAAAAAGAATGCTTGGTCCTGGGCATATCAGATTTTGGACGTACTGAACTCTGAACGCATTAAGTTTTGAGGCATTGAATCCTGGAAAAGTTTCGAAGCTTTAATACTTCGTCTTTTTCAGCAGTTTTTTAAGTTCAAAAAAGTGGAAAATAAAGTAATCCTATTAGTAGCGAAAAAAATGAAGTAATCCTAAATAGCAAATTTCGAATCTCTGGATTACTTTTCGGTTTTCTTAACTCATGCTTTCCTGCAACTCTTTGCATGGGAAGCAATAAATTCCCTCATCAATTTTGCTCCAAGCATGGCGGTTTGCCCGGAATCATATTCAGGGGCAATTTCTACGACATCAAAAGCCATTGAAAAAGGAGCGAGCGTCCTTATTGCAGTCCTTACATCTCGCGCACTCAGGCCGAAAGGCTCAGGCGTGCCGAGACCAGGAGCATAAGACGGGTCTATTGCATCCATATCAAGGGAAAGATAGATCTGGCTGCAATCAAGCCACTCAAGGGCTTCTTTGAGGATCTCTACCATGCCAGTGGATTCCACATCATCGGCTGTATAATACTTCAGGTTGTTTTCTCTGGCAAAAATCCACTCTTCTTCCGGGCCGCTTCTTATGCCTATGGAAACAAGATTCTTAGTAACCTCACTGAGAATATTTCGGGACACACAGGCATGGTTATGCTTAAAGCCCCTGTACTCTTCCCTGAGGTCAAAATGAGCATCCAGGACAAGGACCCCGAAATCTTCTCCTGCAAGTTCGGCGCAGGCTTTCACCATAGCGAAAGTCAGCGAATGCTCCCCTCCAAGCATAATGGGAAGCTTTCCATCATTCAGGAGGTCTTTTGTAGCTTCGTAAAGACTCTGCAGGGTCTCGTCAACCAAAGCTGAAGTTTCCAGATTCCGGCATCATAGATCGGAAGATCGACAAGGTCTATGTCGAAAGTCGGGTTGTAACTCTCAAAATTCGCAGAAGCCTGCCGCATAGCGTCAGGAGCCCAGCGACTGCCTGCCCTGTAAGAAGAGGTATTATCAAAAGGCACGCCGAAGATAACATAACGTGCAGATTCATAGTCTGCAAGAGCGTCTATAAAGGAATTGGGTAAAAACATAATTTAGCCTGATTGAAATTATTTGCTTAAAAAAAGAACGACTCAGGTTCTTAACCTGAGTTTCACTTTAGTTTTGAAAGTTTATGTCCGTATATCGAGCTTGACCTTGCTAAGAGCTGTAATGTAAGAAATCTCTTCACCCTCTTTGACCTTATCCTTGTATTCATCAGGAATTACGATCTCAAAGGTTGAGAAGTCTCCCATGTCCATAAGCTGGGCAATGTCGCCGGTAATCGAGATTACCTGTGCAGTCTTTCTTTCCACAATCGGGACGTATACTTTGGTTGCAACTGAGCCTATGAAGGAGCGCTTCTGGCCGTCAAAGAGTCCGATAGCCTCTACTCTTGCCTTTGCAGCCCCGTGTTTTCCCGGCTTGGATTTGGTAATGCTCTTTATGACACATGCTTCGTCATCGATAATTACGTATTTCCCTTCTTTGAGTTCCTTTACTTCTACCTGCTGTTTCATAACGATTCTCCCATACGTTTTTAGATGTTTATAAATAAGCTGTAAACGCCATTCCGGATTTGCCAGAAACTTTCCACGGCTCCGGTAAAGTAGTATAAGAAGGCTTTTCTAATTTTTAAGCCTGACTCTTATTTTACCAATACATTACTTAAGATCTGCATAGAAAAACTGGAAAATATTCCGAGCTTGGAGTGCCTGCAGAGCTAATCTACAGATCGAGAACTAATACGATTAATTTATCCTTGACTATATAACGCTTGTGCGAGATTTTACGTCTTTTGACTGGATTCCGGGAAAACTACCTGAAATCTCCGAAAAAATCCGGAAAAATCCAGATTAAAGGAATACTGGACTAAAGGGAATATTAGATTAAAGGGAATATTGGATTAAAGGGAATATTGGATTAAAGGGAATATTGGATTAAAGGGAATATTGGATTAAAGGGAATATTGGATTAAAGGGAATATTGGATTAAAGGGAATATTGGATTAAAGGGAATATTGGATTAAAGGGAATATTGGATTAAAGGGAATATTGGATTAAAGGGAATATTGGATTAAAGGGAAAATCCTTTACTCAATAAGATTTATTATTCTCCTGGAGCGTGCGGTATAGTAAATTTGCTTGGAAGTTTTTCCTTTTTTCTTTTACAGGTGTTTCCGGACTCCATTCCGCAATTCTTACGCCACCCACACTGCCTTTCCAACTTTCGTCTTAAAGGCTGATCCCAAGCTCCTTTAACTTTTCCGATCCGGGAATTCCTTCTTCATCCCATCCGCGGTAATGGTAATATTCCTGAAGTGCAGCTTCGAATTCCTGCCTGGGAAGTCCGTACCCTTCATTTTTACCCCTCGTTTTCAAACAGCCTTTCAGGAAGGGTATCGTCTTTTCGAGTAAATCCTGCTTTAAGATTATACATTCTCTCCAGATTATAGATTCTTTCTCCGATTTTCAGGAGCTCCGCAGGTGAAATCTCCATACCTGCACCCGAAAGCAGGAGAGCAGAACCTAGCTCTTCGTTAAGGGCAAAACCTGAGTAGGGGCAGAATACAAAAGAGTCAAGAACTGCAGTCAGGTTTTCAAATACCTGGAGGATACCTGCTTTTCCTTTAAGGATCAGACGGTTAAGACTTACAGGCCTTCCAAGTACCTCTGGCCCGACCATGAAAGCAGTAAGATAGTCTCCCCCGTGGCTGGAAGTAGCATAAGCCAGGGCCTGTCCCCTTATCCCTCGCGGATCAAAACCTCCTAGTTCGAGCCCCTTTACATCCATGCTCAGGTCTTTTCTCCCAGGGCCTGATAAGTATTGTCTGGCTCCATTTCCGAGTTTGCCTCCTTCCCCGATTTCAAAGAGCCTGGATTCCATTTCATTAGCCTCGATTATTCCTTCTTTGAGTTCTGCATATGCCCCGAGCACGGAACCTGCCGAGATAGGATCAAGCCCGTAATCCTTACATATCCTGTCAGCCTTAAGCACGGAAGTGAGATCAGAGTTTTCAAGGTTAAACCCGAAGGCCCATAAGGAATCGTAATCAGGTAAAATCTGTCCTGTCTCTTTAAACATCGGCCCTGCTCCTTTAATTCTCTTTTTACAACCCAGAGGACAGCCAGGGCAACTCTCATTTTCAAGCTCGAAAGTGGATTTGATACGCTCTCCTGAAAGCGCATCTGCAAAGAGAGTCTTTTTTCCGGTAAAGTTCCTGCTGGGGATGAGATTCATATAATCCAGCAGTTTTACAAGCGCAGACGTGCCGTAATTTGCAAGGCCTTTTGAAAGCACAGGGCTTGCATCAAAGAGCTTCAATAGTTTTATCTCAAGTTCTTGGAATCTCTCAGAATCGAAAGGTGAAAGTTCTTTTTCTCCGTTTACAACCACGGCTTTGAGCATTTTTGAACCGGCAACCGCACCCAGACCCCCTCTCCCGCTATGTATGGAATCAACAACAAAGGAGGAGATAAGAACCTGTTTTTCTCCTGCCCTGCCAATACAGGCCACGCTGCCTTTATTTTCAAGGGCTTTGGTACAGGCTCTAACATTCATTCCCCAGAGCTGTTCTGCGGAAACGATTTTGACATTTCCTTCCTCTATTTTTACATACGAAGGCTTTTTTGCCTTTCCGATAACTACCAGAGCATCAATCCCGTCTTTCCTGAGTTCGCTTCCGAAGCCCCCAGTCATATTCCAGCTAAATACTGTGCCTGTTAGAGGAGATTTTGATGTGAGAACCGCACCTGAAGCCATCGGGGCAAGGCCAGAGAGAGGCCCAGAGGTGAATATTAAGGGATTTTCCGGGCTAAGAGGGTCAATATTCGCGTCTGCAAGTTCGGAAAGCAGTTTTACTCCCAGCCCTCGCCCACCAAGGTATTTCCGAATTAAGTTTCCATCGGTCCTGACTGTATTTATAGATTCGGAACCAAGGTCTACATATACTGTTTTTCCTGTCCAGCCAACCATATTAATTCCTCTATTCCTTTTCCCGTTTCTTTTCAATCCTGCTTCTTAATTTTGTTTTGTACTTTTGTTTTTGCTTCTGTTTTTACTTCTGATTCTTAATTCTGATTCTTAATTCTGATTCTTAATTCTGATTCTTAATTCTGATTCTTAATTCTGATTCTTAATTCTGATTCTTACCTATGGATAGACAACCATGGATAAGATCATAATAGTTAACATTAGCGTTTTTATTTAATAACCTGAGAATGAGAACTATGACCTTAATGGCAACTAATCCCATAAACACCGTAGATATGCAAAATCAAATCACCAAATAAATCAAAAAAGAAAAAATTAATGAAAAAATTAGAGAGTGTTCTTGATTTTCGTTATCGTCTCCTGATGACTATAAACTTAATCCTCACTCTTAATTTACTTATATCTGGTCGATAATTTCCTTTGCTTGCCTGACCATGTAATCTGCTTCATCAGCCGAAACCTGTTCACATAGCTTCATTTTTTCAACGAGATGAATGAAGGAATTAAGCATAAAAACAGCTTCTTTATTCTCACCCTTTTCAGAGTAACATTTCGAAGTATCAAGCAGATCTACCAGGCCTGTTTTTGTATTTACATGGCACCTGTATGTAATTTCCACATACTCCTTAAGAGCCTGTATCCCGTCCAGAGGCATTAGCTCCAAAGAACAATTGTTGGAAGGCTGGGTTCCGTTCTCATCTCCTTCGTCCTCGTCCGTATAGTTGTCATCCAGAGGAGGCACTTCAGCCGGGGCAAGAGTAAACATGTAGATATCGGGGTTTCCATTGCGGGAATCATGCCACACTATTCTGTCCCCATAGATATCAAGTATCCCAGTAACTCCTACCCATGCATCATCATCGACCGCTAATATCCAGACTGATCCGCTGGTAGTAATCCGGGTTTCCTTAGAAGTGGAAAGGTTGTACATGTAAATATCGGGCCTGCCACTGCGATCATCTACCCATACAATTCTGTCTCCATAGATCGAAGGTAACCCTTGATTAAATTCATTGGTAGTTATCTGAGTTTCCGTGGAAGTGGAAAGATTATACATATAGATATCCCAGTTTCCATTTCGATAGTCTTCCCATACTATCCTGTCCTCATAGATATCAGGAACTCTTTGAATTGAGTTATTTGTGATTATCTGGGTTTCTGTAGAAGTTGAAAGGTTATACATGTAAATATCCAGATTTCCGTCATGACCTTCCGTCCACACAATATTGTCTCCGTAGATTGCAGGATAGTCCTGATATGACGTGTTGTTGCTTATCTGGACTTCCGTAGAAGTGGAAAGATTGTACATGTAGATGTTATTGATTGCCCACACTATCCTATCCTTATAGATACAAGGATTATCTATTACATCATCATGTATCTTGGTTTTATTAGAAGTAGAGATGTTATAAGTGTAGACCTCTGGGTTTCCATTCTGCCACTCATTCCACACTATTCTGTCCCCGTAGATATCAGAAGATACTTTGTCTGAACTATCATTGGTGATCTGAATTTCTTTATGGGCGGAAAGATCGTACATATAGATGTCATAGCCTCCAGCAGGATATCCAGATTGACCAATGCCTTCTCCGTTGCGAGCATCCTGCCATACTATTCGATTTCCGTAGATAGTTGGGTTGATCTGAAATGATCCGTTCGTGGTGATCCGTGTCTCAGTTCCATTTTCCCTGTTATCCACAGGCAATCCAGCAGAATCAAGAGTGAACATGTAAATACCACTACTAGCGTATTCTGCGAGATGCGAAGGTACCCATACAATCCTGTCCCCATAGATAGCAGGGTAACTTCCAGAACCCGCTTCGTGTACTCCCTCGGCAGTCAACTCGGTTTCATTAGAAGTGGAAATATTATACATGAAAACATGATCTCTGGAATCCCATAAATCTTGAGTCCAAACTATTCTATCCTCGTAAATATCGGGACTACCAGTTCTTTCATAGGCTATAAGATCTCCTGTGGAAGTGGAAAGATTATACATTATAATCATTTCGTTATTTCCGACAAAGTCTTCCTCCCCCCATGCAATGACATCCTTATAGATTGAAGGATCCCATATCCTTAATCCAGAAGGAAGCTGGGTTTCCGTAGAAGTGGCAAGATCGTATACACATATATTATTGTTTATAGAAAAATACGGGTCTATGGCATCATCTATTTGCACTTCATCTACCCACACTATTTTGTCCCCGTAAATCGCAGGCTCACTCTGATTTGATTCATTGGTGGTCATTTGAGTTTCCGTGGAAGTCGATAGGTCGTACATGTAAACGTCCAGGTTTCCATTTCGATCATCCTGCCATACAATTTTATCATCGTAGATAGCAGGCTCACTCTGATTTGATTCATTGGTGGTTATCTGGGTTTCCATGAAAGTCGAGAGATCGTACATATAGATGTCCCAGTTTCCATTACGCAGATCCTGCCATACAATTTTATCATCGTAGATAGCAGGATTGGACTGTGTTGAGTTGTTACTGGTTATCTGTGTTTCCATGGAAGTGGAGAGATCGTACATGTAGATATCCCAGTTTTCATTATGGTTGGAATAGAGGCTTAAATTATCTACCTGACCTTCTTCATTCCGATCATCGGCCCATACAATTCTGTCCCTATAGATATCCAGAGACTTTGGGTGTGCGTCACTGCTGATGATCCTGGTTCTCGTACCCTCTGCAGAAACTGCAGTTGCATCCCCTATGGCCATCAGAAATATAACAAAAAATATTCCAAAAAAAATTGCTGCTCTTTTATCAACTTTCATCTAACTTACCCCTCAACCTAAAATGAAATTTTTAATTCAGACTTTCTTTTTTCCTAAACCCAGTTGTTTCAATATTCGATTATTGAACTCTAAATTTGAGGAAAGATCCGTTTGTAATCGAATCAATATTCGAGACTGTAGCTTTCAATTCAGAGGTAAATCTAGGGACTGCACTCTTCAAGCTTTGTGATTTTTAGCCTGTATTAAGCACTGAGTTCTGGAGCCAACTCATGAGATTTACATTAAAAACAAGTCTCAAATTGTGACTTCCCCAAAAAACCCAAACTGAAAGAATAAATATTCAATTTTTACTTTATAAAGTATCTTTAAGAAATAATATATATATTTCTATTCGAACTAAAATCGAATAGTTTATTATATACAATCTCTGAAAAGCAGACTCAGTATCAAAACCCAGTGATGAACATAAAATAAAAAAATCACTAGATTTTGTAATTGGTCACAATCCTTGAGATCGAACTTAGGGGTTGAAGCCTTTAGATGTTGAATATTGATTTTGATGAAAACCGGATTCTTCTTGCGAATTTAGATTTTCAATTACGAAATGCAAAAATCACTAGATTTTGGAACAGAGTCGAAAAGCAGTAAAATCTATATTTATTGACTTTTTTATTTTAATTTTATAATTAGTATTTAATTTATATTGTTATTTAGTCAACAAGCATGTTTTCAAGCCGTTTTTCCAATTATTCGGGCATATTTGATTCTGAACTCAAATTCGCGGCTCTTTAAAAAGTGTTGTTAGAATCTATATTTAACAGAAGTTATATCCAGAAGATCTTAAAAGAGCCAGCCTTTAAGACAGAGAAATCTCACATATATATTGTATGAACCTGGAGAAACCTTACATCGTTTCTGTTTATGCCGTTCTACGGAACGAAAAAGGCGAATTCCTGCTTCTCAGACGGTCAGAAAATTCTCACAGCAATCCAGGAAAATGGGATCTTCCGGGTGGAAAGCTGGGCCGTGGAGAACTTCTTAAAGATGCAGTTGTTCGGGAGGTCTGGGAGGAAACCGGGATTTCAATTGTGCTCGGAGAGATTGCAGGATATGCTACCTTTGAGCTTCCGGACAAAAAAGTAATTGCCATAATATATGATGGAGGATATATCATTGCTGATGTAAAGTTGAGCTATGAACATGTGGAACATGCATGGAGCTCTCTTGAGAATATTCTGGAAATGGATGCTCTTCCGGAGCACTTCAAAGAATTCTTCAAAAGATTCGCTGCAGAAAATAAGGAACCCCCAGAGCTGCCGATTTAATATGGATTTCTCTGCGACTCCTTTGAGATTGATTTTTACTTGAAATTTTGGGGGTTTCTTTGAGATTGATTTTTACTTGAAGTTTTGAAGTGCCTTTAAAATTAACTTTACTTGAAGTACTTATCCTCAAGTTTTTTCCTTTTTTTCCTGCTGTGATGCCAGCTTACCCCGAGGTACAGGAGAACTACAAGAGCTGCAAGAGCTGCCATACGCAGTATGGGCCCGTACTTGCTCAGGAGGAGAGGGTTTAGATCTTCTCTTTGCTCGTATTCAGGATACATAATATCCCTTCTGTTGCTGCTGTGACCCAGGCCCAGAGCGTGCCCGAATTCATGTTTTGCAACAGAAAGCATTGTCGTATCCCCATACTGGCGCCAGGCTTTTCCCTGATAGTTTCCGACCTCAAGCACTATGTCGACCCTTACAAATCGACCATCAGATACCGTGGGGCTTGCATAGCCAGCAACGCCTGGGGGAGCCCCTTCAACTGTCTCCAGATTTTCTACCCATTTTATTCTGATATCAGCTTCTTTCGAATCCACAAGTTCGAAAACAGGCGTAAACTCAAGGTTTCCGTTTCCTCCCTCCTCCCAATATTCCATAGCCTTTTCTATTTGTACGTAATAGGTAGTGCTATAGTGTTCGGGAACATTGCTGTCATCAATATATACAGTAATAGGAGAATGGTCCCATGGATAATCAAGGATTCTTTCCGGATTCGTTTCAGATGCAGCTGAGACAGTGGGTAAAATAAGTACCATCAGTAACAGCATAAAAGAGAATCTAACTCTGTACATATGGTCTCGACTTATATAAATCGGCCTACCAAATAAATATTATTAACCCTGAAAACCCAACGTAAAAGTATCTATCTCCTGCATACATCCCGTACATCCCGCATATACTCCACACTTATCACACATGTTCGCATAAAATTCGGTGCAAAAGGGCGAGTCTGTATAGGTTGGATGATTATTGATTGAGGACTTCCTGGGATTAGCTTTTGGTCAGGTGTGGTCAGGGAATTAATTTTTCAAAATTCAATGAGATCCTCATGAACTGAATTTATAAGATCACAAAAACGAATTTTTATAGTGAATTTTTATAGTGAATTTTTATAACGAATTTTTATAACGAATTTAGATCTACTGAATTATCTATTTACTTAAGAGTGGCTTTGGAGATATTGCATATCTCACAGTTCGAGTCACAGCAGTATTCTTCTTCATTTCCTTCATCCGGAAATTCGGATGTAAGCGCTCTTGTGCTTTCAGCGAGTACTGCGGCATTGGAGAGAGATGCTCCTATCATAATTGCATAAAATATTTTTTCTTTGCTAATTCCTTTCCGTTTTGCGACTCTAATATGCATTTTCAGGCAATGCTCGCAGCGAAGGGCAGAAGCTACACCTATCGCGATAAGTTCAACTGTCTCTGGGTCGAGGTTCTTGAATCCCCTCATTATAGAGTTTTCGTAAAGCGTTTTTGGAATGAAAATCTCCGGGAGATCTTTCATGAAGTTCATTATATATGGGACTTCACCATACTGATTCCGGACATCTTCAAGGAGTTCAGGAACAGCTTTCTCAGGGTCCTTTTTCAAAATTTCCACAATATCTTCAAGTTCCATACGAAACCACCAGCGTAGATTAACGTGGAAAAAGGATTCAGACTCCGTTTTCTGTATCAGGCTTTACAATATAGAGGATAAGTGAAAAACACGAACCCAGTAAAATGTAAAGCAAATAACTCTTAATGCAACAGAACCCGGGTCAAATTGCAAAACCAACGTCAGACTTAGATTTGATTTTTATCAATATATAATTTTTCATTTTTGATTTTGAAATATTTGCGAGTTCGGAAAGGGTAACCCCTTCATCAAACTCCAGTTTTTCAATTCTTTCGTGGAATTCATCATAAGGCAACTTGACTCTGAGCCCATTAAGCTGGAGGGTAAGTGGAGCAGGCGAAAGTACAGTTCGGATTTCCGGGACCTGGTTTTCAATCTCTTTCATAACTCTGGCAGGAAGCACTGCGAGGGGGTCTTTTGCCTGCTGTTTACGAATATTATCAGCAATTTTTCCAACCCCTTCATTGAGTTTATCAAGGGCACTAATCTCCTCGGTTTTTCTTAACCTGTGAGAAGTCCTTCCGATACTACCAACGTAAAGGTCTGCTCCGGGAACTTCCTCGGTCTTAAGGTCAGGCCCGCCTGTAACCACAATCGGGATTTCTATGCCTTCAAAAAGCTTTGGCTTCTTGTTTATTATGCAGTCACTGAAAGACCCGAATGTGAAAACTGCAATATCGTGTTCGTTGATAAGTCTCCTTTCGTAATCCATGGACAGGGATACCCTTCGCCCCATTCCTCTTGCAAGTCCTATCATGTTTGTATTGGCTCCGGGATGGCGGAGATACTCTGCTATGTCACAGGCTGAATGCGGAAGGTGATGAGAAGCAAGGGTTGGCGAAACAACTGCAATCTCAACTCCAGTCAGGGGAGCCTCTACCATCATTCCAAGCAGTTCATCAGATTGCTTTTTCACTATTGGGATATCTTTTTCCGGAATAAGCATAATAAGGTTGACTTCAGTCCCTGTAACTACTTTCTGGATTATGTAACCTCCAAGGTCTTCCAGCAGCTCAATTAAAAGTCCATGCTTGTGAACGCCACCGGTATAAAGATAGGGTCGGAGTACAGCCATCTTACTTTTTCCCTCCTTTTGTCAGTTCTTCGAGCATCGCTCCTGCCTCTTCGATCCACTCATGTTTTAGTGCTTCCTCGGACGCCACAAAAATAAACTGGTTACCTTTATACAGGTGATACCGAACCCTGAAACCCTCTGGAGTGACACGGATTGCGAAATCAACAAGATTTTCGTGAAGCCTGTGCCTTGGATCTGCAACCATCATATCTTTAAGAAAAGCTTCTTCTTCCTTTGGGTTATCCGTACTTATTGTCACAGTCCAGCGGTCAGGCTGACTGATATTTGCTTTCCCATAGCGTTTCCAGAGTTTTCCCAGTAATTCTGGAATATACTGCTCTTTTTTGATCGAGATTATTATCTCACGGGCAATCGGTTTTACTTCCATGTCAGCAATATCAGTTGTTGTAACTCTGGTGCCCACATCCCTCAGGAGAATTACCATCTGAAAAAGAGAATCTTCAGGTCTCAACACTACCTTTATTCTCCCTATTGCCGGGGCAAGCTTGAGACTTGAAAGATTGTCCTCGATAATCTTTCTATAAAATTCCTGCTCCGGAGCAATTGCGGACTCGACATCAAAGACTTCAAGCGAATCCATCTTTTCCTCACTCCTCCACAAAACCCGAAGCAAGCAAAGCTGCCCCTACTGCTCCTATCAGGTGTGAGTTCTCAGGCACAAGGACATCGATCTTTAGAAGTTCTCCGAGGGCTTTTGGTACTCCTGCAATTAATGATGACCCACCTACAAGAATCAGAGGCTCTTTAACATCTACTTCCTGCAACTGCTGCTCGTAGATCTGTTCTACTACACTATAGCAGGCTGCAGCAGCCACATCTTCAGGAGTGGCTCCTCTTGCAAGGGAATTTACAAGGGATTGAGTTCCAAAGACTATGCAGTAGCTGTTCATGGATACATGTTCATGCATCCCTTTAACTGCCAGGGCTCCGAGTTCGGTGATATCTACACCAAGCCGCTTTGAGATCATTTCAAAGAAACGTCCTGAAGCACCTGCGCAAATCCCACCCATTGTAAACATTCCGGGAATTCCGTCCTGAACCGAGATTGCCTTGTTGTCCATACCGCCTATATCAATAACTGTTGCATTGCCTTTTGCTTATCAGCAAGGTAGACGGCTCCTTTTGAGTTAACAGTGATTTCTTCCTGGATAAGCTGGGCTTTCAAACTGTTGCCTACAAGAAATCGTCCGTATCCGGTCGTACCCAGAGCCTGAATTTCGTCCCTGGAAACACCAGCCTCTTTCAGGGCAATAGAGTAAGCTTCTTCAGCACTTTCAAGGACTTTTGTTGTGGGCACCCAGCCCTTGCCTATTATTTTGTTGTCCCTCATTACCACGGCTTTTGTTGTTGTTGACCCTGAATCTATTCCCGCGGTCAGTCCGGTCTGAACTTCCCTTGTAAGAAGGTGCCTGCGTCTGACAATTGTAGTAAGAGCTTCCAGGCGAGTAAGAAGTGTACCTGCACTGGTGCTTTCGGTAAAAGAATAGCTGATTACCGGAATGTTGGAGTGCTCATGGATATATCTTCTGACCTCATTTCGTACAATAGCTCCTTCGGCACACCGGAAACAGGTAGTAATGAAAACTCCGTCCGCATTGGTTATACCTTCAACAACAGCTTTTGCCCGGGCCATCATAAGCCTCAGGTCTCCACTTGCAACCTCAAGCCCGAAATCTCTGCCTATAGTATCTACGGATGAAACATCAATTTCAGGATAAATAAATTTTGCATTCACTTTAGCCGCTGCTTCTTCAAACTCAGGCTGAACTCCGGCATACTCAGAGCCACAGGATACCAGTGCAATCTTAACAAGTCCCGACTCTTCATCACTCATTTCTTGCCCTCCTTTTCCGACGGTTTTTCATTTTTTGCCTTTTCGTCTTCCTCAGACTTTTCCTTAGGCAATGACTCCAAAAATGTTACGATTTTGTTTACGAAATCGTGGGCTTCGTCGTCTGATTCCGGGTACTTTACCTCGAGTACAGGAACACCTTTAAGCGGACCAGATACTTTGTCAGCTCATTTGTACGGTTACAACCCACACAACCAAAATCCGTAGGTGGGTTTTCAACTATAATTGCAGCTTCTGTCTGTTCTATAAGAGGGCCTATCAACGCCATCCTTCCCCTTACTCCAGCCGGCACTTCAATTGCAGCATACTTAAGACCCAATTTAGGATCTTCAGGAGTAATATTTATAGGAGGAGAATCAAGGCTGAGGTTTGTAACTTTTTCTCGGATCTGGCTCATCATGGTAAGGGGTTTGTGCCCGAAACGTTCAACCAAATCAGCTAAAATAAGACTATTTATAGGGTAAATGAAAACCTTTGCCAAAAAACTCACCTCGCAAGCTCCTCTTCAATAACTTTTACCAGGTCCGAAGTTTTAAGCCTGCATTTCTTTTTGCATTTTTCTGTTACACATTCCTTTGCTTCCAGTTCGTCAAGTGCAGCTCCTATGGCAGGAAGCATCTCCACTTCTTCCCTCAAGAAATGAAATCCCGGCCGCGGGCCTCCTCCCCTGCTTGCGCGGCAGCGCCTCTCATCTCCTGGAGGAAATCCCCTATCCTTCACAAAAATATGATTTTTATCCAGTTGTCGGATTTGTTCAACCAGGGTCTGGACATCGTCTTTGGCTCCTGATATGATAAGTCCAAAGCATGTCTCCTTTACCGTAACTGGAAACTCTGACTCATAGATTTTCATGGCTGCATCTGAAGGCAGCACTTTATCCGAACTGATTACAATGTACTTTGTAATCTCTTCTTTTTTCGTTTCAGTCATCTTTCGTCTCTCCTTAGTCTCGGGAGACTTTAACTTTCGATAAATTAATGTGAATCCGCTTAAATATCTAGATTCATTAAAGCGGACACGTTATAATGAGCTGACTTATTCGTTAGCAAGATTTAATCTGACCAGCAAGCTGAAAATCATCTTGAGCTACTAACCGGGTACTTATACGTCTATTTATTTATTACTGTGCTTATGTATATTACTTATTTTATATATTATAATAATTATGTACGCCCAAATAGTTATCCAATTGTATTATAGTTTATACTTTTAAGTTTACTTGCGTACAATTTCAGTTACGTATATCACATCTCCTTCTTTGACAGCAAGGAGCTTTTCAGGATTTATAATCCGGCCGACAATATTAGTTGAGGAAAATCGTTCGCCGGTGGGGCCGAAAAGTTCGTCGTCTCCAAGTCTTACTCCTATAGTCCCCATTCTCTTTGAAGCCTGATTTGTGATCCCTATTTCTCCTCCGCGTACTTGTCCGCAGGAGTATTTTCTGGAAGGATTTCCTTATACTTCACAACTTCCTTTTCGGTCTTAAAAAGGTAGGCGTCGTCATATATCATATAAACAGGCAGTTTCCCAACAGTTTTTGTTTTAAGTTCAAGACCATGGCGGAAGAAATCCACCGATTTCGGGGCTTTTTCAGGGTAAAGTTCAATCTCAATTAGCTTATCTCTGGGTACTGCATACCCAGTCACCTTTGCTTCTCCAAGGATCTCAAGGGTTGTTGGCGGGTTCTGACTGACAATTACGGCACCTTCTCCGGCATATCCGTCTTTTACCAGTTCAACCCCTATGGAAGAAAGTACAGGCTCGACTTCCTCAAAGCTATGTCCCAGAAGCACTATCTGGGGAGGAAGACTCTCAACCGAAAGCTTCTGTCCTTCTTCTGCGAGCTTAATGAGTTCGATTCCTTTCGTTACCTGCCCTACAACCGAATGGACAAGGCTTGAAGGACGCTCATCTCTTGAAATATATATTCTGCCCAACCCATATCCGACTGTACGGACAGAAACTGCACCTTCTCGTCTTGGCTCAAAATTTTCGTAAGGAGCAGATATCCCCTTCAGGTCATCATCTGAGATAAATGAGCTGGTAGTAACATCTATATTGAGCGTTCCTTCACGGGTAAGTGCATAGAAATGTTCTGCCCCTTTCGGAGCATTCCTTGAAAGCTCAACCTCAAAATAAGTAAATATGCTGTTTCCATCTTCAAGCAGAATAGAAAGATCAGTTGTGCAGGTCTTTTCTGAGATTTGTTCCCATTCTATAATTGGTTCAATACCAAGAATTGTATCTTCTCTGGAAAGCCTGGACAAAATTTTCCTTCCGGTCACAACTTCTGCAAAGACTCCGTCTTCAGGAGTTCCATATTCCGCAGTATGTCTTTTAAGTGAAAAAATAAGATGAGTATTGTGAGGATCGAAACCTCCTGCTCCAAACATCACCTCAAACGCTTCAAAGCTCCCTGCCTCATGCGAAGGTTTAATTTCAGCTTCAAAGGGCCCGAAAGCCAGAGCTTCAGGACTTGCCCAGTGAATAGATTTCCCTTCGTATTCTTTAAAATGTTCAGCCCATAATTTTCCTGAAGGCGATTCAGGATTTCTTATTTCTATCCTGAATTCTCCTCTGGGAGTATTGATAGCGTATTCGGTGACTGTTTCTATCTTTTCCTCAGCGACCTCTTTCAGAATTCCGACCGCTGTACCGGCTATATAAGGGGCTCTGGAAACTTTAAGGGCATCTTCAAGGGTAGAGCCTGCAGGTAAGGTATATTGTTGCCCATTCACCTCTACGCTGATCTCATTACTCGTAATCGGCACCTCATTTAGTATTTTCTAT